>Ga0070737_10002182_pt1 | contig 24362 bp, 20 predicted proteins | sample Coa_R1_10_FD_66438 | JGI IMG/M metagenome (GOLD analysis project Ga0070737, IMG submission 66438) | Surface soil microbial communities from Centralia Pennsylvania, which are recovering from an underground coalmine fire - Coalmine... | ecosystem: Environmental > Terrestrial > Soil > Unclassified... | reverse complement strand
AGGTGGAGACCGAACTTTCGGCCGAAGTTCTGATGCAGCAGTTGTTGTCGATCGAGCGGGCGATGGGCCGCAAGCGGGTGCGGATGCCCAAGCGGGCCCCCAAGGGCGCCGCGCGGACCAAGTACAAGCCGCGGATCATCGACCTGGACCTGTTGTTTTTCAACAAGGAACTCATCGACACCCCCAAACTGACCGTCCCCCATCCCCGCTTGCATGAACGGCGCTTCGTGCTGGTGCCGATGAGCGAGCTGGCGCCCGCTTTGATTCATCCGCGCCTCAATGCCAGTATTTCGGAATTGCTGGCCGGACTTAAATCCACACAGAGGGTTGTGCTGATGCGCGCCGATTTGCTAAGACCGCCATCGCCGCGCCGGGAGGTTGCGTCACGATGAAAATCTTCTTGGATGGTGCGGATACCGGCGAGCTGCGCGAGGCGTTGAGCTGGGGCCTGATCGACGGCGTCACCACCAACCCCAGCCTGCTGGCCAAAACCGGCCGTCCCTACGCTGAGGTGCTGCGTGAGATCTGCTCGCTGGTCGACGGTCCGGTCAGCGCCGAGGTAGTCTCCACCGACGCGCCGCGGATGCTGGAAGAGGGCGAGAAGCTGGCCCGGCTGCATCCCAATATCGTCGTCAAATGCCCCGTTACCCTGGAGGGCCTCAAGGCTACCACCGCCCTGGCCAAACGCGGCATCAAGGTCAATGTCACACTGATCTTCTCGCCGCTGCAGGCGCTGGCTGCGGCCAAATGCGGGGCCAGCTACGTGTCGCCGTTCGTCGGCCGCTTGGACGACATCGGCCACGACGGGATGACCACGGTGGAGCAGACGCTGCACATCCTGCGCAACTACGATTATCCGACCCAGGTGCTGGTCGCGTCGCTGCGCAATCCACTGCACGTGCTCAAGGCGGCGGAACTGGGCGCGCACGTCGCCACCCTGCCCTTCAACGTGCTGCGCCAGATGCTGTGCCATCCGCTGACCGACATCGGACTGGAGAAGTTCCTCGCCGACTGGCACGCCAGCAAGCAGAAGATCGCGTAGCGTCGGCGCGCTGCCACGCTACAGCAGTTGCGCCAGTTCGGCGGGGCGCACGCGGATGCCGGTGTAAAAGTCGCCGAACGCACCGTAGACGGCGCTGGCTTCGTCAAAGCGCATCTCGTAGACCAGCTTCTTGAACACCAGCGGATCGTCGGCGAACAGGTCCACGCCCCATTCGAAATTGTCGAACCCGATCGAGCCGGAAATGATTTGGGTGACCAGCCCCGCGTATTTGCGCCCGATCACGCCGTGCTCGCGCATCATCGCCCCGCGCTGCGCGATTGGCACCTGATACCAGTTGCGGCTTTCGCCCCGCCGCTTGTCCATCGGGTAGAAGCATACGTACGGACGCGCGGGGATGTCAGGCCACAGGCGCGGTGCCATCGCCTGGCGCTGGCGGGTGATTTCCGCATCCACCCGCTGTTTCCACGCCTCGGAGTCCGGCGCGATCCCCTCGCCGGCCAGCGCCGAGTACAAGCGCAGCGACGCCTCATACAACCCAATCTCGACCACCGACAGATACGAGGAGGTATACTCGCAGAAGTCCCACAGACCCAGCCGGGTCCATTGCAGCTGCGCCTCGCGCAGTTCCTCGAGCGAGCGGCGGAAGTGCACCAGCATTGCGTCGCCCTTGTGCCCCAACAGCGAGAACAGCGCGCTCTGGCCGCCGGCACGCGCTTCAAGCTGCGCCAGCAGTTCGCCGGCCGCAGCGATTTCGGCGGCACGCCGGTTCGCGTCGCACGCCTTCCACTGGGGCCATCGCACGCGAATCATCTGGTGCAGGATGTAGGAGCCTTCCAAAGTCAGCGGCTGCGGTGGAATCGATTTGGTTGTGTCATCGGGCCGGTGGCCCGCGCCTTGATCTTTCATAATCCCTGCTCTGAACGCGTTTTTCGGAGGCCCGCTGGAGGTCCGCCTTCCTACTACTAATACGCGGCGGGCCAAACCGCTCAAGTGCCGCTGCCCGACGCAACCGCGGCGCCGGCGCTCTGCGGCGCCGCCAGGTAGCGGGTGATGAACCTGGCTTTGGACCACGCGATGAAAGAGGGCAGGACCAGGACGCCCGCGATAGCGTTGAGCCCCATCAGCAGCGCCAGCATCAGGCTCATGTTGAAGTGGAACAGCGCCGGCGAGAACATCCAGGGGATCAGCCCGCCGATCATGATCGACAGCACGATCGCCACCGCGCCGCCGGTGTCGCGCCGCGCCAGCACCACGGCCTGATTGAGCGGCAGCCCGGCCATCACCTCGTCGCGAATGCGGGAGACCGTGTAGATGCCGTAATCGACGCCCAGCCCGATGCCCAGCGAGATGACCGGCACCGTATCGATGGTCAATCCGATGCCGCGCAGGTGCATGTAGATGAAAGCGCCGAAATTCGCCGTCACGCACACCAGCACGAACAACACCCCGGCCGTCACGGAGCGGAAAGTGAAGGCGCTGAAGATGAAGATCGCGATCAGCACGAAGGCGATGTTTCTCAAATCGAGATCGAACAGCACGTCGTTGGCCGCCGCGTACAGCCCCGCAATCCCGCCCAGGTAGCGCAGATGCGTGTGGGAGAGCTGCGGGCTGCGGCTCATGTATTGCTGCTCGAAGAGCGCAATCCGGCGCCGCAGCGCGTTGAGCGTCCGTGCCGTATGATCCTTGAGCAGGACCCTGACGCATGAGGTGTTGAACAGGTTGAACTGCTCCATGTCGCCGGGCGCCTTGCTGTGCATGAAGAATAAGACCGAGGCGAAGATCAGCTTGATGGTGTGCGGGAGCGCCCAGAACTTGGGGTAGCCGCCGTGGATTACGCGCGTGAACGGCTTGATGCCGTCGTCGGCGAAGGTGATGACGTCGCGCACGCCGGAACTTTGAAATATGAAGTCGCGCAGGTCATCTTCCATATGCAGGATCGGATAGCTGAAGGGATTCTGCGCGGCGCTCATCGGCGTGTCCACGATGATCCAACCCTCGTCGATGGGGAAGTTCTGCACGATTTTGCGGATATCGCGGTTGACTTTGGCGTTGGGCCGGTACAGCGGCGTGCCGGCGTGCTGATAGCCCACCTGCGCCCGCATGCCGCTGGCCAGGCCCGCCGCCAGGAACAGCGCCGCGCCGATCAGCAGCGCGCCGCGCGCCACTCCCGGCTCGACCCCGAAGCGCGCCACCGCCTGCCCGAAATCGCGCAGGCGCTCAAGCGCGGCGCCGCTTAGCCGCCAGTGCCGCTGCTTGCGCTGCGCAACCGGCAGATAGCTCATCAAAATGGGCTGGAACACGAACACCATCAGCAGACTTGCCAGCAGCCACACCGTGCCGGCGCGCGCCATGTGATCGAGCACCGTGATTCCCGAAAAGGAGATGAAAATGATTCCCGACACGTCGGCGGCGATCGCCAAAAGCCCGGCTGGAAACATGTAGTTGGTGGTTTCCACGCAGGCCTGAACGTGGTCGCCGACCTGATCGAGCACGTAATAATATCGCTTCTGCCACTGCACACCGTGGCTCATGTCGCGCGCGGTCAGAATCAGCGGCACCACCAGCATCAGCGGATCGAAGTCATAGTTGCGCAATCCGACCAATCCCAGGCCCCACAGCGCTGAGAACGAACCGGTCACCAGCGGCACCCACCAGGAGGAGAAGCTGCCCAGGCTCAGGTACAACGCGCACACCATCGCAGCGACCGAGATCACCAGGATCGCCACGATCACAGGGAAATAGTAATAGCCATAACCGCGCACGACCGGCTGGCCGGTGACGTAGATGTTGTGATTGGCGTCCTGGTACTTGCTGATGATCGCCTGGATGTCGTCGAACAGCTCGCTGTAATTCTGCGCCGGTCCGGTTTCATTGAAGGAGGCAACCACGGCGGCGGATTTGTAATCGGGCGCGACCAGTCCGCGCAACTGCGCCTTGTGTGCGTAAACCACCTCGCGCAGCGCCTCGATTCCGGACCTGGTCTTGGGCACGTACGGATACATGTAGCAATGGTATTCGACCGTGCCGGGCGACGCCTTGACGTACTGAGTCTGGTAGGAAGCCAGCGAGAAGACCTCGTTGTGATTGACCAGCGGCAGCGCATTGGCCGCATACTGAATGTCCTGGATCTTCTGCAGCGTGGCGGGGTTGAAGATGTCGCCGTGCTTGACCTCGATCATGAACACGGTGGTGTCGGCGCCGCCGTATCGTCCATACTTCTGGTAGAGCCTGGTATACGGATGGTTGGTGGGAAACAAATCCACAAAGCGGGTGGCGATGGTTATGTCCCTGGCGTGATAGGCCATGAACGCCGTGATCGCCAGCAACACCGCCGCGATCGGACGGCGCCATTCCAGGATGAGTTTGCCCAGGTCGATGCGGTTCATCTTGTGCCGTCCATCAAAGCCCTCGACCGCTCGCAGGAAAATCCGCGCCTTATGCCGAGCCCTTTCCGGGCCTTGCCCGGTAAATCAGCAGCATCCCACGCTCCCCGGCGGGGCGGGATCGGGCTCCCATCCCCACGGACGCGGACCCCATTGTGCGCTGAACACCGCGCCGCGCTTGACCGCCATCACTGGCACTACCGCCCGGCTGACGCGCAGGCTGCCGCCCACCGTGTCGTGCACCACCCAGTCGCCCTCCTTGAGGCGCAGCACCGACACGTCGGCCTGCCGGCCCACGGCCAGACTGCCCAGACGATCCGCCGCGCCGATCGCTCGGGCGGGGTTGGCCGTGCACATCGTGACGACCTGATCCAGGGTGAAGCCAAGCCCCAGAAAGCGGGTCATCATTTCCGTCATGCTATGCACGCTGCGCAGCCGCCCCGGCACCGTGATATCGGTGCTTATGCAATGCGGCAGCAGGCCCTGGTCGATGATGCGCCGGCCGACCTCGAAGCTGAAATTGGCGCGGCCGTGCGCGGTATCGAACCACACGCCGGTTTTCGCGGCTTCCCACGCTTCGGGCACCAGCCGCCCGTTGCCGTCAAGCACGCCGCCGGGATTGGCGGTGAAGTAGTGGGTCAGGATGTCGCCTTGCTCCAGCATCGGCAGCAGCCGGCGAATCACGGTGGGGTCATAGCGTCGCTCGGTGTCGCCGATGTGTACCATCAGTTTGATGCCGCTCTCCCGCGCGGCGCGCCGGGCCAGCCGCGGCATCTCCATGCCGAAAATCTCCAGCGCCGGCGATACCATCCGCGCCTTGATTCCGCAAATCAGCCCCCGATGCCGCTCGGCGACGCGCAGGGTCGCGTCCAGGTTGATGCTGGCCTCGGCGATAATGTCGGGAATCGTTGCCAGGCCGGTCTGCGCGATGTGCAGGAACGGGATGACCTCGGTGTGACAGGTGGGGATGATGTAGCGGGTGAAGCCCTCGAAGGTGGCGCAGCCCGCGCTGCCCGCGTCTACCAGCGTGGTGACGCCGGCGTAAACGCCCGCCTGATCGGGATGAACGCCGAAGCGGGTAAAGCCGTCGAAGACGTGGACGTGCAGGTCGATCAGCCCGGGCGTTACGATTGTGCCGGGCACTTCGATCACGCGCCGCGCATCTTCGGACGCAATCGCGGGCGCGACCGCGGCAATCGCGCCTCGCTCGATCGCGACGTCGGCAGGCGCGTGCAGACCGATCGAGGGGTCCACGACGGTGGCGCCTTTAAGGAGCAGATCATACATCGCCCGTCTCCGGCCGGACCGCGGGATAAAGCCCGGATTACTTTCAAACGCGCTACTTACCTTACATTAGTAGGGCAGCGCAAAAGCCCGGGTAAAGGCTTTGCACCATGATTGCGGCCCGCTGCGCCTGGTTGGGAACCAAATGAGGTTACGGCGTACGGCTGCAAACGCGTTCAACCGGCGAACAGCGACAGCAGCCGCGCCACGATGCCCTTGCGCTGGTTATACGCTAACGGCGGTAGTTCCTTGCCGTCCTTGAGCAGGGCATAGCGCTGCTCGACTTCGCCGGGTTGGGGAAAACGTCCGGTGTCTTTTTTGGAGAACAGCAACTGGCCGTCGGCCAGGACATCGAACTGTCCGCGGCTGCCCTCGGCAATCTCGACCTTCTCACCGAAGCGTGTCTGGATGGATGCGGCCAGACTGACCGCGCGATCCTTGTAACCTCAAGCCTTGCAGTAAAGAATGCGGACGCTCATGGAGCAAGCTTACGCGCCCCGGCCCACGATCTCAAACGGCCACGAATCATCCGGGGCGGCAGAGCTTGCACGGACGCAGCCCCGCCCTGCGCGCCTGTGCAGGGCTGGCGAAGAACATGATCCGCGCGCGATGCGCGCGGGCGCCAGCGCGGCAGCCGCGCCGGCAATAAATGCCGGTACTGTGATGGCCGCAGACCGCCTCAGCAGGGATCGCCGCCGCCGTATCCTCCAGCGCAAAGCCCTCGGCACGCAGCAATTGTAATTTGCGCGGCAGCCCGCCGCCGTAGCCGCCGATGGCGCCGCCCGACGCGACCACGCGATGGCACGGCACGTAAACCGGCACCGGATTGTGGTGCAGCGCGTTGCCGACCGCGCGGGCGGCGTCAGGCGCGCCCGCGGCCGCGCCCAGCGCCTGATAGCTGATCACCGCGCCACGCGGCACCACCGCCATTAGCTTGGTCAGCACCTTCCTCTGAAACGCGCCGTTGACCAACGCCAGGTCAACCGGCTGGCGCAGGGCGGCCGCGTCGCCGCCGACGTACCGGCGCACCTCCTCGCCGATCTCCTGGGCGGCGCGGCGATCCTCGACCAAATCGAAATATTGGCGCAAATGCGCGATGGTCGCGGCGAGGTCGGCGCCGTCGCGCAGGTAATGGTTGAGCACGACGCCGCGCGCCGTCAGCGCCACCAGCAGGTCGCCCAGCACCGACTTGACCACACCCAGCGCCGCCTGCGGGCGGCGGATGCGTTCCAGCGCGCGCGCAAAACCGCCGCGCGCCTCGCGCAGGATTTCTTCCACCATCGCGTCGCTGAATTCATCGGCCATCGAGTCGACCAGAGTATCGATCTTCATCGGTTCATCCGCCGGCCTTGAGTTTTCTGGCGGCTTGCGAAACATTGGCGCGCGCGGCTTGCGCCGAGCAGCGCAGCGCCGCCCCGATCTCGCCATAGCCAAAACCTGCGAAGTAACGCAGGTAAAACGCCTCGCGCTGCCGGGCGGGCAGCGCCGCAATGCGCTGGCGCAGTGCGATTGCCGCGTACGCGTCGTTCTCACCAACGGAGCGGTTGAGTTTGCCGTCGCTTTCCTCGGGCGCCGGTAGCGCGATGACGCGGCGGCGGCGCGCACCGTCTCGTGCTCGGTTGCGGCAAAGGTTGACGGCGATCGCATACAGCCACGGCCGCGCGCCGGCACCAGCCGCCAGACGCGGATAGGCGCGGTAGGCACGCAGCCAGGTCTCCTGGAACAGGTCGGCGGCATCCTCGCGGTCGCCCACCGCACGCAGCAAAAAGCGCATGATCTCCCGTTCATGGCGCCGCATCAGTTCCTCAAAGGGCAGCGGCAGCTGCGGTCGTTCGCACCCCATGTCGATTAACAACCCCGCCGGCGGCCGGATGTGAAAGGCCGCCGGCACAAATTCCTGCTTCGGCTGAATCGCGCCGGGCGCGGCGACGAGGCCTGAACGGATGTTCTGCTCTGGCTTGAGATCGTGTATAGTTCGCACAGCCCCCTATACTGAAAGATTTACTATGGCGGACATCAAAAGCAAAGAGCGGATGATTATAGACGCCGATGGACATATCCTGGAGCCGCCCGATCTGTGGGAAAAGTACCTGGAGGCGAAGTACAAGCCGCGCGCCATCCGCATCCGCAGGGACGACGAGGGATGGGACTACGCGGAGGTCGACGGCAAGCCCGCCACCTGCATCGACCGCTACAACCTGCCGCGGCTGAGCAGCATGGGCCGCTTCGTGCAAGAGATGCGCCAGCGGCGCAAGGCCTGGATCGCCGGCGGCAAGAAAGGACCGACGCCGTTCATCCCGGTCACTAAAGAGGAGACCTACGCCAACAGCGCGGGTCACGGCACAATGTTCCCCAAGGAACGCCTGGAGCGGATGGACACTGAAGGGCTGGCCAAGTCGGTGCTCTACCCGACCCTGGGTCTGGCGTGGGAGGGCGACGTCCGCCACGACCCGGAAATCACCGCCGCCTACTGCCGCGCCTACAACCGCTGGATCGGCGACTTCTGCCATGACTCCGGCGGCCGCCTGGTGCCGATTGCGCACGTCTCATTGCTCGATTCGCAGGCGGCGGCGCGCGAACTGGAGCGCGCGGTCAAGGAGGACGGATGCAAGGGGGCGTTCATCGCGTCGTTTACCGCCGACCGCAAACCCCACGGCCATCCCGACCATGATCCGCTGTTCGCCGCCGCGCAGGACCTCGACGTGCCCGTCGCCGTCCATCCCAGCATCGAGCCGGCCGACACCACGATTCACACGCGCTATGAGCCCATCAAAGGTCCGGCGCGCTTGTGGTACGGCGACATGCACGTCAACCAGGGGCCGATGATGGCGTTCTCAACCATGTTCGCCTACGGCGTGTTCGAAAAATTTCCGCGCCTGCGCTTCGTGGTGCTGGAGTCGGGCGCGGGATGGATCGGATGGTACCTCGATCGCGCCGACGCCATCTACGAAGGCACGCTGTTCGGCGCCGGGGTGCCGCTGAGCGAAAAGCCCTCGTATTATTTCAAGCGCCAATGCTTCATCTCGGGCGACCCCGACGAGAAGTGCCTGCGCCACGTGATGCCGTACGTGGGAATCGACAGGTTCTTCTGGGCCAGCGACTTTCCCCACGTCGACCATCCGCCCAATTACATGGAAGAGGTGCGCGAGCTGGTGGCAGAGATGCCCGACGAGATGGCCCGCGGCATCCTGGGCGAAAACGTCGCCCGCGCCTACAAGCTGGCGTGAAGACGGCTGCGATTGCGCACCCATAGAGTTGACAGGTTTTGCACTGCCTCGATAATCCGAGCAAAACAATAGTGGGGCGGGCGTCCCTGCCCGCCATTGATGCGCGAGCATTTTGCTGCTTGCGCCATCTTGTAAAGATTCAGCCCAAAAGCATCAGTGGGCGGGCCGCAAGTGCTGCATACTTCAGCCTCGCGCTCCCACACAACCGATTGTGGGAGAGGGGTCAAAAGAAGGAGGCGGCGTATCTTTGGAGCCTCGCCCGCGGCAGCGGACGCGGTCCGCAGCCGCAAACCGGGAGAGGCCGCGGAGCGAGTTTGCGCCAGCAAAATCGCTCTGCGGGTGAGGGCTTAGCAGCAACGCTGTAAGTCGAACCGAGGCTCCCGGGCGTAGCGATGGTGCGAGCCAGCGGTTTGCGAATCGCCTCCATGACTGCGGCTCTCATCGACATCGCTGGCGGGCGGAAGCTTTGCGTCCCCATCAAAGCACGCATATAGCGTCCGCCGCGCGTGAATAAAATAAAAGAACGCTTAATCCTGGTTGATCAACCGATGGGCGGCGCTGAGATGGCGCATGGCCTCGCGCTTGCGCCCCTGCTGCTCGTAGATCTGGGCGAGATGGAGATGGGCCTCGATCAGGTCGGGCTCGCATTCCAGGGCGCGGCTGAAGCTGACCGCCGCGCGCTCCATGTTGTGCAACTTGCGGTAGAGCACGCCCAGGTCGAAGTGCAGCTCCGCGTTGTCCGGCTCCAGCACCGCAGCGGCGTCCAAATGGCGTACCGCACTGTGTGGGTCGCCGGCGCCCTCGAGCATGGTGCTGAGCCGGCGATGAATCGCGCTGTCGCGGGGGCGATGTTCCAGGTATTCGCGATACAGTTGGATGGCGCGCGCCGGGTTGCTCTCCTCAAGCCCCGCGGCGGCCTCCAGCAGCCGGCGCAGGCGCACCGGCGCGTCCGCCTGACTTATCGTCTGGCCGGCGGCCGGCGCCATGCCGTAGTCCAGCAGCATCTGGCCGGTCTCGGCCTCGAAGGTCACCGCGCCGTCGCGCACCATAATGCGGCCGTCCTCTTCGTAAAGCTTGACCGCGGTGACCGGGCGCTGCATCTGGCCGACGCGCTGGAAGCATCGCGCCACCGCCTCGAGCCGGCGCCGGTTGGGCAGCAGCTCCTTGGCCAGACGCATCATGAGCAGATCTTCGAATGTGAACTGATAGTGGCGGCCGCGCACCGCCGCCGGTTTGACCAGTTTGCGCCGGACCCAATAGCGGATGCGCTCGGGCGAGATTGCCAGGATTCGCGCCGCCATCCGCGTCGAGAAGTTTTTCCGCTCCGCCGCTCCGCCCCTCTTGCTCATTCTGCGCGCAGTATAAGTCCGCGCTCGCCGCGCGCTCAAGCCGCTCCCGTCTCGACTTTGCACAGTATGCACAAAGTGGTCGGCATGAGGATGTCAGCGCGCGCTGTTACACCGAATCGATCTGCTTCAGCGTCTGCAGCAGGCGGACCACCGACTCGACCGCGTTGCGGGCGTTGTCGATGCGGTCGACGGCCTGCTCGCGCGTCATGCCGGGACCGGTGACGCCGAAGCCCACCGGCTTGCCGGTTTGCGCGGCCAACTGCGCGGAGGCCTGCGCGGTGGCGTGCATGATCACCTCGTCGTGCTGGGTGTCGCCCTTGATCACCGCACCGATCAACACTACGCCGTCGATGTCCTTGCGGGCGAGCAGTTTTTTGATCACCGCGGGCATGTCGAAGACGCCCGGCACATGGACCACCATCGCCTCGACGCCCAAAAACTCGGCGTGGTGGCGCGCCCGCTCCAGCATCAGCGAAGTCACGTCGAAATTGAAATCCGCGGCCACCAGCGCCAGTTTCACGTCGCGCTCCTTTCCGGCCATTTCACTTCACTCTCCTGCCCAACTGCCGTTGCGCACTTCGACTCCGTGCTCGTGTAAATAGCGCTTTATGACCGGGATTGGATAGGTGCCGTAATGCACCATCGAGGCGACGATCGCCGCGTCGGCGCCCGCTTGCACAAAGGCCTGGCGCAGATGCTCGGGGGTGCCGGCACCGCCCGACGCGATCACCGGAATCGACACGGCGCGGCTGATGGCGCCGGTCAGCTCCAGCTCGAAGCCGGCGTTGGTGCCGTCGCGATCGATCGAGTTGATGCACAACTCGCCCGCGCCCAATGCTTCGCCCTGGCGCGCCCACTCGACGGCGTCCTTGCCGGTGAACAGCCGCCCGCCGTCGATCACCACTTCGTAGCCCGAGGGCACGGCGGGACGCGCGCCGGTCTTCTTGACCTGCATCGAGAGCACGATGCATTGGCTGCCGAACGCCTTTGCCCCCTGCGTGATAAGGTCGGGGTTGCGCACCGCACCCGAATCGATCGAGACCTTCTCCGCGCCCGCCAGCAGCACCGCGCGCATGTCCTCCAGCGTGCGCAGGCCGCCGCCCACGCTGAAGGGGATGAAGATTTCGCGCGCCACCGCCCGCACCACGTCGATCATAATTGCGCGCCGCTCGTTGGAGGCGGTGATGTCATAGAAGACCAGTTCGTCGGCGCCCTGCGCGTAGTACGCGCGGGCCATCGCGACCGGGTCGCCGACATCGACGTTGCCCTTGAACTCGATTCCCTTGGTCACCTTGCCGGCACGGACATCCAGGCAGGGAATGATACGTTTGGAAAGCATCTGGCTCAGAGCCTGCAGAAATTATCCAGCACGCGCAGCCCCGCCGCGCCGCTTTTCTCCAGATGGAACTGCGTGGCGACCAGCCGCCCCCGCGCCAGAGCGGCGCAAAATACTACACCATGTTCCGCGGTGGCGATCACCACCGACGGCTCGGCCGGCACCGGATAGTAGGAGTTGACGAAGTAAAAGTGGCTGCCATCGGGCACGCCGTCAAAGACCGGATGGGGTCGCACCTGGTGCACGCGGTTCCAGCCGATCTGCGGCACCTTCAGCAAGCGGCCGTCCACCGCCGTGGGAAAGCGCACAACCTTGCCGGCGACCACGCCCAGGCATCGTGCGTCATCCTCCTCGCTGTGGTCCATCAGGATCTGGATGCCGATGCAGATGCCCAAAAACGGCTTGCCCGCGCCGATTACGTCCTCGCGCAGCACGCGTTCCAAACCCAGCCGCCGCAGGTGGTCCATGGTGGCGCCGGCGGCGCCCACGCCGGGCAAAATCACGCGCTGGGCGGCCCGGATCGCCTCGGGCCGGTCGGTGATTTCGCATCGATGGCCCAGATGCTCCAGCGCGCGCGCCACGCTGGTCAGGTTGCCGGCCCGGTAATCGACGATCGCAATCATCTGACGTTTCCTGCGCGCCTCAAAGATACCACGGCGCCGCCGCCGAGCGCAGGGGGGTGGGATGCTCCCGGACCCATTTGGGAGCAAACCGAACCGATGTCCCCGGCCGCGCCACGCCGCCCGCCGCCCTATCAGCGGTTGATTACCGCCGCCCATCGGGTGACAATCTAGCCGTTTAAGCGTGCGCTCGTCCTGCGCCCAGCGCGCGCCGCACATGACGCCCCTGTATACCGATTCTCCCGGGGTCTTTGACTTCGAATCACTACGCCGCCAGCATTGGGTTCTTGCACTCCTCAACCTGATGCTGATCGGGTCGTTGCTCCTCATTCATACCACTCTGACCGGCTATGTCGGACTGCCCTCGCCGCTCAGCATCGCCCTGCTGGTCGGCGGGTTTTTGCTTCAAATCGCGGAGTTGCTCTGGCTTGGAACGACGCGCGAAGTCACCTCCGGACTCGCCGACCTGATCCTGACCTGGTGGCCGATCGCGCTCAATGCCGTGCTGGCCACGGCGCTGTCGATTATCGAAGCGGGCGACGACCATCAGTATTTCATTCTGATGGTGGTGCCGGTGATCCAGGCGGCCTTCAGGTTCAACTTCCTCACCATGGCTGCGATCATCGGCCTGGCGGACTTTCTCAACTTTTTTTCCGCCTACTGGCTGCAATCGCTCAACGAATACGTCGAAGCGGGGGCGACCTCGCTGATTTACACCATGGCCGGGGTGCTGGTGTGGCTGCTGGTAAACAACCTGCGCCAGCGCGAAGAACTGCTCAAGTGCAATCTTGAAGAACTCAACCGCGCTCGCGAGCGTCTGACGGCGGAGGAGAAACTGGCTGCGGTGGGCCGGCTGTCAAGCGCGATCGCGCACGAGATCCGCAATCCGGTGGCGATGATCTCAAGCTCGCTGGCGACCGCCGCGCGGCCGGGCCAGGAGGAGGCCGAACGGCGCAAGATGTTCGAGATCGCGGCCGCCGAGGCGTCTCGGCTGGAGCGGTTGACCTCCGATTTTCTGGCCTACGCGCGCCCGCGGCCCGCCCGCATCGCGCGCGCCAACGTCGCCGACACGCTCAGCTACGTGGCCGTGCTCGCCAACGCGCACGCCGCCAATCACGGCGTGGCGGTGGCGCTCGATGCCGACCCCGGCCTGGAGGGTGACTTCGATTCGACGCTGGTCCAGCAGGCGTTGCTCAACCTGGTGCTCAACGCGATCGACGCCTGCCCCGGCGGCGGCACGGTGACGCTGCGCGCGCGCGCCGACGGCGCGATGCGGCTTGAGGTGAGCGACAGCGCCGGACCCATTCCCGCCGAAGTCACGGCCCATCTGTTCGAACCGTTCTTCACTACCAAACCGGGCGGCACCGGGCTGGGGCTCGCGATCGCCCGCAACGTCGCGCGCGCCCATGGCGGCGATCTGCAACTGAGCATCAACCAGCCCGGCCGGGTATGCTTCTCGATGGAGATTCCCGTGCACAAGGCGCTATCCGGGGCGCGGACGGCAGCAAGATGAGCACAATACTGGTGGTTGACGACGAGCCGAGTATGCGGCGTATCCTGGCCTCCAACCTAAAACAGGAGCGCTATGAGGTGGTCGAGGCGGCAAGCGTCGCGCAAGCCCGCCGGGCGCTGGCCCAGGACGCTTTTGAGGCCGTGATAACCGATCAGAAACTGGGCGACGGCGAGGGGCTCGAGGTGCTGGTCTGCGCCAACCAGGCGGATGCCACCGTCTCGGTGGTTTTCCTGACCGCCTTCGCCACCGTTGAGTTGGCAGTGGAAAGCATGCGCCGCGGCGCCTTCGACTTCATCGCCAAGCCCTTCCTGCCCGAAGTGCTGCTGGCCACGGTGCGGCGCGCGGTTGAGCACACCGGGCTGGTGCGCGAAAACACCCGCCTGCGCGAGGCGGTGGTGCGCCTGGAGGGCTCCTCCGAAATTCGCGGGCACAGCCCGGCGATCAAGGCCTTGCGCGAGAAGATCGCGCGAGTCGCCCCGACCAACGCCACCGTGCTTATCACCGGCGAAACCGGCACCGGCAAGGAGCTGGTCGCCCGCGCCATTCATCGCAGCTCCCGCCGCGCGGCTAAACCGTTGGTAGCGGTCAACTGCGCCGCCTTCACCGAAACCCTGCTCGAGAGCGAGTTGTTCGGTCATGAACGCGGGGCTTTTACCGGCGCCGAGCGCGCGCGAGAGGGGCTCTTCGAAGCCGCCCACGAGGGAACACTGTTCCTCGATGAGGCCGGCGAGATGTCGATGGCGGCGCAGGCCAAACTGCTGCGCGTGCTGACCGACGGCCAGCTCATGCGCATCGGCTCGACCAGACCGCGCTCGGTGGACGTCCGCCTGCTGGTCGCGACCCATCGCGACCTGCAAGCGCGCGTGCGCGAGGGGTTGTTTCGCGAAGACCTCTACTATCGGCTGGCCGTCGTACCACTGGCGATCGCTCCGCTGCGCGAGCGGCGCGAGGACATTCCCGAGCTATGCGAACTGTTTTTGGCGCAGGCCGCACGCGATCTGAAAGTCCCGCTGCGCAAGCTCAGCCCTGGGGCGATGGCCGCGCTGATGGCTTATCACTTCCCCGGCAACATCCGCGAACTCAAAAATCTAATCGAGCGCGCCTGCATCCTGTCCACCGACCATCAAATCAGCGCCGAGAACTTTCCCGTAAACCCGCCCAACCATGGCCCGGGCGCGCGCGCCGCGCTGTCAGCGCCTGAAGACCTCGCCCGGCTGTTGCCCGAGCGGCTGGAGTTGCGCCCGTTTCTGAGCACGCTGGAGAGGGCGTTGATTGAACGGGCGCTCAAGGCCACCGCCGGGGCGCAGGCGGAGGCGGCGCGCCGGCTCGGGCTGTCGCGCAGCGACCTGTCCTACAAATTGGCCAAGTTCCGCATCAGGTATCCCGCCCAATAACCGCAGCTCGCGGCCATCCGCTCCAGAACCATTGTTCAAGAATTGCGACCGCGTCCAAAAATTCAGACGCCGCCCAGGCGCAAATATCGCTTAATTCCTGAACTTTTAGCTGGCAAGCCGATTGCTGTTCGTCCTGTGCTCGTCGGCGTTACCGACAAACACAGGAGGGATCGAGAATGAAAGTTGGCCTGGTCACAGTGGTTCGCAGCATTGTAGTCGGCGCGTTCGTTGCCGCCCTGATCTTGCAGTTCGCCGCCGGAGCCGGGGCGGTAGAAGGTCCGGAGGTCACCATCCACAGCGGCAAGGTGGACATCACCCACGGCGTCGGCACGGAACCGATCGACCAGGTCGACCTGGTCTTGACGTTCTCCAACACCGAGTCGAGCGAGGGCCATGTATGCGAGAAGCTGGCGGATAACCCCGTCACCCACGGTCTGCAGGTGAGCCTGCAGCAGGGCTATTGCGGGACTGTTTCGCCGGCGACGACCGTCAAGATCCCGGCGTTCAAGCCCACCTACCCCGGCAGTCCGTTGGCCCGCTTTGAGGGCAACACCGGCGGCGCCGTGGTGGACGCCACGTTGGCAACTTTGCCGACCCCGGCGGGAAGCTGCGGGGTGTGGAGCCTGACGCTGGACGCGGTGCCCCTGAACCTGGCGCAGATTTCTCACAACCCGGTGGCGATGTCGGTGCGGCTGGCCGACGGCTCCCGCGGCTGCGTCACGGTCAGCAACGCGCTTATCGATCAATAGTTCGGCGCAATTTGAAGGACCGCACAACAACGGAGGGCTCCGAAGAGCGGAGCCCTCCGTTGGACTTTATACACTTGCGGTCATCAGTGACCGCAGCCATCTTCGCATGCCGGATCTGAGAGCGAAAACCGGGATGAGATCGGGCGGTCTGAAGCGTTGAAAATACCTGGAAATGGTGGGACAGGCGTCCCTGCCTGTCATCGAGACGCGAGCACAGCTCGCGCTTGCGTACATGCTCAGCTCAAGTCTGCTCGGCTCCGACCCGCTGCCGACTCCTTCATGCTTCGCATTGATCGGTGGCGCCAAAAACGCTCGCCCGTCACGGCGGGCACGGCGGCCCGCCCCGTTTGAATTTTTCTATTCAGATTGCTGAACGCCGGACTCCGGCTCCCAGCAGGCGTCGGGCAGCGGCGCTGGTCCGGGCGGCATGGCCGCTCCTTACTTGATCGCCACGGCGTTGGGCGGCGAGGCGATGCCGCCTTCGACGTTGAGCGGCGCCGATACCACCATGAACTCGTAGCGCCCGTCCTGCGCGCAGTCCTCCGCCAGCGGCGCCAGCTCGAACTGCTCGCCCAGCGGCAGGCCCGCCAGCGGCAGCGCCCAGATGTGCAAGGGCGATTTCTCAAACGGCCACGATTCCACCGACGGACAGTCGGTGCCGATCGCCGCCACGCGGTTGTCCCACAACCATTCGCACATCGCGGTGCTCGCCTCGATGCCGCACGCCCTAAGCGCGTTGATCGGCGCCATCTGGCGCTTTTGTTCGGCAGTCGCCTTCTTGTAGGACTCCATCCAGCCGGTGCGCACCAGCACGATGCTGCCCGGCTTAAGCCCGGTCTTCTGTGCGGCCAGCGCGCCTTTGAGGTCGTCCAGGCTGTAGATCGCCTTGGTCAGCGGGTCGAGCGGACGGCCCTGTTCGTTGCGGAACTTGAACACGTCGATCAGCGTGCCGCGTCCGACGAAGCGGTTGGCCCACTTGTGGATGCTCAGCTTGGAGCCGGCGCCCGACTTGATGTCGTCGTGCGCCACGCCGTTGTAGAAGCCGTGGCGCGGATGGGCCACGTGCGCCAGCCCGTCCCATTGGCTGCCTTCCTGGGTGTTGTAATTGTCGAGCATGTCGTCATGGCCCCACACTTTGCCGTCCGCCCCGGCGTGGCGGATGATCTTGTGCCGGACGCTGGCGCGGCCGAACAGGGTGGGCTCGCCGTAGCCGACTTTCATGTCGAGGCGGAATACCTTGCCTTTGTGCACCAGCCGCGCCGCTTCGACCACGCCCTCGGCAGTCAGAAAGTTGAGGCATCCCAGTTCGTAATCCTCGCCGAACAGCCCCCAGCTCGAGCCCTCGGGCGCGCCCTTTTGCGCGGGCAGTTCCCTGAAGCGCGGCAGTTTGTCGAAGTCGATTTTCGCCATCGTCGTTGCTCCCAAATTTGCGCGGCATCTAGGCCGCCAGGCTGTGCAGGAAATCCAACAGGATGGAATTGAATTCGCGCCCCTTTTCGAAATACACGGAATGGCCCGCGCCGGGCACCAGCGCGGTGCGCGCGTGCGGCACGCGCCGTTTCATCAGTTCCATCGCGGCGGCCGGGATCAGCAGATCCTGATCGCCCCACACCAGCAGCGTCGGAATGCGATGCTTGACCACAGGCTCGGGCGAGAAGCGCAGGCCGAACAGTCCGGCCAGCAGCTTGGGCGGCAGGTCGTTGAGTTGATTGATCTCGCTGTAGAGGAAATGCAGGGCCGGCTCGCGCTCGGCGAAGTCGGGTGCGAAGGCCTTGGGAATCAGGCCCGCGGCAGCGCGCTGTGCGATGCGCTCCTGCTCGGCGCGCACCTCGGCGTCGTCCATTCCCGCCGTGGTGTCGCACAACACCAGCGCGCGGGTGCGATTGGGATAGGTTGCGGCAAAGCCCAGCACCGTCCATCCGCCCATCGACTGGCCCACCAGCGCGGCCCGCTCGATTCCCAAATGGTCAAGCAGCGCGCGCAGGTCCGCGACGAACGCGCCGGCGCCCGGACCGCCGGCAGTTTCGCGCGAATGGCCGAAGCCGCGATGGTCGAAGGTGACGCACTGATGGGTCCTGGACAGCACCGGAACCTGCTGCCACCAGCTCAGATGGCTGCCGCCGCCGCCGTGGGCGAGCACAATCGCGGGTCCCTGGCCGTGCGTTTCGTAGTAGAGATCGATCCCGTTGATCTTTGCCGTTGGCATCGCGGACCTCCGCTAAAACCGCCCGCTCATCCGCCCGCATCCTTGTTGCGGGTCAGCGTTTTGGGAGTTGTAAAGCGCGGCGCACGCTTTTCGGCGAACGCCTTAACGCCCTCCTTGATATCGGGCAGCGTGTACATCCAGGCCGTGGTTTCGTCGGCGTCGCGCAGCACCGTCTCCAGATCGCTGTTGAGATGCTCGTACAGCATGCGCCGCGACTGCGCGATACTGATCGCGGAGCAGTTGTGCGCGATGTCACGGGCAAGTTCGTTGGCGCGCGCCATCAACTGGTCGTCGGGCACCACCTCGCGCAGATAGCCCATCTTGAGCGCCTCTTCGGCGCTGATCATGCGCCCGGTGACGATCAGGTCGACGGCGTTGGCCAGCCCCACCAGTCGCGGCAGGAAGTAAGCGGTGGCGTCTTCGATCGTCAGTCCACGGCGGGAAAAGATCGACCCCATGCGGGCGCTGTGCGCGGCGATGCGGAAGTCGAAGTAAAGCGGCATCGTGAAGCCGATCCCCGCCGCGACGCCGTTGATCGCGCCGATTATCGGCGTGCGCAAGCCGCGCAGATACGGCAGCAGCCCGGGCGGGCGCGGCGGCTTGGCAAGGGCCGGTTGCGAGCCGCCGCCATCCCCGGCCGGCGGCTTATCCGAAGACGCGGCGCGCTTGCCCACCAGCGCCATGTCGGCGCCCGAGCAAAACGCCTTGCCGGCGCCGGTAAAGATGATCGCGCCGATCTCGTCGTCATGGTCGGCGTCGCGCAGCGCGTCGCGCAGCTCGCGGCTCATCGTCGGCGTCCAGGCGTTGTAGGCCTGCGGCCGGTTGAGCGTAATCGTGGCCACACGATCCGCCTTGCTGTAAATGATCTCGCTGTACGCCATCGCACCGCACTCCGCGCCGATTGGACCGGGCTTCAAAATCGCCGCCTGAACGCTATGATTGCCGGGGCGGCGTTGTCAAACCGATGGCGCCGCGCGCCACTATCCGGGTCGGAAGGTTTTCTTCACGAGCCTGACCGCAAGCGCGATGTCCTGAACGCCGCGTCTGAGTGCGACCGTTATCGTCTGGCCGACCGCCTTGGTCTCGATGGCGCGATGGAAGTCGGCGTAATCGCGCACCGGGTCGGAGTCGATGGCGACAATCACGTCGCCAGCCGCGATGCCGGCGTGGTCCGCCGGACTGCCAGGCGCCACGTAAGTCACCGTCGCGCCGCCCGCTTCCGACCTGACCGTCACCCCCATCCATCCCTTGGGCACGTCCAGGCTCGAGATGACCGATCGCACTCCGGCCACGCCGCGCGCGATGCGTTCAATCTCGCGCTTCTGCTCGAAGTCGGCGGCGCTGCCGCTGATGTAGGCGCGCCCCGATGAATCGACGCTGACGCCGATATCGCCAAAGCCATCGAGAGCCAGACGCCCGCGCAACTCCGATTCAATCAGTTCGGGGGCAAGCGGCGTGCGCCGCGCCCGCACCGTGGCACGATAGCGCGGCATCGATGGTGTCGGTGCAGGAGTGGGATTGGACGCGACGCTGGGCGGCGGTTGCGGCGGCCAGGGATTCACGGACCCCGAGGGCGCCTGCACGCCGACCACCGCCATCCAGGCACCGGCGCCGGTCAGGACGGCCGCCGGCGGCGCCATCAAAAGGAGAAATGCCCCGGCTTGCGCCCTCAGCCCCAAACCCTGTCGGGCGAGCATTCTGATACATGCGCGGCGCAATATGATTGCGCCGCCCCTGGTCAGCGCAACGATCAGCGCGGGCAACATCAGGTAGTCGATAAACAGCGCCGCAATTGCGGCGCGAAAGACGCTGATTGCAATCAAACCCACGAGCAGGCTTGACAGGCGCCCGCGCCGTCTGGCGGCAACCCCCAGGATCAGCAGCGCGAGCAGGCCCATCGTGACGACGATGTTGCCGGCCTGCGCCAGCCTCGCGGACGCCGCGCCCTGCAAGCTCCCTGACAGAGTGAAGCCTGCACCGGCCGCGACGATTTCACCGCTCAGCGCCAGAGCGGCGGCGGTTGCGAGGGAAGCGGAGGCGAGCTTGCGCACCCGGTCGAGGATTGCCTGCTGCTCGGCGGCCTCAATCACAACGGGAATCGCGACCGTGGCGCCCGAATGATCAAGAACGAGGCGCAGGTTGGCGCGATATCGATGCCCCCACATTACGGCCGAGGGATCGATTTGCACCCTCAGATGGGCCTGATTTTCGGCGATGCGGCCGGGTGTCACGCGCACCAGGTCGGGGCGATCGGTATCGACGTGAGCCTCCAGCCTGCCGCGTCCGATGTTGCGCACGGTAAGGGTTATCGGCTCGACGCTGCCGCCGCGCTCCACCGCGGTGAAGACGACTTCGGCAGGGGTCCATTCAATCCTGAATGGCGACGCTACCTGGGCTGGCGCGGGGGCCTGTTGCGGCTGCGGCGCGGCAGGCAGCGTCACGGTCGGCGCGGCGGGCAATAGAACCGGCGGATGCTGAGAGGGTGGTTTTTTTGCAGCGGGCGCGGGGGCCGAAACCGCCGCCTGCAGGCGGGCCTTGAACTCGCCGGCGCTGGCCGGGCGGCGCTGAAGATCGATGCTCAGGGCCCGATCGACCAGCGCGCACAGCGCCTGGGGCAGGTCCGCGCGCAGCGAATGCAGCGGCGGGAAGCTGAACGGCGGTTGGTCCTGGGGATCGCGCCCAGACAGCGCGTAGTGCAAAATTGCGCCCAGCGCATAAAGGTCGGTGCGCGGTTCGGATATCCCCTGATACTGCTCGGGCGCGGCGTAGCCGGGAGTCCCGTGTACAGTCCCCCGCTGGGGCTGGAAATGGCGCGCGATGCCGAAGTCGATCAGCTTGACCACCCCGGCGCCGCCGGTGGCCGGCGCCAGCATCACGTTGTCCGGCTTAAGGTCGCGATGGACCAACGGCGGCACAAGTCCGTGCAGATACTCCAGGGCGTCGAGGATTTGCAGGGCGATTTCAACCGTCTCAGCGACGTCGAGGCGGCCGCGGCCGGCGATACGCTGCTGCAGCGTCTGACCGCCTACGTACTCTTCCACCAGGTAGCATCGTCCGCCCTCGTCCAAATAGTCGTAAACCTGGACGATATGGAAATTGTTCAGCGCGGCCAGCGTCTGCGCCTCGCGCCGGAACGTCGCCCGGCCCTCGGCCACGGCCTGCGCGCCGCGCGCCGAGGGAGTCAGTTCGGCCAACGCGCACAGCCGGTTGCTCAAGCGCAGGTCGGCCGCCAGGTACATCTGCTTCTGCCCGCCGCCGCCCAGCTCGCGCTCGATGCGGTAGCGTCCGCCGACGACGCGGGCCGGCGGCGGCGCAGCGTTGCCGGCTGGGGCCGAAACATCGGCCAGCGCCGCGCCGCAACCGTCGCAGTATGCGCTGCCCTCCAGGTTGTCGAAACTGCAGTTGGGACACTTAATCACGCTGCCTGGCCATTATGTCATCGGCACAATCCAACCGTTGACAAGCATGGCGCAGTTGTAGCGAAAACTCATGGATGGAGCTAAAGACTCAATCCGTGCGGCGATTCCCGCCGTGACGCGAATGTTTGTACAATCGCAGTGCCCCGGCGGCAGGGCCGGGCGAAATCGGACCAAGGTTCGGAGGATGGCGCCATGGACTTTGATTTCCGCCCCCAAGAAAAGCAGTTCCGCGAAGAGGTCAGGGCGTTCCTGAAGGCTGAGCTGCCCGATTGGTGGCGCGGGCTGTTTTCCGACGACGAGCGCGTGCCGGCGCTGACCCGGCAAATCTGCGAGAAGCTGGCCGCGCGCGGATGGCTGACGATCTCGTGGCCGCGCGAGTACGGCGGCGGCGCGGCCAACGAATGGATGCAGGCGGTGGTGCGCGAGGAGATGTGGGCGCACGACGAGCCGCGCGGGCCGCAATACATGAACCTCAATTACATCGGTCCGATGATCATGCGTTTCGGCACGCCCGAGCAAAAGGCGCGCTTCCTGCCCCCGATGGCGGCGGGCAAGGTGATCTGGTGCCAGGGCTTTTCCGAGCCCGGCGCCGGCTCCGACCTCGCGTCGCTGCGCACCCGCGCCGAGGACGCCGGCGATCATTTCGTGATCAACGGCTCGAAGATCTGGACCAGCTATGCGGACTTTCCCGCCGACTGGTGCCTGCTGCTGGCGCGCACCGATCAGAAGGCGCCCAAGCACAAGGGCATCTCGGTCTTCGCGGTGGATATGCGCAGCCGCGGCATCACGGTGCGCCCGATTCGCAGCATGGCGGGCCCGCGCGACTTCAACGAGGTCTTTTTCGACGAGGTCGCGGTCCCACGCGACTGCCTGCTGGGCGGCAAGAACGAGGGCTGGATGATGGTGGTGGCAGGGCTGTCCTTCGAGCGGGTCGGCGTCGCCCGCTACGCCAAGACGGCGCGCGTGATCGAGATGCTGGTCGAATACGCGCGCAACACGGTGGTCGACGGGCGTCCGCTCTCGGAGCGTCCCGAGGTGCGCGCCAAACTGGCCGATTTGTACTGCCGATGCCAGGCGGCACGGCTGCTCAACTATCGCGCCATCTCGATGCAGGCCAAGGGCGAAGTCCCCGCGATCGAGGGGTCGATCGCGCGCGTGCACAACACTCTGGTCGAGCAGTTGGCGGGCCAGGTGGGGCTGGAGATCATCGGGCCATCGGGCCAGCTCACGCAGGGCGATCCGATGGCGCCGGTGGAGGGCCGCATCGAGCATCAGTGGATTCACGAGATCGCAGCCACCATTGCCGCGGGCACCATCGAGGTGCAGAAAAACATCATCGCGCAGCGCGGCCTGTCGCTGCCCAAGTCGGAGTGACGTGCGCCGGACCGGCGTGATTCCCTACGTTTTGTAAATAGCGGGGAGCGAGCGAATGCGGGAAATCAAGTTCAACCTGGGGCTGCCGATTGCCTCTTTCAACCGCGCCAAGGCATGGGCGGAGCGCGCCGAAGCGCTGGGCTTTTACTCGGTATCGGTCGCCGACCACATGTTCACCCGCACCAATTTTCTCAACTTCGAGCGGACCCCGGCGCAGCCGCAAATCGAATGCTATATGACGCTGGCCGCGGTTGCCGCCATCACCAGACGCGTGCGCCTGGTGCCGTTCATCTCGCCGATGAAGTTCCGCCATCCGCCGCTGCTGGCCAAGATGCTGTCGACCATCGACAACATCAGCGGCGGGCGGGTGATCGCGGGGCTGGGCGCCGGATGGCAGTTGGAGGAGTTCGAAAACTACGGCTATGGTTTTGGGACCAATGCCGAGCGAATCGAGCGCCTGGACGAGGGCATCAGGGTACTCAAGGCGATGTGGACCCAGGAGGAAGCACGCTTTGAGGGGCGCTATTACAAAATCGACGGCGCCTGCAACTTCCCCAAGCCGGTTCAAAAACCGCATCCGCCGATCATGATGGGCGGCTCGGGCAGGAAGGTCCTTGAGGTTGCCGGGCGCGAAGCCAACATCATGAACCTCATCGCCGCCGTCTATCAGGGCAGTATCGAGGCCAGCCAGCAGGCTGCGTTCGACAATCGCCGGCTCAAGCGGAAAATCGCCCAGTTGCACGACTATGCCCGCGCCGCCGGCCGCGACCCCGCCTCGATCGAGCTGTCGGGCTTCCCGCTGGTCCTGATGTCGGCGAGCAAGAGCGAAGCCGATGCGATGGCGAAGTCGGCGGGCGAGGCATCGGGTATCAGGGACTTGGAGGAAGTGCGCCGCCTGCCGATGTCGCTAATCGGCACCCCCGAGGAGATCAAGCGCGAGCTGCGCTATCGAATCGAGGAGTTCAACATGACCTACTACATGCTGGCACTGGGCAGCCCCGAGGCGGTCGAGATGTTCGCCACCCGGGTGATGCCGGAGTTTGCGTCCTGATTCATCCCAAGTATTGAGCGATCGAGTCCTTTGCATCAACCCTGCTAATGGCCGGCCTGCGCAGTGCTCATCGGCGCTTTGCGCACCACCAGGTAAATCGGCAGCACGGTCAGCGCCAGCAGTGACAGCATCCGGTAGATGTCGTTGAACGACAGAATCGCCGCCTGCGCCTGCACCATCCCGTAGATCATCGCCAGGCCCTGGCGCTGACCGCCGGTGTGGGCGAGGAAATGGAAGGCCGGGCCGCCCGGCATGCGCGGCGGCGCCTGGCTGATCCGCCAGGCGTCGAAGACCGAGAAATGCTCGACCAGGCGCGCCTGATGGATCTGCTCGCGGGCGACCAGGATGCTGGTCAGGACCGAGATGCCGATGGCGGCACCGGTGTTGCGCATCATATTGAACAGGCTCGAGGCGTAGCCCATCCGCTCGCGCGGCACCGTGGTCAGCGAAATTG
>Ga0070737_10002178_pt1 | contig 24415 bp, 20 predicted proteins | sample Coa_R1_10_FD_66438 | JGI IMG/M metagenome (GOLD analysis project Ga0070737, IMG submission 66438) | Surface soil microbial communities from Centralia Pennsylvania, which are recovering from an underground coalmine fire - Coalmine... | ecosystem: Environmental > Terrestrial > Soil > Unclassified... | reverse complement strand
GTCGCGTTCGACCACCTCGAAGTGCAGTCCGCGCCAGGTGGTGCTTTCGCCGGCCACGGGAATGTGTCCGAACAATTCGATCAGCATGCCGGCGAGCGTGTAGTAGTCGCCGTCCTTTTCGTTCGGCAGTTCGTCGAGCTGCAGCAATTCGCGCAGGTCATCGGTCGAGAGCGAACCGGGCACCAGCCAGCTTCCATCTTCGCGGCGCAGGGGCGAGGTTGCATCCTCTGCGCTGGCGGCACCCGAGCCGGCGGGATGGCCGACCACCGCCGTCAGCACGTCGTTCAGGGTCACGAGGCCTTCGATACCGCCGTACTCGTCCACCACCAGCGCGAACGGCGTCTTCGCATCCCGGAATTCGTCGAGCAGATCCAGCGCACGCGTCGTGGCAGGGACGAACAACGGCCGGGTGAGCTTGCGGAATAATTCCAGCCGTGCAGGCTTCGATGCCTCGGCGGGCTCCTGCGCGAGCGTTTGCAGCAGACGCTTGACTTCGAGCACGCCCAGCACTTCGTCCTCGCTTTCGCGATAGACCGGATAGCGGGAGTAGGGTGTCGCGCGTATCACGGCCAGGTTTTCCGCGAGCGGTGCCGCGGCGTCCAGCCACGCGATGCGCGGCCGCGGTGTCATCACGCTGTCCACGGTGCGGTCGCCCAGCCGGAGGACGCGGTTCACCATGTTGCGCTCGTCCAGATCGAGCACGCCTTGTTCCGCGCCCTCGGCCACCAGCAAGCGGATCTCCTCCTCGCTGATCTTGTCGCGGCTGAACCGCTGCAGCCTGAGCAGCCGCAGCAGTGCGCTGGTAATCACGTCGAGAAACCACACGAACGGCATCATCAGCCACGACAGCGCCTGCATCGGAAACGCCACGCTCTGCGCGATGCGTTCCGGTGCCACCAGCGCCGCGCGCTTGGGCAGCAACTCGCCGATCGTGATGTTGATGGTGGTGACCAGGATGAAGCCCAACACCAGCCCGATCGCGAGAGACGCGTGCGCGAGCGCCGGCAGCCCGATCCCGAGCAGCCAGCCGCGGATGGAGTCGCTGATCGCGGTACCGGTCGCCGCACCCGTGATCAGGGTGATCAGGGTGATGCCGATCTGGACGGTGGACAGGAAGCGATCGGGCCGCTGCGCCAGCCGCAGGGCGACCTGCGCGCGCGTGCTGGTGCGCGCCAGATAACGCAGCCGGCTCTTGCGTGCGGCGATCAGTGCAATCTCGGCCAGCGCGAAGAAGGCGTTGCCCAGCGCCAGCACCACTACCAAGCCAAGGGCGGTCAGCATCAGGGCCGGGAGTCGGGAGGCATGGGTTGAGTGTAACAAGAGCGGTTCGCGCGCTGCTGCCGCGCAGGTGTGCCTCGGCGCGGCGGACTGCCCGCGTGGCGCACTGGGTGCGCCGGAGGTGTCTCCCGTTCGTTACGTCATGGTCGTGTAACATTTGTGCGGTTGACTACCCGCATGGATCGCCATGTTTTCGCTGCCGGGCATGGCACCTGGCGAGGCGCCCGCGTTTTACCGGTGCGGCGCCCGGATACCATTGCAGGAATTTGCACACGGGTGGATGCCATGTTTTCGTTGCAGACCATGTTCGGAAAGGGGGATCGGTTCTATACCCTGCTCGAGTCCAGTGCCGGCGCGGCACGCGATGGGGCGAAGGCGTTGCAGGATTTGCTGGTCGCCCACGGTGAGCCGATGTTGCTGGACAGCTTTCGCGCGGCGCGGCGGCGCGAAAAGGAACTGGCGGGGCAGATCAGCGAATCGCTGATCAACACCTTCGTCACTGCGCTCGACCGCGAGGACATCGAGGCCATGTCTTCGGCGTTGTACCGCATCCCGAAGACCATCGAGAAATTCGCCGAGCGCTACGTGATCGTCGCGAAACGCGTGGAAGGCATCGATTTTGCCTCGCGCGCCAGCCTGCTGATGAGCGCGACCGAAGGCGTGGCCGAGATGGTCAGCGAATTGCGCAACGGCATGAGCATCGGCCGGATGCGCAAACTGCAGGACCGCCTGCAGGCCACCGAATCGGAAGCGGACCGCCTGTTGCTGGAGCCCTACCGCGACCTGTACCTGGGCAGCAACGATCCGATCCGGATGATGCTGGCGAAGGACCTTTTCGAATTGATGGAAAAGGCCATCGATCGCTGCCGGGACGTGGGCAACGTGATTTATTCGATTGTGTTGAAGAATTCATGAGAGGGGAGCCGGGGATGGGTGGCGGGGGCGCTCCGATCGAGTGTTCCCATGTATCTGCTGGGGGAAATCCGTCGTTGTGTATGTATCTTCCGGACTTGCCCGAAGCCATCATCCTGCGCCCCCACGACCCGTCTCCCATCCCCGCATTTCCATGAGCCTCGGCCTCCTCGTACTGGTGATCCTGATCGCGTTGGCGTTCACCTACATCAACGGGTTCCATGACACCGCCAATTCCATTGCGACGGTGGTCGCGACCAAGGTGCTGTCGCCGGGCCAGGCCGTGTTGCTGGCGGCCGTCACCAATCTCGGCGGGGCGCTGGTCGGCACCGCCGTTGCCAAGACCATCGCGGAGGGCCTGATCGACGCGGGCGTGATCCAGGTCAGCGCGGAGGTGCTGATCTGCGCCTTGCTCGGTGCGATCGTCTGGAACCTGATCACCTGGTGGCTGGGACTGCCTTCGTCATCCTCGCATGCGTTGATCGGCGGGCTGTGCGGTGCCGCGTTCGCCGCGTCGGGCGGCAATTTCCGTTCGATCATCTGGGCCACCGACCCGAATCATTGGTGGCGCGGCGGTGGCGTGATCCCCAAGGTCATCGTGCCCATGATTGCATCGCCCATCGCCGGTTTCGTGCTCGGCCTCGCGGTGATGGGGTTGCTGCTGGTGCTGTTCGCGTGGTTCGCGAACCGCAAGGGATGGCTGCGGCGGCTGGGGCGCACGCCGTTCGTGAACCTGCTGTTCGGCAAGGCGCAACTGCTCTCCGCCGCGGCGATGGGCGTCTCGCACGGCATGAACGACGCGCAGAAGACCATGGGCATCATCGCGCTGGCGCTTGCCGATGCGACGGTGTCGCACACGTTCGACCGCCTGCCGGGCTGGCTGGACTTCCTGCGCGTGCCGATCGCCGGCGGCAATTTCCCGATCCCGGTGTGGGTGAAAGTGTTGTGCGCGCTGGTCATGGCGGCGGGCACCGCGGGCGGCGGCTGGCGGATCATCAAGACATTGGGCCACAAAATGGTCAAGCTGCACCCGATCAACGGGTTCGCGGCGGAAACCAGTTCGGCGGCCGTGATCATGGCCGCGTCGTCATTCGGATTGCCGGTCTCGACCACGCACATCGTGTCGTCGGCGATCATGGGAGTCGGTGCTTCGAAGCGCTTCAACGCGGTGCGCTGGACGGTCGTCGAGCGCATGGTGTGGTCGTGGATCCTGACCCTGCCGATCAGCGCGTTGATCGCATGGGGATTGGTTGAGTTGTCGCACCCGCTGTGGGGCTAGAAAGCAGATTCTGCTTTCGCTCGTCATTCCGGGGCCGCCGCAGCTCTTCGCGGCGGAATCCCGGACTGCGTAGACAGGATGCCGGAGCGAACGTCGGTGTAGCCGATGGCCCGAAGGGCGAGCGGCGGGACGCGGCGAGCAATCCATTCTCCGGATGCGCGATAAACTGCCAGCGTGGTCGCCGCCGACAGCCAAATCGATGCCGCACGTTCCGACGACAAGCTGGTGGTCGCGATTTCCTCGCGTGCGCTGTTCGACCTGACGGAGTCGCACGCATTGTTCGAGAGCGAGGGGCTGGAGGCGTATCGCGCCTACCAGATCGCGCACGAGAACGACGTGCTGCAACCCGGCGTCGCGTTTCCGGTGGTGAGGAAATTGCTGGCGCTGAACCGTCCCGCGCCGGACACACCCTATGTCGAAGTGGTGCTGCTGTCGCGCAACTCCGGCGACACCGGCCTGCGCATCTTCAATTCCATCCAGCACCACGGCCTCGCGATCACCCGCGCCGCATTCACGTCCGGCGAGGCGACCAGTGAATACATCGCGCCGTTCGAGGTCGACCTGTTCCTGTCGGCCAACGCCGAAAACGTGGCGCGTGCGCTGAACTCCGGCGTGGCTGCGGCGACGATCCTGCCCTCGCAGGTGCGCGAGACACACCCCGGGCAATTGCGGATCGCGTTCGACGGCGACGCGGTGATCTTCGGCGACGAGTCCGAGCGCCTGTCGCAGGAGCAGGGATTGGATGCGTTCCACCGCAACGAGACCGAGCGCTGGAACGAGCCGCTGTCCGGCGGGCCCTTCCGCAACTTCCTTGCCGCCCTGCATCGCCTGCAGGCCGCATTCCCGCCCGAGGATTCGCCCATCCGCACGGCGCTGGTGACGGCGCGCTCGGCGCCCGCGCACAAGCGCGTGATCCTGACGCTGCGCCGCTGGGGCGTGCGTATCGACGAGGCGCTGTTCCTCGGCGGCCGCGACAAGGGCCCGTTCCTCGAAGCCTTCGGTGCCGACCTGTTCTTCGACGATTCACCCATCAACGTGGAATCCGCGCGCCGGCACGTGGCGACCGGCCACGTACCGCACGGTGTTTCGAATGCCGGAAATTCCAGGAAATCCTGACAGGTCGAAGCGGCAGCTCACGCCGCCACATGCAGCGGCACCGGTTCCGGTCTGGCGCGGTGGTCGTCGGCGAACTCGTCCTGCCGCGCAAGCTTTGCGAACAGCCCGTTGCGGCGAACCAGGTCTTCGTAACGGCCCTGCTCGATGATCCGGCCGTGGTCCATCACCAGGATGAGGTCGGCATTGCGCACCGTGGACAGCCGGTGCGCGATCACGAAAGTCGTGCGGTTGCGGCACAGCGCGTCCATGGCGCGCTTGATGTGCGCTTCGGTCACGTTGTCCAGCGCGCTGGTGGCTTCGTCCAGGATCAGGATCGGTGCGTTCTTCAGCATTGCGCGCGCAATTGCGAGGCGCTGGCGTTCGCCGCCCGAAAGCGAGCGGCCGCGTTCGCTGACCGGCGTCGCGTAGGCCGCCGGCTTCTCGGTGATGAAGGCGTCGGCCTGCGCGGCGCGTGCGGCGGCCTGCAGTTGGTTGGCATCGGCGCCGGGGTTGCCGATGCGAAGGTTCTCTTCGATGCTGCGGTTGAGAAGGCCAGCCTCCTGGAACACCACCGCAACATTGCGGCGCAGCGATTCCAGTGTGACGTTCCGGACGTCGATGCCGTCCACGGTGATCCGGCCGCGGCTCGGATCCGCAGCGCGATACAGCAGGCTCAGCGCGGTGGATTTGCCCGCGCCGGTGGGTCCGACCACCGCCACCCGTGCCCCCGCCGGGATGCGGAAGTCGAGGTCGCGCAGCGTCTGCTGGCCGACTTCGTAGCCGAAATCCACGTGTTCGAATGCCACCTCTCCGCGGACGCGCGGCAGCGCGATCGCATCGGGCGCGTCGACCACGGCCGACTTCGTGTCCAGCACGTCGAAAAAGTCGTGTATCGAATTCGAGTGGAAGAACAGGTTGGAAATGAACGTGGCGAATTGTTCGAGCCGGCCGATCAGCATCATCGCGAAGCCGACGAAGAACACGATGCCGCCCACGCTGATCTTGCCGTGCGCGTGCAAGGCGGCGCCCAACCCGAAGATCGCCACCACCGACAGGGTGCTGGCGGTGCGCGAAAACACCGACAGCGTCGCCCAGCCGGTCAGCACCGGGTACTGGGCGGCCAACGCCTGGGTGATCAGGTGCTTCAGCCCGCGTACTTCCTCGCGCGTACGGGTGAAACTCTGAACCACGGTGACGTTGCCCAGCACGTCGCCGGTGCGCGCGGCGATCTCGTTGTTGTACTGCTGGACATTCTCCTGCGCGCGGCGGGTCCGCTGGATCGCGACCGCATTGAAGGTGGCAAAGCAGCCCAGCAGCGCAATCATCAGCAGGCCCAGTTCCCAGTTCCTGGCCAGGGCGATCGGGATCATCACCAGGATCGCGAGCAGGGTCGTCATGTGCTCGCGGAAGAATCCGAGCCACAGCATGAACAGGTCGTCCGAGCCGATCTGCATGATCCGCAGCAGCTTGCCGGTGTGCTGGCGGCCGTGGAACGACAACGGCAGTTCGATCGCGTGTTCGAAGAAGCGCCGGATCGCCCCCAGCCGGCGGCGGTGCGCCATCCTGTCGGCATTCAGTGATACCAAGGCGCCCACGACCACGCCGCCGAACCCGACCAGCGCCCAGGCGCCGATCAGGAGCCACGCGTTTCCGCGCGGCTTGCTCAGCGCGTCGATCACCCGGCCAAACAGCATCGGCTCCAGGAACAACACACCGGCCAACGCGAGGTTGGCCACGCTCAGCACGATCGCAAGCACACGTTCGGGTGCAAGGAGGCCGAGCACGCGAAAATACAGCCGCAGGATGGACATCGATTTTTGCCGTGGATGGAATCCACGTACAGTGGATCATTTTTTCGCTTTCAAGCCGCTGAATGCCGCGACGGCGGATTCAGACGGCGTTGCGAAGCCAAGTGGTACTCCCCGGCCCGGACGCGCCCGCCGGGCACCGGTTCCGCGTCGAAGCGGGACATCGGGCGCGATTGCCGGCCTTGGCGGCCGCGGCGTGGCCACCGTGGTAACGCTACAATAACGAGCTTCTTCTGCCGCCGAGAAGCCCGAATGGCTCCCCGCCTCGACCCCCTCGACCTGTATGGCGTCCGCGCGCTGCTTTCCGACGAAGAACGCATGGTGCAGGACTCGGTCGGGCGCTTCGTCGACGACAAGGTCCTGCCGATCATCGGCGACTGTTTCGATGCGGCGCGGTTCCCGGCCGAACTGATCCCGGAAATCGCGGGACTGGGCGTGCTCGGCGCGACGATTCCCGAGGAACACGGCGGTGCCGGGATGAACCAGGTCAGCTACGGGCTGATCTGCCAGGAACTGGAGCGCGGCGATTCGGGGCTGCGCAGCTTCGCGTCGGTGCAATCGTCGCTGGTGATGTATCCGATTTTTGCGTTCGGCAGCGAGGAACAAAAACGCGAATACCTGCCGAAGATGGCGCAGGGCGAAATCATCGGCTGCTTCGGCCTCACCGAGCCGCACGGTGGTTCCGACCCGGCCAACATGAAGACGGTGGCGAAGCAGGACGGTGGCGACTGGGTGATCAACGGTTCGAAAATGTGGATCACCAACGGCAATCTGGCGCACCTCGCGCTGGTGTGGGCGAAGACCGAAGACGGTGTGCGTGGTTTCCTGGTGCCGACAAAGACCAGGGGTTTCGCGGCGCAGGAAGTGCACAAGAAGATGAGCCTGCGTGCTTCGGTCACCTCGGCATTGTTCCTCGACGACGTGCGCGTGCCAGGCAGTGCGATGCTGCCGAACGTGAAGGGCTTGCGCGGGCCGCTGAGCTGCCTCGACTCGGCGCGTTTCGGGATCAGTTGGGGCCCGATCGGCGCGGCGCAGGCGTGCCTGAAAGAGGTGCTGGGTTACACGCAGGAGCGCGTGTTGTTCGGGCGGCCGCTTGCCGCGAATCAGGGCATCCAGTTGAAGCTGTCGGACATCGCGCGCCGCATCACTACGGCCCAATTGCTGGCGTTGCGGCTGGGCCGCCTGAAAGATGCAGGCGAGTTGCACGCGACCCAGATTTCGCTGGCCAAGTGGAACAACGTGCGCATGGCGCTGGACGTCGCGCGCGAATGCCGCGACATCCTGGGCGGCGCCGGCATCACGACCGAACACGTCGCGATCCGCCACGCCTTGAACCTCGAATCGGTGGTGACCTACGAAGGCACGCAGACGGTGCACCAGCTGGTGGTAGGAAGGGAACTCACTGGCATCAACGCGTTTTGATCCGATTCAATCGTGCTGCGCAGAATGCGCGCCAATCACTCTGAGGATCCCGAAATGAAACGTCGCACGAAACTGTTCGCCTGCCTCGCTGCGGGCGCGATGTTCGTATCGGCCGGTGCAATGGCCGCGGTCAACGCCAACGAACTCCATCTGGCGTTGACGTCGTTGCGCCTTGCGCTGGTGAAGATGGGTGTCGCCAACGCGATGCTCTCGAATCCGACGCCGCCCTCCAGCAATGCCGAGGCGCATGTCGCTGCGCCCAATCGGATGTCCACCGCCGAAATCAGTTCGATCCTGGTCAGCACGGGCGGGGTGATCAATGTGTATCTCACCCCGGCCGTGGGGATCACCGATGGCATCGTGCAACTGGTGCCGAAGATCGTGACCGGCAAGGACGGCAAGAAGGGCGTGCAATACACCTGCTACAGCCCGAACATCGCCGACATCGCGGCCGCGGCGCCGGAATGCAGCTACCGGCCGGCGGGCAAGTAAGCGCGATGGCCGACGCCATGCCTTCGCCGGAGCCACTGCTGCAGACCGCGCGGCTAATCCTGCGCGTGCCGAGCCGCGATGACTTCGAGGCCTGGGCGGCGCTCGGTGCGGACGAGGTGGCCACGCGCCACATCGGCGGCGTGCAATCGCGCTTTGCGACCTGGAACCGCCTGATGGCGACGATCGGTTCGTGGCACGTCCTTGGCTTTGGCGGGTTTTCGGTCATACGTCGATCCGATGGACGATGGATCGGACGCGTCGGCCCTTTGCATCCGGAAGGCTGGCCCGGCGACGAGATCGGCTGGACGCTCGCGCGCGAAGCCTGGGGGCACGGCTATGCGACCGAAGCCGCGGCCGCCGCGGCCGACTGGGCGTTCGCGAACCTCGGCTGGCCGCGCATCATCCATTGCATCGCACCGGAGAACGCGGCGTCGCAAGCGGTCGCGATGCGGCTCGGATCGGTCCGGCAAGGCCCGGGCAAGCTGCCTGCGCCCTACGACAAGGATCCCATCGAGATATGGGGCCAGTCGCGCGGAGAATGGTTCGCACGTCGCGCCCAACGCATCGCCTGATCATTCTCGACATGAACGCCATCAAGACTCCGGTCCCGTCCCGCCAGAAGGGCTTCAATCGCGCCGAAATCGTCGACCAGAACTTCACCGAGTTCGTGCAGGCGTGGCAGGGCGACGCCGCAAGCAAGCCGCGCGACAACGAACCGGTGTTGCCGGGCAGCGCGTGCAGCGCACGCGATTTCCACGAGATGCTGGAATCGCAACTGATCTCGCGGCATTTGGACTTGATGGCGCGCGTGCTGCGTGTGCAGAACAAGGTGTTCTACACGATCGGCTCGTCCGGCCACGAAGGCAACGCGATGGTGGCGCGGCTGACGCGGCATACCGATCCCGCGTTCCTGCACTACCGCTCGGGCGCGTTCATGGCCGAGCGTTTTCGCAAATTGCCGGGCATGGATCCGGTGATGGACTCGGCATTGAGTTTTGCGGCGAGCAAGGAGGATCCGGCTTCGGGCGGGCGTCACAAGGTGTGGGGTTCGAAGCCTTTGTGGGTGCTGCCGCAAACCTCGACCATCGCTTCGCATCTTCCGAAAGCATTGGGCACCGCGATCGCCATCGAGCAGGCGCAGAGGATCGGACACGCGCTGCCGGTGCCGAACGATTCCATCGTGGTCTGTTCCTTCGGCGATGCGTCCAGCAATCATGCCACCGCGCAGACCGCGTTCAATGCGGCGGCCTACACCGCGTACCAGCGGCTGCCCGCGCCGGTGCTGTTCGTCTGCGAAGACAATGGCATCGGCATTTCGGTGAAGACGCCGTCGGGCTGGATCGCCAACAATTTCCGCGACAGAAAGGACCTCGATTATTTCTTTGCCGACGGCCTGGATCTGGCCGAAGGCTACGCGCAGGTGCAGCGCGCGGTGGAACATTGCCGCGGCACGCGCCGGCCGACCTTCCTGCATCTGCGGACCACGCGCCTCACCGGCCATGCCGGCACCGATTTCGAAATCGAATGGCGCAGTTTCGAGGAACTGATGGCGCTCGAAGCCACCGATCCGCTGCTGCGTTCGGCCGCCATCGCCTTGCAGTCCGGGTTGTACACCCGGAACGCGCTGCTCGCCGAATACGAAGCCATCCGCACGCGCTGTTTCGCGGCGGCCGAGCAGGCGGACCGCCGGCCGAAGCTGGAATCGCTCGGCGAAGTAATGAAACCGCTGGCGCCGTACACACCCGGAGCAGTCGAGGCCGAAGCCGAACGCGCCGATTACGGCGACAAGCGTCTGGCAATATTCGGCGGCGAGGACAAGCTGCCGGAGAAGCTGCAACCACGGCATCTCGCGCTGATGATCAACTCGGCGCTGCACGACCTGCTGGCGAAGTATCCCGAGTCGCTGGTGTTCGGCGAGGATGTTGCGCAGAAGGGCGGCGTGTACACATTGACGCGCGGCCTCTACAAGGCGTTCAAGGGTGCGCGGGTGTTCAACACGCTGCTCGACGAAACGACGATCCTCGGGCTCGCGCAGGGCTACGCCAACATGGGCATGCTGCCGATCCCGGAAATCCAGTACCTCGCGTATTTCCACAACGCCTGCGACCAGATCCGCGGCGAGGCGGCATCGCTGCAGTTCTTCTCGAACGGCCAATACCGCAATCCGCTGCTGGTGCGCATTGCCTCGCTTGGATACCAGAAGGGATTCGGCGGCCACTTCCACAACGACAATTCGATCGCGGCGTTGCGCGACATCCCGGGGCTCGTGGTCGGTTGCCCTTCGCGCGGCGACGATGCAACGACGATGCTGCGAACGATGGCCGCGCTGTGCAAGGTCGACGGCCGGGTGTGCGCGTTCCTGGAGCCGATCGCGCTGTACATGACGAAAGATCTGTACGAACACGGCGACGGCCAGTGGCAGTTCGAGTACCCCGCACCCGCCGAAGCGATACCGCTCGGCGAGGGGCGCGTGTACAACGCCGGGGCGAAGGACCTGGTGATCTTCACCTTCGGCAACGGCGTGCCGATGGCCCTGCGCGCCGCACGTGACATCGAAAAGCTGCACAACTGGAAAGTGCGCGTGGTGGACCTGCGCTGGCTCGTGCCGCTCAACGACAGGTTCATCGTCGAACAGGCGCGCAGCGCGAAACGCATCATCGTGCTGGACGAGGGCCGTCGCAGCGCGGGGGTGGGCGAAGGCGTGATCACCGCGATCGTGGAGGGAGGTCTCGGCGCGACGCCGCTCGAACGGGTGGTCGGCGCCGACACGTATACGCCGCTCGCAGGCGCGGCCCTGCTGGTGCTGCCGGGCGAGGCTGATGTCGTGGCGGCTGCAAAAAAATTGTCGGAGACGTCCGGGAACAAGGCATGACTCTCGTAGCGAAACTTCCGGTGATTGCGGTTCTGGCGGTGGCTTGTGTCGCGTGCTCGAACCAAGGCAGCATGCCGGCTCAGGGCACTCCGGCGCCGACTGCTTCGGCCCCTGAATCCAGCCCGGCGCCTGCGACGTCCGCGATTCCGATGAGGGCGCCAGCTGGAGGCATATCAACGGCCGCGCCACTCAGCGCACCCGCCGGCGCTCCGTCACTGGACGTTATCCTGCGGAGACCGAGCTTTGCGAAAGCGTTTGCCACGATGCAAGGTGCAGCCTCGCTGCCGGAATGGGTCCGAAGCAACGCGTCCGCGCCATCCGTACGGGTGCGGGTGGATGGCAAGACCATGTGGCTCTCGCAGGTTTGCCAATCGGCGGATTGCCAGGGAAGGCGGGTTTTCGTGTTGACCGACCCCGCCGCGCACACGATGGCGGGCTTGTTCGTGCAAGCGTCCGGCAGCGCGGGCGCGTCGGTGCATCGGCTCACGTGGCTCGGCAAACCAGACACCGCCGCGCAGGCGTTCCTGAAGTCCCGGATAGCGGCGGAATGAAACGTCGATTTTCCGGTTGCTGCCCCCGTCCTCGACGACAACGCTCGCGGCGGCTGGAATAATGCGTGCGGCCAGCGGACGTCTGTAACGGCCGCATTGCCCACTCGATTGGCGCATCCCTCTCACCTGACATGAACCTGGACGTGACCAGACCAGACGCGGGTAGCCCTGCGTCGCCGACCGGCGCGGAGGCGGACGTGACTGCCGGCAAGCGGCAAGGTCCCACGCATTACGGCGTGCTGGGCGCGGTCAGCTTCGTGCACGTGTTGAACGACATGATGCAGTCGGTGATCGTCGCGATCTACCCGCTGCTCAAGGGCGATTTCCATCTCAGCTTTTTCGAGATCGGAGCGATCACACTGACGTTCCAGATGACGGCATCGCTGCTGCAGCCGGTGGTCGGCATGGTCACCGACAAGCATCCGCTGCCGTATTCACTGCCGATCGGAATGTGTTTCACGCTGGGCGGTCTGCTGCTGCTGTCGGCAGCGCCATCGTATGCCATCTTGCTGCTGGCGGTCGCCCTGATAGGTTGTGGTTCGTCGGTGTTCCACCCCGAGTCCTCGCGCGTCGCGCGAATGGCTTCCGGCGGACGCTACGGTTTTGCGCAGTCGGTGTTCCAGATCGGGGGACAGATCGGCGGTGCGCTGGGGCCGCTCCTGGCAGCCGCCATGGTATTGAAGTATGGCCGCTCGCACGTGGGGTGGTTCGGACTGTTCGCACTGCTCGCGGTGGTCGTCCTGCTGCAGGTCAGCCGCTGGTATCACCGGCACATCGACGAGCGCACCCACAAACGCTCGGCGGAAGAAAAGCCGCTGTACGCCGCGAGCGTGGTACGTCGCACGATCGGCGTGCTTTTTCTGCTGATGTTTTCGAAGTTCTTCTACCTCGCCAGCATCAGCAGCTACTACGAGTTCTACCTGATCCATCACTTCGGCGTATCGACGCACAACGCCGCTTACCTGCTCTCGGTGTTCATGTTTGCGATCGCCGCCGGCACCCTGATCGGCGGACCGCTGGGTGATCGCATCGGCCGGAAGCTCGTGATCTGGTTTTCCATACTCGGCTGCGCGCCCTTCACGTTGCTGCTGCCGCACGTCGGGCTCGGCTGGACGATCGGCCTCAGCGTCGTGATCGGATTGATCCTGGCGTCGGCATTCCCGGCGATCATCGTGTACGCGCAAGACATGTTGAGCCACCGCATCGGCATGGTTTCCGGCTTGTTCTATGGTTTCAGTTTTGGCCTGGGCGGCCTCGGTGCCGCGGTGCTGGGCGTGATCGCCGACCACTTCGGCATCGTGTTCGTGTACCAGGTCTGCGCGTTCCTGCCGCTGCTCGGGTTGCTTGCCGTGTTCCTCCCCGATGTGCGGCCACCGGAATGGGCGCACCCATCGGGCACGACTGCAAGGTGAAAACTTCCGATCAGCGCACCAGCAGACGCAGATGGCGTTCGCTCGCGAGCAGGGCAGTGAGTCCGAGCGCGAGGAAAAACACGATCAGCGGGAACATGAATTCCCAGACATAGCTGTGGAAGTACGCGTGCAGGAACCACGCCGGCTCGACGAACAGGTCATGGCAGACGTAAATGCCGAGCACGTAGTACGCGCCAATGCGCGGCCACCAGGTGCCGCCCAGCCACGGCACGGCGAGTCCGAACAGCAGCACTCCCACACCGAACACCGGCGTGAAGAGGCCGTAATCGATGATCGGCGGGTAGTGGCTCGAGAACAGCGGTATCCAGTTCAACTCGGCCTCGAATCCCACCAGGCCGATGGCCGCCAGCACCAGTGCGGGAACCGGGCCGATTCGACTTCGATGCCCCGCCGCCCAGTAGCCGCAGGCCACCAGCAGGGTGCTCATGAATGGACCATTGCGCGTATCGAACGGCAGGTGCAGGCCAACCACGGTGTTCGCGTACAGGCCTGCCACCAGGCCCAGCAGATAAAGCGCAACGGCCAACGCGTAAAACACGGCTCGTGCGCGCAGCCGCTCGCATACCGCAGCGATCGCGAGCGCCATCACCAGCGCCATCAGGAACCACAGGTGCCCCTTGCCACCGACCCAGATGATCAGCAGCGGGTGCGCCGCCATGTGTTCGAACTGGTGCACGACTGCGGCTCCCCAGCCTTGGTGGAACCACTGGCCGAGCCGCAGCGGAAGGCACAGATAGATCAGTGACCACAAAACCCAGATGCGCAGCAGCCGGGTAGCGTAGTGCGCGAACAAGGGCAGCGGCGGCGAGCCTGAGTGAATCTTGCGCCCGAAGAAGTAGCCGGAAACGACAAAAAAGAACGGCACGGCGAGCCGCCCCGCGCCGGTGATCATCAGATTCACGAGCTGGTCCGCGGCGCCGCCAAAGACCTTCGGCGTGACCGGGCTGGTGTGCACGATGATCACGCCGAAGATCGCGACCAGGCGAAACAGGTCGATCGTCGAGTTCCGCGTGCCGGCTGCGGTAGGCGAATCGGATTTGCCCTTCGCCGCCGCGAGCGGTGCCGTTGCTTCCGTGCTGCGGAATGATTCGGGATCGGTTACGTCCATGTCATCGGATTATCGGATGCGCTCCCTGACTGCCGCCTTGCAAGTTCATCCAGTGTCAGCTTGTAGCAGCGAAGTCCCCCCTCACCCGCCAAGCCTGTCCTGAGTGCCGTCGAAGGGCGCTTCGCGCTTGTCTCCCTCTCCCCTTTGGGGAGAGGGCAGGGGTGAGGGGGGCACGAAGCTCACGATCCATTTCCATCTGATTCCAACTGATGCACTAGCACAAGATGGACGTTTTCGCGCCGTGCCGGTGTATCCTGCGCCGTCCCGTGAGCGGAGGCGGCACGATGAAGCGACGCACGTTGCTGAAGTGGATGGCCGGTGCACCGTTGTTCGGGGTATTGCTGGCGAACCTGCCGGAAGCCGCATGGGCCAGGACCGTGGCTGCTATACGCACGCTGCGGCGCGTGCGTCCCGGCGACGTCGGGTGGCCTTCCGCGGCCGAATGGGACGGCTTGAACAAGCAGATAGGCGGTCGCCTGATGAAACTGGCCGACCCGCTGGCCGCGTGCCGCGCCGATCCATCCGGCAAGGCATGCAGTGATTTCTTCGCGGCGATCAGGAATCCTTTCTACATCCGCGATCATGCGAACCTGACGCAGACTTCGGGTTGGGTGGACGCATGGACGTCCAGACCCAGCGCCTATGCCGTCGCGGCAAAGAGCGCGTCCGATGTCGTCGCCGCGGTGAATTTCGCCCGCGAACACAAGCTGCGCCTGGTGGTCAAGGGCGGGGGGCACAGCTATCAGGGAACGTCCGATGCGCCGGACTCCTTGCTGGTGTGGACGCGTTACCTGGACGACATCACGATCCACGACGCGTTCGTGCCCAAGGGCTGCGCGGCCAAGGTCAAACCGCAGCCGGCCGTCAGCGTGGGAGCAGGGCAGATCTGGGGCCACACGTACGACGCCGTGACGACCAAGGCCGGCCGCTACGTGCAGGGCGGCGGCTGCATGACGGTGGGCGTGGCGGGGCTCGTGAGCAGTGGCGGCTTCGGGAGCTGGTCCAAGCGCTACGGCACCGCGGCGGCGAACCTGCTGGAAGCCGAAGTGGTCACGGCCGACGGAAACATCCGCACGGTCAATGCGTGCAACGATCCCGACCTGTTCTGGGCGTTGAAAGGCGGTGGCGGCGGCAGCTTTGGTGTGATCACGCGGCTGACCATGCGTACCCACGAATTGCCGGAATTCTTCGGCGGCGTGAACGCGACGGTGAAGGCGAACTCCGACGACGCGTATCGCAAGCTGCTTGCGCATTGCCTCGAGTTCTGCCGCAAGAATCTCTTGAACCCGCACTGGGGCGAGAAGATCCATTTCCACTCCGGAAACGTGTTGCGCGTCGACCTCGTGTTCCAGGGGCTCGACAAGGCGGGTGCGGAAGCGGTCTGGAAGCCGTTCTTCGACTTCGTCGCGGCATCGCCGAAGGATTACGTGGTTACGACGCCCCTGCGGGTGGACGTGATTCCTGCGCGCGCGATCTGGAACCCGGAAGTGTTGCGCAAGATCCCGGGCCTGGTGGTGGCCGATTCGCGCCCGGATGCGCCGATCGACAACATCGTCTGGGCGGGCGATGCGGACCAGACGGGCCAGTACATCACCAGCTTCGGCTCCGCGTGGCTGCCGCAAGCGCTGTTGCAGCCATCCCGGCAGGAGGATCTGGTGGGTGCGCTGTTTGCATTCACGCGTGGGTACGGTCTTGCCCTCCATTTCAACAAGGGCCTGGCCGGGGCGCCGAAGCAGCAACTCGACGCGGCGCGCGACACCGCGACCAACCCGCAGGTGGTCGACGCTTTTGCACTTGCGCTTACCGGCGGCTCCACCGGTCCTGCATTCCCCGGAATTGCGGGTCACGAGCCCAATCTTGCCGCCGCGCGCAAGAATGCGGCGGCTTGTGCGAAGGCGATGCAGGCGCTGTACAAGATCGTTCCCGACGCGGGTTCCTACGTTTCCGAAAGCGACTTCTTCCTCAAGGACTGGCAGCGCGCATTCTGGGGATCGAATTACCCGCGCCTGCTCGCGGTGAAGAAGCGCTACGATCCGGATGGCCTGTTCACCGTCCACCACGGCGTGGGTTCCGAGCAATGGAGCGCGGACGGCTTCACGCGTGTCGCGTAGCGCTTGATCCGCTGATTCGATTCCGCATCGAAGTGCTTGAAATCCGGAACCTTGGCGCCACGTAGAGGTCTGTGTGCGTAGCGGTGCGGCCCTGCGTCCGCTAGAGTCGCATGGATGCGGCAAGCGGCGGGCCGCATCGACCCATTCGAGAGAGAACTCCCATGCCCTTGCGTACCGACAGTCCTTTGCGTAGCAGCAACCCCGTCCTGCGCGGGAAAGTTTTCCAGAACCTGCCTGCGGCCACCGGCGAGCCGATGACCGTCAACGGCACGATCGCGCGCACCGGCCTGCTGCTGGTGCTGATGCTGATCACTGGTTGGTGGACGTGGCACCATTTCATGCTGGCCGGCGGTGCCGTGAACCCGGTGGCGGGCATGTCCGCAGTGCAGCCCTTCCTGTGGGGCGGCTTGATCGCCGGCCTGGTGCTGGCGCTCGCAGGTTCCTTCAAACCCAACTGGACGCCCGTCACCGCTCCGCTTTATGCCCTCGCCGAGGGCACCTTCCTCGGTGGCATTTCGGCGATGTTCGAGGTGCAATACCACGGCATCGTGCTGCAGGCGATCCTGGCCTCGGTGGGCGTGCTCGTGGTGATGCTGGCGCTGTACCGCACGGGCGTCATCAAGGTGACGCAGAAATTCCGGATGGGCGTGATCGCGGCCACCGGCGGCATCCTGCTGCTGTACCTCGCGGCGTGGCTCCTCAGCGCGTTCACGCATGTCAACATGTCGTTCGCGTACGGTGGCGGTGGAACCTGGGGCGTGGTGTTCAGCCTGTTCGTGGTGTGCATCGCCGCGCTGAACCTGGTGCTCGACTTCGACCTGATCGAACGCGCGGCCGAGCAGGGCGTGCCGAAATACATGGAATGGTACGGCGCGTTCGCGCTGATGGTGACGCTGGTGTGGCTATACATCCAGATGCTGCAGTTGCTGGCCAGCTCCAGGCGTTGAGTACGTGTCGCGAGCGCGCTCGCTCCTACAGGTGATGATGACTTTATTCGAAGCGGCTGTTGTCCAAAGTCAGGCCATGGATGGCCGTTCTGATGCACGCTGAGCACCTTGCAGCCAAGGCAAGAGCGGACTTCAACGAAACGGCGATCAGGGAGGATCGCAAAGGAAAGCATCCATGATCATCGTGACGAGCGAGAACGTTGCGGGTTACAGGATCACCGAAACCAAGGGCCAGGTTTTCGGGCTCGTGGTGCGCAGCCGCGGCATCGGCGGCAACGTGATGGCGGGCTTGCGTTCCATCGTCGGCGGCGAGATCAACGAATACACCCAGATGCTGGAAGAAGCGCGCCGCCATGCCACCGACCGGATGGTGCAGAACGCGCAGGCGATGGGCGCGAACGCCGTCGTGATGATGCGTTTCGACTCCTCCGAGATCGGTCAGACCATGAGCGAGATCGTGGCGTACGGCACGGCCGTGGTCATCGAGAAAGCCTGACACGCCATGCTGATGATCGCGCTGTACGTCGTCGGCGCCATCCTGCTGCTGATCGCCGCGATCGCGTTGTTGGTCGGCGGCGCACTGGCGCTGTTCCTGCCGCAACTCGTCATCGGGGGACTGTTCCTGATCGTGGCGCTCGCGATCGAGCGCTGGCGTTACAAGCCGGTGAGCGAATCCCGTCCCGATCCGCGCTGGACCGACACCGGCGAGCGTTTCGTCGACCCCGAAACCGGTGTGCTGACCGCGGTGTATTTCGATCCTGCGAAGGGCGAGCGGCACTACCTCGCTGCGCCGCGGGCGACGCCCGGCCCCTGAATGAAGAAGCCCGGCCTTGCGACCGGGCTTCTTCGTTTTGGCGCAACACCTCAATGCTGTTTCGGCGGCGGCCCCTGTACCACCTGCACCAGATCCGCGGGATGTACGTACTGCCTGAAGGCGTCCTGCACCTGTGGCGCCGTGAGGTCGAGGTAATGCCTCGCTGCCACCATCGGCTCATCCAGCGGTTCGCCCTTGATGCTCCAGTCCAGCAGCGAGCGCGCAATGGCGTCAACGCTGGACACCTCCAGCGGGATCGAGCGGATGCGCGCCTGCTTCGCGTTGAGCAGTTCATCGGCATTCACCGGCGTATCGCGCATTTCCTCGAGATTTTTCAGCACGAGCCGATCGACGGGTTTCACCTTGTCGGGATCGCTGCCGTAGTAGACGTACAGGAGGGAGCGCGAACGATCGAAGCTCATGAAGGAACCGGCGCCGTAGGCATAGCCGTGATTGACGCGGATGTCGACCATCAGGCGTGAAGCGAAACCGTTGCCGCCCAGTACCTCGTTGCCGAGCTGCAGCGCGTAGCGGGCGGGATCGTGGATATTCAGGTCCAGCATCTGTCCCATGAGGACCTGATCCTGCGATGCATACGCGTTCGGCACCACGGTGTAAACCGCGGGGTTGCCCGCCACCGGCTTCGGGATCACGTTGGGCTTCGGACCGTTGGCCTTCCAGGCGCCGAAGGTCTTTTCGACTTCCGTCTTCGCCTGTTCGGGCGTGACGTCGCCGACGATGACGATCGTGGTCATGTCCGGGCGATACACCTTGGCGAAATAGTCCTTAACGTCTGCAAGCGTCAGACCATCGACGGTCTTCGGCGTGGCTTGGCGCAGCCCGGGATCGCCCGCGGGCAACAGCCCCTTCCTCAACGCGCGCATCATCTTGTAGCGCGGCGATTCCAATTCGCCGGCCAGCGTGCGGGCGAGGGTTTTCTGCTGCACGTCGAAGGCGGATGACGGCAGCGCCGGATGCAATTCGTTGTCGGCCAGCAACTGCATTCCCTTGTCGAAATGGACGCTGGGTACCGCGAGATTGAAGCTGCTGCCGCCGGATTCGGTCGCGGCGATTTCGTCCAGCGCCTTGTGGAACGCCGCGCGATCCAGCGTCGTGGTGCCATAGTCGAATAGCGAATCCAGCAATTTGGCGACGCCTTCCTGGCCTTTGGGCGCCTGCAAGTCTGCGTCGCTGTCGATGCGGCCGTACACCGTCACCGTCTTGCTGACGTGGGTGGGCTGCACGATCAGCGTGATGCCGTTCGTGAGGATCATCTTGACCGGATCGAGCGTCCAGTGCGGCATTTGCAGCCGGGCGAGTTGCTGCGTGGCCCACTCGGGCAACGGTCCGTTCAACTTGTCGTTGCTGGCGAATTTCTCGGTACCGCCGAATCCATTGCTGTCGGGCGGCCGCTTGCCGTTTGGGTTGGGCGTCAGCACCACTGTGATGCGCTGGTCTGGCTTCAAGTACTCCCGCGCGACGCGATCCACGTCCGCAGGCGTGACCGCGAGGATCTGATCGAGCGCCTCTCTTGGCGAATTCAGACCTTGCCATGCAAGCGCCTGCGACCACGCTTCGGCAAGGTTCATGGGGCTGTTCTTGTTGAACTCGAATTGCGCCTGCTCCTGCCGCTTCGCCGCTTCGACCAGATCGATCGGAATGCCGTTCTTCAATACGCTGTTGATCACGCCATCGAGATGGCCTTGCGCCTGCCTGGCATCGCCACCCTTTGGAAAGCCGACTTCGACCACGCCGATTCCGCCATGGACGAACGGCTGCGACCAGGCATCGGCGGTCAGCACCTTGCCCTGGGCGGCCAGATCCGAAAGGGCGCTGCGCGAATTGTTCAGCACGTCGAACAGCACCTGCGTCGCTGCATAATCCTTCGATTGCTGTCCCGGCATCCGGAACAGGTATTGCACGGTGCCGGTGGCGTCCGGCGTCGCCTTGGCAATCGTTTCGGGCTTGAACGGCTCGAGCTTCAACGGGGCGCGTGGCGCGAGTTCGCCCTTGGCGATGGGCCCGAACAACGCCTTCACCTTGGCCAAGGTCGCCTGCGGGTCGACGTCGCCCGCGATCACCAGGATCGCGTTGTTGGGCACATACCACTCGTTGTAGAACTTCTGCAGGATCGCGCCGGTGGTCGCATCGAAGCTCGGCCGCGAGCCCAGCGCATCCTCGGCGTAGCCCGTGCCGGCGTAAAGCGTGCGCTCGGCCTGCTCGAACGCGAGGTACCCCGGATCGGAAATGTCGCGCGAGACTTCCTGCTCGATCGCGCCCTTTTCCAGGTCCCAATCCTTGTTGGTCAACTGCGCGCCGCGCATGCGGATCGCCTCGATGTGCAGCAGCATGTCGAGGTACTGCGCGGGCGCGACGAAGAAATACTGCGTGGCGTCGTTGGTGGTGAACGCGTTGTTCTCGGCGCCCATCTTGCCGGTCATCTCGTTCAACTGCGCTCCCGTCATGCCCTTCGAATTGCGGAACATCATGTGTTCCAGCGCGTGCGCGGTGCCGGGAAACCCTTTGGGCGCTTCGTAGCTGCCCGCCAGGTAGGTGATCTGGGTGGTCACCATCGGCGCCAGATCGTCGCGCACGATCACCACCCGCAGGCCATTGTCGAGCGTTGCGCGGGTGACGTGTTCGTTTGGCGTCGTCGCCGTTGCCGCGGGCACGTCTGCCGCGAGAGCAGCCGACACGCCGGACACCGAAAGAACGAGACCAGGCAGGACTCCGAACGCGAGAGCAGCAAGCTTGCCATGCAGCTTCATCGACGTACTCCCACACGCGGCCAGCGGACGGCAAGCGATGGATGCTACCGACGCACCGTGAGCGCAGCAATCGGCCGACCGGCGTCAGGTCGCGTGGCGCTCGGCATGGGCTGCATCTTGAACGCGTCGGCTGGCGGCATCGCGTGCAGCAACACGCCCGTGGCGCCGATTGCGAAGAGACCGAGAACGCTTTCGATCAGCACCGCACGTGCGCAGGAGCGCAGCACGTCGGCAACTCCAGGTCCCGACGAGGTCTGCGCAAGTCCCAGCAGCCGGATGCCGGCCACTGCTCCGGATCGCACCGGCAGTCCTGCATGCGCCAACAGCCGCGGCAATTTCACGTAGCGGTTGTGCGCGCCGATCGCGATCATCGTCAGCACAATGGCGAGCTTGACGTCCAGTACCACGCCGTAGCGCGTCGTCCACAATGACGATGCGCCGCCCAGTTGCTGGGTCACATTGAAAATCCCGGCCGCGACCAACACCGCCAGTGCGATGCCGGAGAGCGTGGACAGGCGCTGGAAGACGATCGCACCGGAAGCGGTTGCGGTGTCGCCCGCGCGCAGCAGTTTCGGGAAAACGACCAGCGTCATCCCGAACAGGCTCCCCACCCACGCTCCTGCGGCGAGCAGGTGCAACCAATCGACCCAGACTGCCGCCGTGAAGTCGCCGTTGTCGGCAGGGTGTCCGGTTTCGCTGCGGGTGAGCGCGATCGCGGCGATGGCCAATGCCATCACCCATGTCTGCCGCATGCCGCGCTGGCGGAGCGACCACACCCACGCCAGCCATGCCACCACCAGTGCGGGAACCCGCCACCACCAGACGTGGCCGAAATGGGTCACCGTGAGGGCGAGCCGCATGTCGTGCCAAAGCGTGCCCCAATCGCCGCCATTGAGCTCGATGGTGCGCGACAACAGGATGCCGAAGCTGGCAAGCGTGAGCAGCGCGAGGGTGATCCCGAGCGCATGCGCGAGGCGGCTGCGCAGTTCGGCATCGTCGCGCGGCAATACAGCCAGCCAGCACGCCAACATGCCGATGGCGGTGATCAGCGAGCAGATGTCGAATGCGCTGAGTGCGATCGGGAGTGGCGTGACGATTCCCTTATTTCACGGTGAAGGCAAAATGGCCTTCGGTGTGGTGGCCGTCGTGCGCGATGACGCTCCAGTACACCTCGTATTTGCCGGGTGGCAGCGCCGTCGGCAGTGCAGTTTGGAGCAGCGCGTGGTTTTTTGCGTCCACGTTGCCCTTGCCGGCGCTGACCTGCTTGCCGGCTGCGTTCTTGACGATCAGGCTCGAGAACACCGGCTCGATTTCGCCGTCGAACCACACCTTGACCTGCCTGGGCGCGGTGTCCACCGTGGCGCCGACGTGCGGCGACGAGTTGTCGGGGAACGCATGGGCCGACGCCAGTGGGGCGGCCGCGAATGCGAACAGGAAGAAAACGATACAAGCCAATGAGCGGGCCATGGGACAGTCCGGTTCAGTGAAACAGCGGCGCGCCGAATCCGTGCGGCGCGAGGTCATCGAGGTAAAGATCGAAGCCGAGCATCACGCCGACCGAGTTGCCGGTGCGTTGGTTCACCGGCACCAGCAATTCGACGCCCCACTGGAAGTAATGGCCCAGCCAGATCACCCCGGGCGCGACGTAGCCGGTGGTCTGGCCATGGCAACCGCGATCGAGGCAGGTCTGCATTGGCAGTTCGATGACCGGGATCATGTTGTTGAAGGGCGCCTTGATGCCTGCGTACTTCACGAAGTCCTGCAGATAAGGGATGCTGTATTGCAGCGACAGGCCCCAGTTCAACATGCGTGGTTCGTCGTGTGCGTTGGGCAGATCCAGCGAAATCGAACCGGTGAGCGCGAACGGCCGCAACCAGCTTGCATCCGACTGCCCAAAGCCCTTGCCGAAGTTGAACGTGGGGGACCATACGGAAAAGTCGTCCCGTACGGCGCGGCTCCCGGTGTGTGCAAAACTGCGGCTGATCGAGAACGAACCGATGGATTCCGATTCGGGGTCACGATAAACCTGCCATACACCGCCCAGTTCGAAGTTGCTCCAGCCGTGCACCGCAGGTGAACCGGTTTGGGTGAGGCCGAGATAGTCGCTCCCTGCGATCAGCGAAAAGTTTGGAGTGATCGGCTTGGTGACGGAAATGCCGAAATCGTTTTGATAGACACCATGATCGCGGATCCGGCTGAACACCAGCGGCAATTCCGCCCCGATGCCGGGGTCGTCGAAGGTCAGGGTCGATGGGAATAATCGCTGCCCCGCGATCGCGTGGGCTCTTGCGGAGCCAACGCTGCAGAGGGCCAGGACGATTGCCGTGATCGGCAGCGCGTAATTATTGCAAACGAATCGCATTCGCAAATTATAGACACACGGCGTCGAATTACCAAACCGCGATGTGCAAACCCGACAGAATCGTTCGCTCAGGCGCCGATGATCCGCGGTTCCGGTTCGAGCAGGATCCCGAATCGCGCGCGCACGCCTTCGCGGACGCGTTGCGCCAACGCCCAGAGCTGGTTGCCGGTTGCTCGGCCGTGGTTCACCAGGACCAGCGCGTGGCGGTTAGAGATGCCGGCATCACCCTCGCGCGAACCCTTGAATCCGCACGCCTCGATCAGCCATGCCGCCGAAAGTTTCGAGAGGCCGTCGCCGGCAGGCCAGCTCGGCAGTTGCGGATGCCCGGCACGCAACGCATCGGCCTGCGGCGTTGGCACCAGCGGGTTTTTGAAAAAGCTGCCGGCGTTGCCGATCACCGCAGGATCGGGCAGTTTGCGGGTGCGCAGGTCGGCCACCGCGTTGGCCACGTGGATGGGTGCGGGATGCTCGACGCCCATGCGTCGAAGCTCCTCCTGCACGCCCGAATATTCGATGCGAGGGGTCCAGTTGCGCGGCAGCCGCAGGGTGATCGCCGTGATCAGCCAGTGATCCGGATTGCGTTTGAAAATCGAATCGCGGTAACCGAATTCGCAGTCGGCACGTGCGAACGTGGCGAAGCGGCGCGCGTGCAGGTCGAAAGCCTCGACCGATTCGATGAATTCGCCGACCTCGACGCCGTACGCACCGATGTTCTGCATCGGCGCTGCGCCCACGCTGCCGGGGATCAGGATCAGGTTTTCGAGGCCGGCGTATCCGTGCGCGAGGGTCCAGCGCACGAAGTCGTCCCAGTGTTCGCCCGCGGCGACGCGGATGCGGCTGACATCATCGTCGTCTTCCAGTATCTCGACGCCACGCGTTTTCATCGTCACGACGGTGCCCGCGAAATCGTCCACGAACAGCACGTTCGAGCCCTCGCCGAGAAGCAGCAGCGGATTCCCGCGCAGCGATGGGTGGTTCAACAGCTCCGGAATGGCCGCGGCGTCGTGGATTTCGGCGAGCCGTGCCGCGCGCACGTCGATGCGCAAGGTGTTGCGGCCACGCATCGATGCGTTTTCAGTCAGCGTGAATCCATCGCGATTGGCCCCACCCATACCCTCCCCCTGAGGGGGAGGGTTATTGGAAGCGGATGTCGCTGTTACTCC
>Ga0070737_10002174_pt1 | contig 24444 bp, 20 predicted proteins | sample Coa_R1_10_FD_66438 | JGI IMG/M metagenome (GOLD analysis project Ga0070737, IMG submission 66438) | Surface soil microbial communities from Centralia Pennsylvania, which are recovering from an underground coalmine fire - Coalmine... | ecosystem: Environmental > Terrestrial > Soil > Unclassified... | reverse complement strand
TGCACGATCACGCGGATCTACGACCAGAGTCCCGACCATAATGACCTCGGTGTCGGGCCGATCGGCGGGAACGGCGGGCCTGACGCGGCCGCGATCGCCAACGCGCTGCCGGTCACCGTGGGCGGCCATCAGGTCTACGGGGTCAACGTGCAGGCCGGCGTGGGCTACCGCGACGACGTCACGGCCGGGGTCGCCACCGGCAGCCAGCCCCAGGGCGCCTACATGGTGACCAGCGGGAGGCACGTGGACGGGCTGTGCTGCTTCGACTTCGGGAACGCCGAGACTTCGGGCACCGACAATGGCAACGGGCACATGGACGCGATCAACTTCGGCACGGAATGCTGGTTCGCACCGTGCACCGGGCCGGGCCCGTGGGTCCAGGCGGACCTGGAGAACGGGCTGTTCGCGGGTGGCAACGGCTCCGACCCGGGCAACAAGGGCAACTCCAGCCAGTTCGTGACCGCGATCGTGGACAACAACGGCACCACCACCTACGCGATCAAGGACGGCAACGCCCAGTCCGGCGGCCTGAACACCGAATACAGCGGCGCCCTGCCCGACATCGGCGGCTACACCCCGATGCACCAGGAGGGTGCCATCATCCTGGGCACCGGTGGCGACAACAGCAACGAGTCCGACGGCTCGTTCTTCGAGGGCGTCATGACCGCCGGCTACCCATCGGCCGGCACCGAGAGCGCCGTGCAGGCCAACGTCGTCGCGGCGGGCTATCAGAAGGTCAGCAGCGGCTTCCCGGTGACCGGGAAGCCTTACACGATCACCAACGTGAACAGCGGCACGAACGTGCAGCCGGCCGGCTGCGCGACCACCAACGGCACCGGCATCGTGCTGGGCACGTCGACCGGCACCTGCCCGCGGTGGAAGTTCTCCAGCGCCGGCAACGGCCACTACATCATCACCAACGTCAACAGCGGCAAAGTGCTGGACTCGGTGAACTGCGGGACGACGGACGGCACGCTCACCGACCTGTGGTCCTCGCTCGGCAACTTGTGCCAGGAGTGGGACGTCACCCCGGTGGGCAGTCACGACACGATCAGCAACGTGGCCAACGGCATGGTGCTGGACGCGGAGGACTGCGAGACCGCCAACGGGACCGTGGTCCGGCAGTGGGCCCAGCTGGACAACACCTGCCAGCAGTGGAACATCACGCCCTGACCGGCAAAGGGAGCCGGCGGCATCGAGGGGAGCGGGACGTTACCTGGCCACCGTCCGGGATAATCCGTGATCATGTATCGAAATCCGTTTCCTGCCGATCCGGACCGGGGCGCGATCTGGGACATGCTGGTGGAGCGCGACATCCGGGCGTTCGTGGCCGGCGACTGGTCCCAGGTGGCCGGGGACTTCCTGGCGGAGTCGTTCTTCGCGGTGGACGGGCGGGGCCGCGCCAATCCGGACTCCTGGCGGCTGGGTCTGGGATCCCTCGATCAGTACCGGCTGTCCTGGCTGGAGCAGAGCGAGTCGATGCGGGGCGTGGCCGACGACCTGGAGGGCCAGCTCTACGACGCGACCACGCTGCGGGACATCGAGATCGAAGGGGACCGGGCGCTGGCGCACAAGAAGTTCGACGGCCAGGTGAGCCGGCGCGACGGAGAGATCATGCCGATGCGCTGGCAGACGCTGTACATGTGCCGGCGCATGGGCGCGGAATGGAAGCTGGCGGGCTTCATCGGGTATCTGCCCAACCCGATGGGTGACGCCGGGCAGTGACCCGCAGGCCGGGGCTAGCGGGGCGGGGCGGTGGCGCCGTCCGGCTCCGCCTTCCGCCAGGCCGCGTAGGCCTGGGTGATCTGCTCCTCCGCCGCGTCCAGGTACGAGGTGAGCTCGCGGCCGGCCGACCGGCCGTCGCGCTCCTTGCAGTACTCGGCGATGGTCCGGTTCCTGGGCAGATAGGCGTCGTGGAACGGCTGCGGGTTGCCCATGACGTGGAACACCAGCCGCAGTTCGGCGAGCAGGCCGCGCATGATCGAATCCACCCGCGGGCTGCCGACCAGGCTGGCGATGCTCTGGTGGAAGCGCAGGTCGGCGGTGCCGACAGCGCGCCAGTCCTCGACGCCGGCCGCCCGCTCACCGTCCTGAACCGCTTCGTCGATGCGGGCGATCGCCGACGCCGGCGCGTGCCGGACGCCCCGCACGGCTGGGATCTCGATCAGCTTCCTGAGCTGGTAGACGTCCCACACGTCCTCGACGAGCAGTTCCTTCACGAACACACCGCGGTTCAGCTCGTGGACGGCCAGCCGTTCGTGGCAGAGCAGGCGGAAGGCTTCCCGCAGCGTGTTGCGGGACACCCTCAGGGCCGCACCGATGTTCTCTTCGGCGAGGCGTTCACCGGGGGCGAAGAAGCCTTCGGTGATCCGGTCCCGCAGTATCTCGGCGACACGCTCGGCTGCGCTCAGACGGTTAAGCCGCTCGCGGTCCGCGACCAGCGGACCTAGATCAGTCAGACTCACGGGCTCTACCCCTAACTCTCGCAGTCGGCCGGCCTCGTGGCCGGCCAGGCGCACGCGGTGACACGCAAAAGCTAGCCGACTGACGCCGTTCACGGTAACTCTTGAACTCTTGTCCCCGGTTGCAGATGTTCAGTTGCCTGCTTGCAGTCTCGTTCAACAACTTCTAGAGTAGCCCACAGCGGCCAAGCGGGTGTGCGCGAACGGCGTCGGTGAACGCCACCGCCGATCACCTGACTGCCTGCGTGGACCCTGCGCCCATCCGATAGGGGAAAACATGAGGAAGCAGCGTCTGGCATCTGCGTTCGCGGCACCGGCGGTAACCGTCACGGCATTGTTGCTGGTCATTGGGTGCAGCTCGTCAGCTGGCACCGGCTCGGGTTCGAAGTCCCCCCAGTCGGTGTCCATTGGCTCGGTTCTCTCGCTGACCGGAACGGACGCGAGCGCCGGCACGGATGTCCAGCACGGCGAAGAACTCGCCGTACAGATCATCAACGGGTCATACCCACAGCTGAAGCTGCCTTTTGCGAGCGACCGTGGTCTTCCGGCGCTGGGAAACGCGAAGATCAAACTGGTAACCCAGGACGACACCGGGTCGCCCCAGACCGCGGCGACGGCGGTGGACACACTGGCCGCGCAAGACCACGTGTCGGCCATTGTCGGCGGTTACGCCTCGGACGTCACCGCGAACGCCAGCCAGGAGGCGGACCGTCTCCAGGTGCCATTCGTGAATGGGTCGTCGTCGGCAGATTCGCTGACCAGCCAAGGGCTGAAGTACTTCTTCCGGGTTGGGCCGGAAGACGCGACGTTCGCGGCCTCGATGTTCGGGCTGCTGAAGCAGGAACAATCCAACGGGCACTCGATCAGCACCATCGGGATCATCCACACCAACGACACCTACGGGAATGGCGTGGACGCCGACACCAAGGCGGACGCGAAGGCGGCCGGGCTCAAGGTGGTCGCGGACGTGTCCTACGACCCGACAACCAATGACCTGTCCCCCGAGATCCTGCAGCTCAAGTCGAAGAACCCGGACGTGCTCTTCGACTCCAGCTACACCAGTGACGCCTTTCTGCTGGTGCGCGGCATGAACACGCTTCACTGGCACCCGCAGGCACTGCTCGCTTACGGCGCTGGATTCAGCGACCCGACGTTCCTGCCGACACTGAAGTCGGCGGCGAACGGCGTGATGAGCCGGGCCGCCTGGAGCGACGAACTGCCGAATTCGACCTCGCAAGCCGTGGCCAAGATGTTCCAGCAGCAGTATCACCTGCCGATGACCGAGAACTCGGTGCGCGGCTTCGAGTCCGTCATGGCGGTCGCGGTGGCCATCAACAATGCGAAGTCCACCAGCCCCAGCGCGGTGGAAAGCGCATTGCAGAAGATCAATATCCCGGCCGGCCAGCTGATCGCTCCCTGGTCGGGGATCAAATTCAACAGCGACGGGCAGAACGTGGACGCGAGCGGCATCGTGCAGCAGGTCCAGGACGGCACCTACAAGGTCGTCTTCCCGCCGCAGGACGCGGTGGCGAAGGTTGCCTGGCCCATGACCAGCTCCTAGGCGCGATTGCGATGGATCTCGTTCAGGTCATCGTCAGTGGCATCCTCATCGGCAGCATCTACTCCCTGGTCTCGGTGGGGCTGACGCTGATATTCGGCGTGCTGAACATCATCAACTTCGCGCACGGCAGCTATCTGATGATCGGCATGTACGTGGCCTACTACGCCTGGTCGGTCGCGGGCCTCGACCCGCTGATCGGGATTGTCGTGGGGGCCGTCGTGCTGGCCGCCGCGGGCTGGCTCACGTACTGGCTGGTCATCAGGCGGCTGATAGGCAAGTCGCCGCTCGCCCAGATAATCAGCACGTTCGGCATCCTGGTCGCCTTGCAAGGGCTCGCCCAGGTGGCCTTCGGCCCCAACGACCGGGCGGTGGCCAATCCGGTGGCCGGGCGGCTGAACCTGAACATCGGGCAGATCGTGGTCACCGGCCCGCAGCTAGCCGGGTTCCTGGGCGCCGTCCTGTTCACCTGCCTGGTCGCGCTGCTCATCAACCGCACCGAGGTCGGCACCGCGATCCGGGCCACCGGTGAGGACCGGGGCGCGGCCGCGCTGATGGGGATCAACGTCCGGCGAGTGGACGCGCTGACCTGGGCTATCGGCCTGTCCTGCGTGGGCATCGCCGGCGCGCTGCTGGTCAACTCCTATCCGGTGGACCCCAACGCCGGGGTCACGTTCGGGGTCATCGCCTTCTTCGCCGTCGCGCTCGGCGGATTCGGCAGCATCGTCGGCGCGAGCATCGCGGGGATCATACTCGGCGTGGCCCAGAACGTGGCCGCGCTGTACGCCCCGCAGTACGCGCTGGTGGCCCTGGTCGGGATCTACCTGGTCATCGTGCTGATCCGGCCACAGGGCCTGCTGGGGACGCGGTAATGGTGGCCCAGGGCACCGCTCCGGCCGGCGAAGAGGTCACGTCTACCCCGGCCAGCACCGTGGGCAGCCGGTTTTCGGGTTCGCGGTGGCGGGCCGGCGCCGGCCTGGGGCTGGTCCTGGTCGTCCTGCTGATCTTCCCGCACGTGCTGGCGACGCCGTTCTGGTGGAACGTCGGAATCCTGGCGATGATCTTCGCCACCGCCGGGCTGGCCTGGAACGTGCTGGGTGGTTACGCCGGGCAGATCTCGTTCGGCAACGCGCTGTTCTTCGGCGCGGGCGCGTATTCCACCGTCGTGCTGGTGCGGGCCGGATGGTCGCCGTGGCTGACGTTCCCGGTCGGCGCCGCCATCGCGGCCGTGCTGGGCGTGCTGATCGGCATACCGTGCTTCCGGCTGCGCACACACTACTTCGCGATCGCGACCATCGCGGTGGCCGAGATCGCTGACGTGGTGGTGAACAGCAACAGCAGCCTGGGGGCGTCGTCGGGGCTCAACATCCCGATCAAGCCGTACGGCCTGGCGACGCTGCAGTTCTCCGTGCTGAATCCCACCCCGTACTACTACGCGGCGCTGATCCTGTTCGGGCTGGCGGCGCTGTGGGTCTGGGTGCTGGTGCGCGGCCGGACCGGCGCGTATCTGCGGGCGGTCCGCGACAGTGAGCCCGCGGCCAGTGCGTCCGGGGTGCACGCGTGGCGGATGAAGCTGCTCGCGGTGGCCGTGTCCGCGATCATCACGGCGGTGGCCGGCGGCCTGTACGCGATGTACGGCCTGTTCGTCGACCCCTCGCTGGTGCTGGACCTGAGCGTGTCCATCGACATCGTCCTGGTCGCCGTGCTCGGCGGCGCCGCGACCCTGTTCGGCCCGCTGATCGGCGGCTGGCTGCTGATCGCCCTGCAGCAGTACACCCGGCAGGAGTTCAGCAGTTCGACGTCCGGGCTGGATCTGCTCATCTTCGGCGTCCTCATCGTGCTCATCGTGCTCGTTGAGCCTGGTGGGCTGAGCGTGCTGCTCGGCCGCGGCTGGACCTGGGGGGACGCGAAGGTGCAGCGGTTCAGGCAGGCCCGCCAGGCCGCCAGCGGAGCCAAGGAGGCGCCGTGACGCTGCTCGAAGTTCAGGGGGTCAGCCGCTGGTTCGGCGGCATGCGGACCCTCAACGACGTGTCCTTCGCCGTGGCCAAGGGCGAGATCGCGGGGCTGATCGGCCCGAACGGGGCGGGTAAGAGCACGCTGTTCGACATCATCGCCGGGGCCCGCCCGCCGAGTGCGGGGGTCATCCGGTTCGACGGCAAGACCGTCACCGGCTGGCGGCCGCACCAGGCGGCGACGGCGGGCGTGGGCCGGACCTTCCAGCTCATGCGCACGTTCGATTCGATGACCGTGCTGGAGAACGTCGCGGTCGCTTCGTATCTGCGGCACCGCCGCCGGGCCACGGCGTTCCGGTCCGCGCAGGAGGTGATCGAGCTGGCCGGGCTGGCGCCGCTGGCCGGGACGCGGGCCAGCACGCTCACCGCGCCGTCGAGAAAGCGGCTGGAAATCGCGCGGGCGCTGGCCCTGCAGCCGAAGCTGCTGCTGCTCGACGAGGTGCTCAGCGGGCTGACCCCGACCGAGGGCCAGGAGGCGGTGCGGTTGCTGCGGCTGGTCAACGGTCTCGGCATCACCATCGTGATGGTGGAGCACGTCATGGAGGTGATCATGCCGCTGTGCGACCGGCTGGTGGTACTCAGCCAGGGGCAGGTGCTGACCGAGGGCACGCCCGCCGAGATCGCTCACAATCCGCTCGTGATCGAGGCCTACCTGGGGCAGATCTGATGCTGGCGCTCAGGAACCTGCGGGTGGACTACTCGGGCGTGGTCGCGGTGGCCGGCGTGGACATGGACGTGCACGAGGGTGAGACGGTGGCCCTGGTGGGCGCCAACGGGGCCGGCAAGAGCTCGGTGCTGGGGGCGATCTCGGGCCTGCGGCGGCCGGCCGGCGGTTCCATCCGGTTTTGCGAACAGGAGATCACGAAGCTGCCGGCCTACCGGATAACGCCGCTCGGCATCGCCCTGGTCCCCGAGGGCCGGCGGCTGTTCGCCGACCTGTCCGTGCTGAAGAACCTGATGCTGGGCGCCTACCGGCAGCGGGACAAGCCGCAGCGGGAGAAGGATCTGGCTTACGTTCTGGATCTGCTGCCGCCGCTGCGTGACCGCCTGCGCCAGCGGACCGGCACGATGTCCGGCGGGGAACAGCAGATGGTCGCGGTGGGCCGGGCCCTGATGAGCAGGCCCAGGCTGCTCATGCTGGACGAGCCCTCGCTGGGCATCGCCCCCATGGTGGTGGCCCGGCTGTTCGACGCGCTGAAACGGGTCAGCGAGAGCGGAACGACGGTGCTGCTGGTCGAGCAGAACCTGCGGATGGCGCTGGACTTCTCCGACCGCGCGTACGTGATGCAGACCGGGCGGGTCATCCTCGACGGCGAGGCCAGCGAGCTGACCAGATCGCCGGAGGTACGGCGCGCATATCTTGGCCTGTAAGCGATGCCCGGCGAATCGCGGAGAGAGAACGGACAATGACGACGATCGACTTCAACTCAGATCTCGCCGAGGGCTTCGGCGCCTGGCGGCTGGTGGACGACGAGACCATGCTCGCGTCCGTGTCGAGCGCGAACGTGGCGTGCGGCTTCCACGGCGGTGACCCGAGCATCATGCGGCGCGTGTGCGCCAGCGCGGCCGAACGCGGGGTCAGCATCGGCGCGCATGTCGGCTACCGCGACCTGGCCGGGTTCGGCCGCCGCGCCATCGACGTGCCGGCCGACGTCCTGACGGACGACGTCATCTACCAGCTCGGCGCGCTGTCGGCGTTCGCCCGGGCGGCAGGCACGAATGTCACGTACGTCAAGCCGCACGGCGCCCTGTACAACAAGATCGTGACGGACCGCGGGCAGGCCGAGGCGGTCGTGTCGGCGATACGGCTGTTCGATCCGGGGCTGGCCGTGCTCGGGCTGCCGGGATCGGTGGTGCTGGAGTCCGCACAGGCGGCCGGCCTGCGCGTGGTCAGGGAGGCATTCCTGGACCGGGCCTACAACGAGGACGGCACGCTGGTGTCGCGGCGGCGGCCCGGCGCGCTGATCACCGACGCCGCCACGGTGGCGGCCCGGGCGGTGCAGATGGCCACCGGCGGGACCGTGCCGACCATGGCGGGAACGCAGCTTAAGGTGGCGCCGGAATCGCTCTGCCTGCACGGGGACACGCGGGGCGCAGAGGGGCTGGCAGGCGAGGTCAGGCGGGCCCTGACCGAGGCGGGCGTCCAGGTCACCGCGTTCGCCTGAGCGTTACGCCCCCGGGTCCGGGCTGGGGCACGGGCGGGTGGGAACCAGGCGGAGCGTGCTGCCTGGCGCGGCCTGGGCCGCGTGGCCGAGTGCCGTCTCGACGAGCACGGCGATCACCGGGTACCCCCCGGTGGTCGGGTGGTCGTTGAGGAAGATCAGGGGCTGGCCGTTTGGCGGGACCTGGATGCTGCCGGTGACCACGCCCTCCGGTGGCAGCTCGCCCTCCCGGCGCCGGGTCAGGACCGGCCCGCTGAGCCGGAGCCCGACCCGGTTGCTGGTGGGCGTGACCGTCCAGACCGACGAGGTCAGGGTGGCCAGGGCCGCTGGTGTGAACCAGTCGTCACGGGGCCCGATGACCACGGCGAGCACGGGGTCGGCCTCGATGCCGGGCGGGGCGGCGAAGTCCGCCACCGGCGGCACGCCCGGTGGCGGCCGGAGCCGTAGGCTCTGGCCGCGGGCCAGGGGCGGCGGCCCGAGCCCGCTGAGGAGATCGGTCGAGCAGCTATCCAGGGTGGGGCTGAGCGCGAACCCGCCGCGGACCGCGAGATAGGAGCGGACCCCGGCGGTCACCGTACCGATCGCGAGGATGTCCCCCGCCCGGATGCGGATCGCCGCGTCGAAGGCGGCCGGCCCGCCGTTGACCATGACCGGTGCGGGAGCCCCGGTCACCGCGACCGTGACACCGCTGCCGGGCGGGCCGTTCAGCCGCAGGCTGGGACCGCGGAGCGTGGTCTCCAGGCAGGCGCGTCCGCTGGGGTTGCCGACCAGCCGGTTGGCCAGCTCGTAGCTGGCCTTATCGAGGGCACCGGACGGTGACACGCCCTCGCTGGCGTGCCCGGCGCGGCCGTAGTCCTGGACGGTCGTGAGCATTCCGGCCTCCAGCACGTCGAACCAGCACGAGCCGGCGGCCCCGGCTTCTGGATGGTGCTCCATGTCTGCGGCTGACCCGGGCTGTATTGCTCGTCACCGCCTGTCGATCGGCAGAAATCGCACGGAGGCACCGGCACTGATCAGGGCGGCCGGCTCCCGCTCTGCGTCCCACAGCACGGCGTCGGCTGTGCCCAGCAGATGCCAGCCTCCCGGTGAGCTTCGCGGGTACACGGCGGTATAGGTGTCCGCGATCGCGACCGAACCGGCCGGCACATTCGGCCGGGGTGACTCTCGCCGGGGCAGCCGGAGCAGCGGCGGAAGGCCGGTAAGGTAAACGAATCCCGGCGCAAAGCCACAGAATGCCGCCTTGTAGGTCACATTGCTGTGCATGGTGATTACCTCTTCGACAGAGCGGCCGATTCGCTGGGCCACCGCCTTGAGATCCGGCCCGTCGTAACGAACGTGCAGTTCCACCGGGGGTAGCTGCACCGCAGCGGTAAATGACGATGAGTCAACATTAGCCAAAAGATCCGCCAGGCGGCCGAGATCCGCTGGCGAAGCGACCACGATGAGGACGGAACAAGCACCGGGAACCACGTCGACGACCGGTACTTCATGGGCCAGCGCGGCAGCGCGGATCGCGCCCGCCATTTTCGGGGATTCGCCTTCCGGCGTATCGATCAGCACGGCCCGGTCACCGCTGCGGTGAAGACCCGGGTAGCTCACGCGATCAGATCTTTCCGGTGTTCAACGGGCCGGCCTTGGCACCGTACCGGGGCGGGCTCCACAACACACGTGTGCCTTTCCGGACAGCGCTCGCGCGGCAGCACCGGTATCGGGTGAAGCGAGCACTGCGCGGGTCACCTGGGCTGGTCGTAATCGTCGATCCCCCGCCCGTCATCGTATAGCAGAAATCCCTCAATTCCGGAAATTTCGTAAACCGAAAGTGTGAGCAGCCCCGCCGGGATCCCCTGGCGGAGCTGCTCACACTCTGTCCCCCTTCTGGAAGAGTCGCATACCGGCTGCCCGGGCAACTCACTGCCGTTGCCTACCGGCCCGGCCGCGCTTGCTTCTATTGACCGGCCGCGCTTGCTTCTATTGAGAGGCCTTGTTTCTACACAGCGGAACTATTGACGGATTCTTGACTCATTACGGCATTGTGGGGGCGTTGGAGCCCACAACGTCGAGCAGGTCCGCGCCTTGCTGGACAATCGCCAGGCGCCACTTGTTGAAGGTTCCGTCGCTCGGGTTGTAGAGATCCGTGGAATTGAAGTGCTGCATGTCCGGCGTGTGGATGTGACCGGCGAATCCCTTGAACCCGAGGCGCTTGGCCAGCAACGTGTTGCGGTAGGCGCTCTCGTTGGAGAGGTAGTTGCCGCCACCGCCGGCGTACGAGCAGGAGTTCGCGCTCGGTGGAGTGGGCGGGGAGGGCGGCGGGTACTGCGTCGGCACGGGCGAGTTCTCCGTCTGCGTCACGGTAGAGGTGCAGTTGGGGAACTCGGTGAAGCTGGTGTGCCAGACCACACCGAAGGCCTGGGACTGGTCGGGCCAGCCGTCGCCCGGCGGGCGAGGCACATTGGCGCCCGTGTCCGCATCGATCATCTGCGCGATCGGCAGGCTGGTGGTCGTCCACTGCGGCGGGTTGTTGAGGCTGAAGTTCTTCGGGCCACCCCACTGCGGAACCACCGAGCTGTCGCACTGCGGGTTGTTGATGGCCAGTTCGGGCTGCCCGTTCTCGGTGGGGCAGCTCGCGTAGTCGTCGTTGCCAATGGACACGCCGTGGTAGCGGCCATTCCACTGCTCGAGGTCGAACTCATACGGCCCGGCCTGGCTGACCGTGACGGAGGCCGAGACCTGCTGCGGGCCGGATTCCATGAAGGGCCCGACAGTGTCCTCCAGGTAGCCCTGCTGGAACTGCGGGTAGTCCACCGGGAGGATGTAGGACTCGTAGTAGATGGGCTTGCCGTGGGCCGGCGTGTAGGTGGTGCCGTCCATGGCCAGCGCCAGCGCCCCGGACGGGTTGCCGTGGCGGATGTTGTTGCCGACCGCGCCGGGAGCGGTGCCGGCCGGGCCGCCGTCGAGCGTGTAGGGGTCAAAGCCGCTCATGATGACGCGCTTGATGTTCTTCCCGGTCGGGAACTGGATGCTCATCATGCCGCGGGAGGCCTTGTCGAACGAGGTCACCAGCGCGGTGCGCTGGGCGTCGGTCAGCACGAAGTCGGGCATCCACTGGGTGAGGGCCGCCTCGACCTGCAGGCGGGCCCAGTACAGCGGGCGGTCATCGCTGTAAGGAAGGCTTCCCTTCACGGCGACCCGCTTCTGCGCCCGGTCCACCGCGGCCGTCCAGAGCTTCTTGCCCTGGGCCGTGACGAGGGACTGGGCCGCCTTCAGCGACCTGGTGGCGCACAGCTTGTCGACCACCGTCGGGCCGAAGTTCTGGAAGCCGCCGCCAGTGATCATCTGCTCGGCGAAGGAGGAGCTCTGCAGCACCGAGGGGTCGGAGTTCTCCGGAAGGGTGCTGGACAGGCGCTTTTCCTCGACGCTGAGCTGCACCGTCTGGTTGAGGCAGGGCGACGTCAGCAAGGCCGAGACCGGAGTGGAGTCGGCTCGGGCCAGTGAGCCACGCGTCGCCCCGCTGGCGGCGAGCGCGGACGCACCGATCAAGACCAGGCTTCCCGCGGTGAGCGCCGTGAACCACGGCGATTTCATGCGTGCTGCGGTCACGGCGAACACCGCCTGAGGCAGGACGCGTCATGGCGCGAACGGACAGTTACATGGGGGTTCATCTAGACCGTCGTCCCTTCCGTGGATTGGCGGGGGTCAGGGCGAGTCTAAAACTTGTTGAACAAACCGACAAGCCTTCGATACTTAAGTTCTCAAATCACCTGTTTAGACTTGTCACCAATACTGGGCTGTCGACGGGGAAGCCGGGGAAGGCGGTGCGGGGCGCGCCGGACCACACGAGCGCAATGGCCACCGTCCGGGATTAAGATCTTTCGCCGGAGCCGGGACATGCGGAAGCCCGCCCGCAAGGGGTGGCGCCGGATAGCTACTATTGAGTAACATACCGCTGCGGACCCCGGCAGACGGGAGAGACCGATGCGGCTACGGATCCGGTCAACGGCAGCAGCGGCGGCGGTGGCGGCCCTGGCGGTCGCCAGCCTGCTCGGGGCGCAGGGCGCGCCGGCCCGGGCGGCGGCCAGCCCGGCCCGCGGCTCGTTCTACACCTATACGGGCCGCACTCCGCTGAGCCAGATCCCGCCGGGCCACGTGCTGAAGACCAGGACGCTCAGCTACCACATCGTGGGCATCGCGCTCCCGGTGAAGGTGATCCAGCTGACGTACCGGTCGGCCAACGCGCTGGGCCAGGCCGCGGTGAACGTCACCTCGGTGCTCGAGCCGCCGGTGCGGACCGGCTCGCCGCGCGCGGTCTCCTACCAGTCCTTCTACGACTCGCTGAACCCGGCGGACGAACCGTCCGTGCAGATCGCCGGGGACGTCACGCTGGGCGGGATCATCACCGACGCGGAGTCGGTGGTGATCGTTCCGCTCCTGCTGCAGGGCTACACGGTCATCGTGCCCGACACCGAGGGGCAGACCGCCGACTTCTCGGCCGGGCCCGAGTACGGGATCAACACGCTGAACTCGATCAGGGCCGCGACCAGTTCCCCGCTCACCGGGCTCAGCACGACCACTCCGGTCGGCATGTTCGGCTACTCCGGCGGCGCCATCGCGACCGACTGGGCCGCACAGCTGGCGCCGGCCTATGCGCCCGACGTCAACCGCCGGCTGGTCGGCGCGGCCGAGGGGGGGATCCTGGCCGACCCGGCGCACAACCTCAGCTACATCAGCGGCAGCCTGGTGTGGGCGGGGGTAATGCCGATGGCCGTCATCGGCATCGCCCGCGGTTACCACATCAACATCAAGCCGTACCTGAGCAGCTACGGGCTCCAGCTCTACAGCAAGCTGCAGAAGGCGTCGATCGTCAGCGCCCTGGGCGAGTATCCGGGGCTGACGTACGCCCAGCTGGTCAAGCCGAAGTACGCGAACCCGGCCAGCATCCCGATCCTGGTCAAGACCGAGAACAAGCTCGATACCGGCAGCTTCGGCTCCCCCACCACGCCGATGTTCATGGGCCAGGGTGCGGACGGCATCCTGGAGGGCACACCCGGCAACAAGCCAGGAATCGGGCCCGGCGACGGGGTGATGATCGCGGGTGACGTGCGGACCCTGGCGCGCGACTTCTGCTCCTCCGGCACCGCGGTGGACTACACCCAGTACGACCTGCTGAGCCACGTCACGACCTTCCCGGTCTGGGCACCGGCCGCGCTGACCTGGCTGGACAGCAGGTTCGCCGGCACCGCCGCGCCGAACGACTGCGCACAGATCGCGCCCGGCAACTCGCTGGCCCCGGTGAAGCCCGCCCGCTGAAGCGGAACGTGACCTGGCCGGGGTGCCCGCCCCCGCGACGTCCTTGACTTTGAGCGCGCTCTAATTCCTAGGCTCGGCGGAGTGCGGGGGCTGGCGAGCATCCCGGTTCGCCACGCAACACCCGCCGGCCACGAGGAGACGCTGAATGAACAGGAGAACGCTGGGCCGCCAGGGTCTGGAAGTTTCGGCTCAGGGACTCGGTTGCATGGGGATGACCTGGGCGTACGGGGAAGGCGACGAGGCCGCCGGGCAGGCGACCATCGACCGCGCGCTCGAACTTGGCATCACCTTCCTCGACACCGCTGAGCTCTACGGCCCGCACACCAACGAGGAACTGGTGGGACGGGCGGTCGCGGGCCGCCGCGACCGGTTCGAGATCGCCACCAAGTTCGGCGTCGTGATCGACGGCGCAAGGTCGGGCGGCCGGAGCGTGGACGGCAGGCCGGAGAACGTCAGGCGCGCCTGCGAAGGCTCGCTGAAGCGGCTGGGGACCGACCACATCGACCTCTACTACCAGCACCGCGTCGATCCCAATGTGCCGATCGAGGAGACTGTCGGGGCGATGGCCGGGCTGGTGCAGGCCGGCAAGGTTCGCTATCTGGGCCTGTCGGAGGCTTCGGCCGGGACGATCCGGCGCGCCCACGCGACCCACCCGCTCACCGCGGTGCAGAGCGAGTACTCGCTGTGGACCCGCGACCTCGAGGACGATGTCCTCGGCACGCTGCGAGAGCTCGGCATCGGCCTGGTCGCCTATTCGCCGCTGGGCCGCGGCTTCCTGACCGGCCAGATCCGGTCGCTGGACGACCTGCCCGCCGACGACTGGCGGCGCACGAATCCCCGCTTCCAGGAGGACACGCTGCGGGAGAACCTGGTGCTGGCCGACCGGGTCACCGACATGGCCCGCCAGCGCGAGATCACCCCGGCGCAACTGGCCCTGGCCTGGGTCATGGCCAAGGGCGAGGACATCGTGCCGATTCCGGGGACCAAGAGCCCGCGGCGCCTCGAGGAGAACGCGGCCGCGGCCGGCGTCAAGCTCTCGCCGGCCGACGTCGAGGAGCTGGACCACGCCATCTCCCGGGGGGCGGTCCGTGGCAGCCGGTATCCGGAACAGATGATGTCGCTGCTCAACAACTAACGCTCGGCGGCCGGGGCTGGCCGGGCGGGGTGGTGGGGCGGGGAGAAAAGGGTGCTTATACTGCTGGGGCGGATGGTTCGCAGGCCTGGCCGGGTGTGGCTGGGATGCGTCGCAAGAGGGAACCCGGTGTGACTCCGGGACTGCCCCGCAGCGGTGACCGGGAACGACCGCCGTCACGAAGCACTGGGCCCGCGGGCCTGGGAAGCGACGGCCAGTAGAGGACGCCGGCAGGCGTCGTGCCCGTGAGTCCGAAGACCTGCCTCCGCCCGCGCGCCAGCCGGCGCGCGGTGGTCCGTGGCCTCCCGGGTGGGCTCAGGACAGCGGTGACCGCACGCGAACCGCCGGTCCTCTCCCCGCGAAGGCTACGGCTGATGGCTGGACGAGGGAGACAAGGCCATGGATACCACTGTGCTCGGGTACCCGCGCATCGGCGGGCAGCGGGAACTGAAGAAGGCGACCGAGGCGTTCTGGGCGGGCCAGGCCACCGCAGCCGACCTGGCCAAGACCGCCGCTGAGCTGCGCCGGCAGACCTGGCAGACGCTGCGCGAGGCCGGGCTGACCGGGATCCCGTCGAACACGTTCTCACTGTATGACCACGTCCTGGACGCCGCGGTGCTGGTGAACGCCGTGCCCGCCCGGTTCGCCGGGCGGGGCGAGCTCGCCAGCTACTTCGCGATGGCTCGCGGCGCCGAAGGCGTGGCGCCGCTGGAGCTGACCAAGTGGTTCGACACGAACTATCACTACCTGGTGCCCGAACTGGGACCCGGGACCGATCTCAAGCTGGCGGGCGACAAGCCGGTACGGGAGTACAACGAGGCACGCGAGCTAGGCATCGAGACCCGGCCGGTGCTGCTGGGACCGGTGTCGTTCCTGCTGCTGGCCAAGGCGGCCGAGCCCGGGTTCAGCCCGCTGGTCCTGCTCGACCTGCTGCTGGACGTGTACGCACAGCTGCTCGGTGACCTGCGGGCGGCCGGGGCCGAGTGGGTTCAGCTGGACGAGCCGGCCCTGGCCGCCGACCGCACCGCGGGCGAGCTGGACGCGCTGCGGCACGCCTACCACCGGCTCGGGTCGCTGAACCGGCGGCCGAAGCTGCTGGTGAGCACGTACTTCGGCGAGATCGGCGACGCGCTGCCTGTGCTGGCCGCGAGCCCGGCCGAGGCGATCGGGCTGGACTTCGTGGCCGGCCCGGGCAACCGGGAGGCGCTGGCCCGGGCCGGCGGCCTCGGCGGCAAGACCCTGGTGGCCGGCGTCGTGGACGGCCGGAACGTGTGGCGCACGGATCTCGCGGCCGCGCTGTCCATGTGCGCGTCGCTGCTCGGGCTGGCCGGGCAGCTCACCGTGAGCACGTCGTGCTCGCTCCTGCACGTGCCGCTCGACCTTCGGCTGGAGACCGCGCTCGAACCTGCGCTGACCGGGCGGCTGGCCTTCGCCCGGCAAAAGCTCGACGAGGTCGTCACGCTCGGCCGGGCCCTGACCGAAGGCCACGACGCGATCTCGGCCGAACTGGCCGCGGCGCGGCGCCCCGCCGCACCGGTGAACGCGCGGGTGCGGGCGCGGCTGGACGTGCTCGGCGACGGCCGGCCACGCGGTGCCTACGACACCCGCCGCAAGGCCCAGAAGAACGACCTGCCGGTGCTGCCCACCACGACCATCGGGTCGTTCCCGCAGACCGAGGAGATCCGCAAGGCCCGGGCCGGCTACCGGGCCGGGCGCGTCGACGCCGGCCGCTACGAGACGGTCATGCGCGCCGAGATCGACCGGGTCATCGCGCTGCAAGAAGACATCGGGCTCGACGTGCTGGTGCACGGGGAGCCCGAGCGCAACGACATGGTGCAGTACTTCGCCGAGCATCTGGAGGGGTACGCGGCGACCAGCCACGGCTGGGTCCAGTCCTACGGCACCAGGTACGTCAGGCCGCCGATCCTGCACGGCGACGTGTTCCGGCCCGGGCCGATCACGGTCGGCTGGGCCAGCTACGCGCAGTCCAGGACGTCCCGGCCGGTCAAGGGCATGCTGACCGGGCCGGTGACGATGCTGGCCTGGTCGTTCGTCCGCGACGACCAGCCGCTGGGCGAGACCGCCCGGCAGGTCGCGCTGGCGGTGCGGGACGAGATCGCCGACCTGGAAGCGGCCGGGATCCGGATCATCCAGGTGGACGAGCCGGCCATCCGCGAGCTGCTGCCGCTGCGCCGGGCCGGCCGCGAGGCCTACCTGGACTGGGCGGTGCGCGCGTTCCGGCTGGCCACGTCGGGTGCGGCCGACCGCACCCAGATCCACACCCACATGTGCTACAGCGAGTTCGGCGAGATCATCGACACGATCGGGGCGCTGGACGCGGACGTGACCAGCGTCGAGGCGGCCCGGTCCCGGATGGAGTTCATCGGCGACCTGACCGCTCGCGGGTTCGGGCGCGGCATCGGTCCCGGGGTCTGGGATATCCACTCCCCCCGGGTGCCCACGGTCACCGAGATGGCCGAGGCGCTGTCGCTGGCGCTGGCGGTCGTCGAGCCCGGGCGGCTGTGGGTCAACCCGGACTGCGGCCTGAAGACCCGGGGGTACGCGGAGACCGAGCCCGCGTTGCGGAACCTGGTCGCGGCCGCCCGCGAGGTGCGCGCCGGCCTGGGTGGATGACGGCGGCGGCCTGCACGCTGGAGCCGGCCGACACACTCGGCGCCGCGGCCACCGCGGCGCTCCGGCGGATCTACGAGGACGGGTTCGCGCCCCATCTGCGGGCGGAATTCGGCGCCGTCACCGGCCAGCGGCAGCCGGGTGAGCTGGCGCTGGCCCTGGTGCGCGCCGGGCGCCCGTGCGGGTTCACCATGCTCAGGCCGCTCGGCGGGACCGGCTGGATCTTCCTGCGCTACTTCGTGGTGGACCACCAGGTCCGCGGCCTGGGCCTGGGCGGGATCATGTGGGACATGCTTACCGCCCGGCTCCGCGAGGACGGATACACGCTGCTGGTCTTCGACGTCGAGGACCCGGGTGAGCCCGGTTGCGGCCCGGCGCAGGAGCGGATCAGGGCCCGCCGGATCCGGTTCTACGAGCGGCACGGGGCCCGCCTGCTGCCGCTGCGGGGGTACCGCACCCCGCACGGGAACGGCTGGACTCCGATGCTGCTGCTCGCTGCCCCGCTGGATGGCGGCCAGCCTGATTTTGGACCTGCACGGTGCCAGAGCATCGTGTCCGCTGTGCACAAGTACCGGTGGCAACTGGACCCCGGCCACCCCCGGGCCGTTGCCGTCCGCAATGACCGCCCCGCGGAAAGGACATGACGTGGCTGTCGACTATGAGCTGACGCGGTCCGTGGCCTGGATCCACCTGAACCGCCCGCACCGGCTCAACGCGGTCGTGCCCGAGCTGACCGCCGGGCTGGTCGCGGCCCTGGACCGGGCCGGGCCGGACGGCGCCAGGGTGGCCGTGCTGGCCGGCCGGGGCCGGGCGTTCTGCTCCGGGCACGACCTGAAGGAGCCCGTCCCGGCCGAACCGGTGCTGGCCACCCGGCAGCGGGTGGCCGGGATCCAGGAGGTGACCAGGGCGATCCGGCGCTTCCCCGGCCCGGTGGTGGCGGCGGTGCACGGGTACGCCCTGGGCGCGGGATGTGAGTTCGCGCTCGGCTGTGACCTGGTGGTAGCGGCCGAGGACGCGCAGTTCGGGTTCCCCGAGGTGTCGGTGGGGCTGAGCGTGACCGGGGGGATCTCCCGGCTGCTGCCGTTGCTGGTGGGGCCGGTGCGGGCCAAGGAACTGCTGCTGCTCGGCGACCGGTTCGGCGCGGCCCGGGCGGTGGAGCTCGGCCTGGTCAACCGGGTCGCCCCGGCGGGCCAGCACGAGCAGACCGCGGCCGGGATCGCGGACCGGCTGGCCGGCCAGCCCGCGCTGGCCCTGGCGCTGGCCAAGCAGGCGCTGGACCGGGGGGTGGACTGCGCGCTGGAGGAGGCGATGGCGGCCGAGGTCGACTTCGCCGCGCTGACCGTGACGCCCGCGGCGGCGGCCGATGGCAGCTGACGCGGCGGAGCGGCCCGCCACGCTCACCGGGACGGTGCGGGCGGCGGCGGCCCGCTGGCCGGACCGGATCGCCTGGACCTTCGACCCCGGGGACCGGTTCACGTTCGCGGACGTGGACCGGCTGGTGGGCGGCTACGCGCTGGCGCTGGCGGAGCGGGGCGTGCGGGCCGGGGACCGGGTCGCGGTGCTGCTGGCCAACGAGCCGGCCTTCCCGCTGACCTGGCTCGCGCTGGCCGGGCTGGGTGCGGCCATGGTGCCGGTCAACACCAGGTACCAGACCGCGGACGCCGGGCACGTGCTGCGTGCCTGCGGCGCGTCGGCCCTGGTGGCCGGCCCGCGGTTCGAGCCGCTGCTGCGGCGGCTGCCGGCGGATCTGCCCGCGCTGCGCCGGACGCTGCCCGCGGCCGAGATCGCGGCCGCCGCGCAGCGCGGCCCAGTGCCGGGCGGCCCAGTGCCGGGCGGCCCAGTGCCGGGCGGCCGCCCGGATCCGGACCCGGCCGGGACGGCGAACATCCAGTTCACCTCGGGCACCACTGGCCGCCCCAAGGGCTGCGTGCTGCCGCACCGCTACTGGACCCAGCTGGCCGGCAGCATGGTCGGTGAGTTCCCCTATCTGGGCGAGCGGGACGTGATGCTGACCGCGCAGCCGTTCCACTACATCGACCCGCAGTGGAACGTGGCCACGGGCCTGCTGTCCGGCGCGGAGGTGGTGGTGCTCGACGGCTTCCACCCGTCGTCGTTCTGGGCGAAGGTGCGCCAGCACCGGGTGACCTACTTCTACTGCCTGGGCGCGATGCCGACGCTGCTGCTGCGCATGCCGCCGGACCCGGCCGACCGGGATCACCGGGTGCGGGCGGTGCAGTGCTCGGCCATCCCGCCGGCCCTGCACAGCACGCTGGAAGAGCGCTGGGGCGTGCCCTGGTACGAGGCGTTCGGCATGACCGAGACCGGCGCCGACCTGCGGGTCACCGACCGCGACCACGACGAGCTGGCCGGCACCGGCTGCCTGGGGCGCCCGGCCGGCCACCGCCGGGTGCGGATCGTGGACGGCGAGGGCCGGCCGGTCCCGGCCGGGCAGACCGGCGAGATCGCGCTGGCCGGCCCCGGGATGATGGACGGGTACTACGGCGACCCCGAGGCCACCGCGCGGGTGATGCGCGGAGGCTGGTTCCACACCGGTGACCTCGGGTGGATGGACGCCGGGGGCCGCGTCTACCACGCCGGCCGGCTCAAGGACATGATCAGGCGCGGTGGCGAGAACGTGGCCGCGCGCGAGGTGGAAGAGGTGCTGCTGACCCACCCCGGGGTCCGGCTGGCGGCGGTGACCGGGGTCCCGGACGAGATCCGCGGCGAAGAGGTGAAGGCCTACTACGTGCCGGCCGGCGCCGCCCCGGCCGGCCCGGGCCCGGACGAGCTGGTGCGGTACTGCCGGGAGCGGCTGGCCGCGTTCAAGGTGCCCAGGTACTGGCAGCCGGCCGGCGACCTGCCCCGCACCGACTCCGAGCGGGTGGTGAAGAACCGGCTCGGCGAGCTGGCGGGCCCGGTGTTCGACACCAGCACCGGGGAGTGGGCGCGCCGCTGGTGAGGTATCCGGCCCGCTGACCGGCTCCGCTCGCTGACCGCGAAGGCGGCCCGGATCCAGGATCACCGAGATTCATGACCCGAACTACTTCCTCAGAGAATACTCCTGGAGTATTCTCCCGATTATGAGTGTTCCACTGACGCTGCTGGGGCTACTGGAGCGAGAGCCGAGCCACGGCTATGACCTCAAGCGCGATTACGACGCCTACTTCGGCCGGGGCAAGCCGCTCCGGTACAGCCAGGTGTACGCGACCCTGGGCCGGCTCACCCGGGACGGCAAGGCGACCCCGGGGCCGGTCGAGCAGGGCGCCGGCCCGGAACGCAGGCGCTACATCATCACCGACGCGGGCGTAGCCGACGTCGAGGAATGGCTGTCCGAGCCGGTCCAGCCGGAACCTGACCTGCAGAGCGAGCTGTTCGCGAAGGTCGTGCTCGCCTTGATACTGGACCGCCCGGCCGGCCGCTACCTGGACATTCAGCGCGCCGCGCACCTGCAGCGGATGCGCGAGCTCACCGAGCTGAAGTCGCACGGCGACCCGCTCGACGTGCTGCTCGCCGACCACGCCCTGTACCGCCTGGAGGCCGACCTGCGCTGGATCGACCACACGGCGGCCCGGCTCGAGCCACTCGCGAAGGCGGTACGGCGATGACGATCTTGCAGGCCAAGGACGTGGTGAAGAGCTTCGGCCAGACCCCGGCGCTGCGCGGCGCCAGCATGACGGTCCGCCAGGGCGAGATCCTCGCCGTCATGGGCCCAAGCGGATCGGGGAAATCCACCTTGCTGCACTGCCTGGCCGGCATCCTGGTCCCGGACGAAGGCGAGATCTGGTTCGACGGCCAGCGGCTGGACACGACCACCGACGAGCACCGCAGTGAGCTGCGCCGCGATCGCTTCGGGTTCGTGTTCCAGACGGGTCAGCTGGTGCCCGAGCTGACCGCCGAGGAGAACGCCGCGCTGCCGCTGCTGCTCGGCGGGGCCCGCCGGGCCCCGGCCATCGCCGAGGCGCGGGCCTGGTTCGGCCGGCTCGGCCTCGACGGCCTGGAGCAGCGCCGGTCCGGGGAACTGTCCGGCGGCCAGGCGCAGCGGCTCGCGCTGGCGCGCGGCCTGGTCACGGGCCCGCAGGTGCTGTTCGCCGACGAGCCGACCGGGTCCCTGGACTCGGTGTCCGGCGAGATCGTGATGAACCTGCTCACCGCCGCCGTCCGGGAACAGGGCACGACCGTCGTGCTGGTCACCCACGACGCCAGGGTCGCCGCCTACGCCGACCGGGAAATCATCGTCAGGGACGGCACGGTCAGCACGCTCACCGGGGTCCAGCCATGATCCCACTCAGCCTGCGGCTGACCGTGCAGGGCGGCCGCGAGGCCGTCGTCCGGCTGGTGCTCCTGGTGCTGGCGGTCGGGCTGGGCACCGGCCTGCTGCTGGCGGCCATAGCCGGCATCAACGCGGTCAATACCCAGAACCAGGCGAGCGCGTGGCTGTGGACCGGCAACCAGGTCGAGCCCGCGGGCCCACCGGCCGCGGGCAACGCCCGGCTGTGGTGGCACATCAGCGCCGACATGTTCGCGGGCCAGAGCATCACCCGGGTCGACGTGGCCGCGACCGGGGCAGCGGCACCGGTGCCACCGGGCATCGCCCGCGACCCCGGCCCCGGCCAGTACTACGCGTCCCCCGCCCTGGCCGCGCTGCTGCGCGGCAAGCCCGCGGATGAACTCGCCGACCGCTACCCGGGCCGCCTGGCCGGCACGATCGGCGAAGCCGCGCTGCCGTCCCCGGCCTCACTGGTCATCATCGTCGGGCACACTCCCGCGCAGCTGGCCAGGACCTCCTATACCGTGCCGGTGACGGCGATCGCGTCCACGTGGCCCGGTGGCTTCGCCCGGCGGTTCAATCCGCACGGCCTGTCCATCGGGCCGCCGGTCCAGCAGCTCAACGCCAGCGGCACCGATCTCGTGCTGTCCGTGGTGGCGCTGGCCATCCTGACCCCGGTACTGATCTTCATCGCGACCGCGACCCGGCTGTCGGCGGCACGCCGCGAGCAGCGGTTCGCCGCGATGCGGCTGGTCGGCGCGACGCGACGGCAGATCTCGATGATCGCCGCGGTGGAGTCCACGGTGGCCGCGGCCGGCGGGATGGCCATCGGCTTCGGCCTGTTCTTCCTGCTGCGGGTCCCGCTGGCCAGCATCCCGTTCACCGGCGAGCCGTTCTTCCCGGCGCAGATGTCGCTCAGCGTGCTGGACATAGTCGCGGTCGCGGCCGGTATCCCGGTGGCCGCCGCGGTGGCGGCCAGGTTCGCGCTGCGCCGGGTGCAGATCTCGCCGCTCGGCGTGGCCCGCCGGGGCACCCCGAAGCCGCCGGCGGCCTGGCGGCTGATCCCGCTGCTGGCGGGCGTGTCTGAGCTCAGCTTCTTCGTGGTGCACGGCCGCCCGGCGACCGTGTCCGGCCAGGTCCAGGCGTACTTCCCGGGAATCCTGCTGGTCGTGATCGGCCTGATCGTCGCCGGGCCGTGGCTGACCATGACCGCGGCGCGGTTCCTCGCCCGCCGCGCCCGCCGCCCGGGCGCGCTGGTCGCCGCCCGCCGGCTCGCCGACGACCCGCACGCGGCGTTCCGCGCGATCAGCGGCCTGGTCCTCGCGCTGTTCGTGACCACCGTGGCCGTCGCGCTGCTCAGCACGAACGACGCCACGAAGACTCACCGTGACCAGACCGTACCCGCCGCGAACGTGCTGACCGACCAGCTCACCGGCGCGGGAGACCTCTGGTACTCGGGCCTTCCGGCCGCGCCGCCGCCCACTTCGGTCCCGTGGCTGGCCCGGGTGCGCGGGATCGGTGGGGTGACCGGCGTGGTCGAGGTCTACGCCGACGCCAAGCTGACCATCCGCCCGAACCCGCACGGCGCACAGGTTTCCGCGGGACTGGTGTCCTGCGCCCAGCTCGCGAAGGTCCCTTCGCTTGGCCGCTGCCCCGCGGGTGCGGCCGTGGCCGGGTTTCCGGTGGCCCTGAACACGGTGCAGGCCGGGACCATCGGGAACATCACCTGGCCGGCTGAACCCGTCCCGGCGCAGCGCCTGCCCGGCCGGGGGGTGGACGCACTCAATGTGGCCACGAACGGGTCGCAGCAAGCGATCGAGCGGGCCAGGACCGTACTGGCCAGCGCGTACCCGCTGCTGGCGCCGCCGCAAACGATCGGTGAGCAGATCGCGCAGAACAACGCGGTCAACGACGCCTACCAGCAGCTCACGGACGTCGTCATCCTGACCAGCCTGGTGGTGGCCGGCTGCACGCTGGCCGCGAGCATCGCGGCCGGTCTGGCCGACCGCAAGCGGCCGTTCAGCATGCTCCGGCTCACCGGCGCCCGGCTCGGCACGCTGCGCCGCGTGGTCGTGCTGGAAAGCGCCGTCCCGCTGCTGGCGGTGGCCGTCGTCGCGATCGGCGCCGGCTTCGCCGCCGCCGCGCTGTACGCCTCCTCGGAGATGAAGCACTCGCTGGTGCCGCCCGGGGCCGGGTACTACCTGTTCACCGCGGCCGGGATCGCCATGTGCCTGGTCATCATCGCCGCCACGTTCCCGCTGCTGCGCCGCATCACCGGCCCTGAAGTGGCCAGAAACGAGTGAGGCGCCGGGGACGGCTAACTGCAGTTGAGCGTGCCCGCGCTGATCGTCTGCTTCTTGCCCTGCAGGTAGAGCTGGAAGGAGATCGGCAGGTTGCCCTGATCCGGGCAGCCCGCCGTGAACGTGACGTTGAACGCGCCGTCGCTGCCGGTCGTGGTGGAATGGTAAATGGTTCCCGATATAAGCATTTTCGCCGGCGTGCTGGCGTCGAATCCGCCGCCTTGCCATTTCCAGTGCAGCGCATTCACCGTGCCCTTACCGGTGACGCAGGTATATCCGTTCGTGCTGACCCAGGTGGTCGCGCTCGACTTGCCGGCGGTGGCTTTCACCGGGTAATAGCCGTCCGGCTGGGCGATGTTGTTGATGGTGGCGGTGAAGCCGCCGGCCGCGGATGTCGTGCCGGTCACGGTGACGGGCGCCTGGCCCGTGTAGGTGACCGTGTAGGCCGTGGACGCGGGAAAACCGGTGCCGGTGATGACCGTCGAGGTGGGGTGTGAGCTGCCCGGGCAGAGCGAGGTCGGCGCGTAGATGGCCACCGGCTTGGCGGTTATCGTCGGCTTGGCGGCCGTGCTTGCCGACGCCACTCCCTCGGTGGCGAGCGTGGCCGCGGCGATCA
>Ga0070737_10002173_pt1 | contig 24451 bp, 19 predicted proteins | sample Coa_R1_10_FD_66438 | JGI IMG/M metagenome (GOLD analysis project Ga0070737, IMG submission 66438) | Surface soil microbial communities from Centralia Pennsylvania, which are recovering from an underground coalmine fire - Coalmine... | ecosystem: Environmental > Terrestrial > Soil > Unclassified... | reverse complement strand
GAAGACCAACGACGTGGCCGGTGACGGCACCACGACAGCTACCGTGCTGGCGCAGGCCATCGTCAACGAGGGCTTGAAGAATCTGGCCGCTGGCGCCAACCCCATGCAACTGCGCTTCGGCATTGATCGCGGCGTCGAGGCGGTTGTCGAGTATATCCGCAAAGAGGCGACGCCCGTCGAGGGCAAGAAGGAGATTGCGCAGATCGCGACCGTCTCCGCCGCCGACCCGCAGATTGGCGATTTGATCGCCGATGTGATGGAGCGCGTCGGGCGCGATGGCGTCATCACCATCGAAGAGAGTCGCGGCATCAACTTCGAGACCGAGTACGTCGAAGGCATGCAGCTCGATAAGGGCTACATCTCCGCCTACTTCGTCACCAACTCCGACCGCATGGAGGCTGTGATTGACGACGCCTATCTGCTGATCACTGACAAGAAGATCAGCGCCGTCGCCGACATTCTACCCGTGCTCGAGAAGTTGGCCCAGCTTGGCAACCGCAACATCGTCATCATCGCCGAGGATGTGGATGGCGAGGCGCTGGCGACACTGGTGGTCAACAAGCTGCGTGGCATCCTCAATGTCCTGGCGATCAAGGCCCCTGGCTTCGGGGATCGCCGCAAGGCTATGCTGCAAGACATCGCCATCCTCACTGGCGGCCAGGTGATCAGCGAAGAGACGGGTCGCCGCCTCGAGAATGCGACGATTGCCGACCTGGGCCAGGCGCGCCGTGTGATTGCCAAGAAAGACGACACCACCATCGTTGAGGGCAAGGGCGATGTCGCCGAGATTCAGGCGCGCATCAAGCAGATCAAGGCCGAGATTGACAACACCACCAGCGACTACGACAAGGAGAAGCTCCAGGAGCGCCTGGCCAAGCTGGCCGGTGGCGTTGGACTGATCAAGGTTGGCGCTGGCACCGAGGTGGAGCTGAAGTTCCGCAAGACGCGCGTTGAGGACGCCGTGTCGGCGACGCGCGCCGCCGTGGAAGAGGGCTTCGTGCCGGGCGGCGGTGTGGCGCTGCTCAACGCCGTTGAGGCGCTCGATCATGTGCATCTCGAGGGCGACGCCGCCACGGGTGTGGCGATCCTCCGTCGCGCGCTCGAAGAGCCGTTGCGCACCATCGCCACCAACGCCGGGCAAGACGGCGCCGTGGTTGTGGAGTCCGTTCGCCGCGCCCAGCGCGAGCAGAAGAACAAGCGCATTGGCTACAACGTGCTGTCAGGCAAGACCGAGGACATGGTTGAGGTGGGCGTGATTGACGCCGCCAAAGTGACACGCTCCGCCCTGGAGAACGCCGCCAGCATCGCGGCGATGATCCTGACGACCGAGGCGCTGATCACTGATCTGCCTGAGAAGGAAAAGCCCGCCGCTCCGGCGATGCCCGACTACTAAGCCGCACCTAACCTCCTGCCCCCTTCCCATCTACGGGAAGGGGGTTATCTATTTTAACGAGAATACAGGATAAGCGAAACCACACAGCGGGCCAGGCGGGCCAGGCGCAGGCCAGGTTCTTGGGCTGGGGGGTGGCGGCGAACAAGCCCGCCCCCAGATGCGCGACAAAGTAGGGGGCTGCGCTGCCGTGAATGCTCGAGCTGGGAAAGGGTCTTGCGCTGCTCAACGACCGTCTCAATCAGCGCCCGTTGGCGCCGCTTGCGCCGCCTACGACCAATGACACCAGATTACCAGCCGCCGCGCCGCGCTCATGCTCCGTTGGGCCGTCTGCCGTCTGCACTACTGTCCACTCGTGCGCAGATGCCAGTCCCCCTGCGGCGCGCCCTGCTGCCAGCACTCGTCCACCGAGCCAAAGACTTCGCGTAGACGCATCTCATAGGGCTACCTCCTGCTGCTGCTGATTGGCAGGTATTTCGTTGCCTGCTCATACCAGGAGGGGAGCCTTATCCAATAGGCACGTCATTTTACGAGGATGGATGATCAAGCCAAAAGATTTGCGGTAGACTCAAAGTACGTCAAATCATCAGAGAAATGGACGGGTTTGAGATGGCAAACCAACCTGCTCGCTTCCGCTCATCTCTACCAAGCGACACTGGCGCTACGGATGACGACGAGCCGAACTTCATCGCCATCCGTGAGCCACTGGACGCTCCGAATACTTCGACGCCACCAGGGCGGGCCACTCATCAGGTTCACGCTGCCGACGAGAGCGACGCCGAGCCGCTTGAGTGGAACCGTCGGCTGACGGCGCGCGGCAAACTCTGGCGCGGCGCCCTGGCAAGCGGGATTATCGCGGTCGCCTGTGTGGCCATTCTTGCGCATGCCCCGCTTTCTACATTCTCTACGACGTTCTTTCCTCCAAATGCGGCAACCGGCCACGCGGCCCCCACGCCATACCCATTGACAGATCTGACCACCTTCCAGTTGACAACAGTTCCGCTGAGCGCGGCGCATAATTTCAGAATGACGATAGCGCCAGCCAACGACCCTGAGCAGACGCTCTACGCCTGTTGGAGCGCAGCCCCACTCTCTCCAAAAAGTCACACGGGGCAGATATACCTTGCCTACCACCATACGACCGACAATGGCTACGCCTGGACACCGCTGCCCGTTCCGCTTATCCATTCAGATGTGTGTACGCTTACCCTCGATACCATCAACCCAAAAGGCATCTTATTGAGCCTTGATACAGAGGGATATGAGCAGTGCGTCTTACCGCTGCTCTACTATAGCGCGGATGGCGGCGTGACCTGGACACCTGTTGATTGGCCCGCAACATCCGTCGCCGCCTGTAATCTGCACATGGCGCTGGTGGGTGGGCGCCTCTATGCCTGGAATGACACCTCTCTGCTGCCGGGGTCGCTTACACAACTGCCTTCCGGGCGCATCATTACCAGCCTTTTGGACGCCAAAGGGGCGGCGCGGTGGACTGCTGCGGACAACGGGCTGAGCGATCTGGGGATGGTCAACGTGATTGGCGTGCGTCCCGGTGGTGGGCTGCTTGCGGTGGGAGATGTGGCGTCGGGCGGAGAGACGCGCACTCTGCTGGTAAGCGCTGATTATGGGCAGACATGGAGCCGCGAGGGCGCGCTACCGGGTATCTTTCCACAGGTATTCGTCTCGTCAAATCCATATGATGTGGCGCATGGCGGCTGGGGCCGACTGTATTTGCAGGCGTTCACGGCAAACGGCGCCGCGAATGGACAAGGGGCGCTTTTTCTGGCAACCGCCTACCTGGGCGATGGCTGGCGCCCGCTGCCGCTGCCGCCGCTCTCTGACGCAACAGAGGCCAACGTTGGCGCGCCGACGGTGATTGGTGTGGGAACCGATGATACCTTGCTGGTGATGCGTGGGGCAATCAGCCAGCGCATCGCCAGTCCTGGCCCACCAGCGAAGCATCTGTGGCTCTGGGAGAGTGAACATCAGCACTGGCTGCTCAACCGCGACCCAACCCCCGCCAATACGATTGACCTCAGCGCATCATGGACACAGGGACAGGCGACGCTCTGGTTTAGCGTACTCGATCCAGACGTCGAGCCGACGATCTATCTGCTCTCGGCGACGTTCGCCCGGCAGCCGCCAGGCGCGCAACACGTCGCAGGAGGCTAATATGCTGGCGTGTTTCATTTGGTTGAGGGGCATAATATGGTATAGTACGAGAGAGCGGCGCCAAAGAGAGAGCATGGGAGCCAGGTAGAGAACATATGGAGAAGCAGATGCCGAGCGAAGCAAAGGAAACGCCAACGACGCTGGAGTTTTCTGATCCGATGGAGATCAGCACGCGCCGCCGGGCGGTCAATACCGTCGTCACGCGCGTCGCTGACGCCTTACTGGAGGGCATACAGCGCCACTGGCTGGCGGGCGTGAATACACTGCTTGGCGTCTTCATCGGGGTGGCGCTGCTCACGCCGCTTGGCTATGCGCTGGGCTGGGTGGGGCCGAGCAACGCGATCTTCTCCGTCTATCACTACTTCTGCGCGCAGACGCCCTCGCACTCGTTCTATATTGAGGGCTATCAGGTGTGTTTGTGCGCGCGCTGCCTTGCCATCTATACCTCGCTGCTGACGGGTGGCCTGCTACTGGCGCTTTTCCGCACGCGACCACAACTGCACGCGCGCATTCCGCACATCGGCTGGCGCTGGTGGCTTCTTGGCATGATCCCGATGGCGCTGGACGGCGGCACACAGCTTTTTGGTTGGCACGAAAGCAATGTGTTTTTACGATTACTGACGGGGGGCATCTTTGGCTTGATGACCGCCTGGTTCCTCTTCATGCAGATCAATGAATCGTCGCAACCGACGCAGCCGACACGCCCGGCAGCGGTTGGCGCCAGACGCCGATAGATCACGAATGCCGGTTGACGCCAGGCTGCGGACGTGATATGATAAACAGGCATCGCGTGGAGTACAAACACATCACCTACACATCGGGCACACACGGGTGGTTAGCTCAGCTGGCAGAGCGCGTCGTTCACACCGACGAGGTCACAGGTTCAAGTCCTGTACCACCCACCACTTTTCGTTTTGTGTTTCTCCCATCCCTTAGCTAACACTTACCATCCAGGCTCAATCAGCCACAGCCGCAGGGCAAACGCGCCCACCAACACACAAGCCCCCGACATGATCGCCAGCCAGAGCGCGCCAACGCCATAGGCCGCCACAAGCGCCAACTGCAACACCGGATGCGTCTGCCCTTTCAGCGCGTCAACTATCGCAGAGCCTAACGTTGCAACGCCAACCGCGCCGCCCCAGGCAAGCCCAAGCAGCGCCAGCCCAGCCAACAGGCGACTCCACCGCAAGAGCGCGGGCGCAATCATTGATGTGTGCGCTTGTGGTTTCGTGGTAACGGCTCGCTTGCGTGGGAAGCCGCTTCGCGCGTGCTGTGGGCTGAGTGGATGCGTGAGGCGCTGACTTGGCCTGAGTGGGCGTGTGATGCGCAATGCGGGCGTTTCTTGCGTGGGGAGCGGCGCTACCGTAGGCACACTCGACATGCCTGGGAAGGCTGGCAAACCTGGCGGCGGCAGGGGCGCACGGCGTCCCGGCGCAAGCAGCGTCGCTGATTCGCCGGAATGATCTTCCACTTCATTGGTCGGCAGGTCATCGGATAGGAGAGCTTCATGTGGCGCTGTGTTTGTGAGCCTGACGCTCATTATTGGCTCCAGTGGCGCCGCCAGCTCGCTGTTCCCAGGCGCGCCGGAGGCCATCGGATTCTCCGGCGCGCCAACACGATCTGCGTCATCGAGCGACATCTGCATGTCCCTCCTTCGCTGTTTCCTGGGAAAGGAGCGATTTCAGCGTATCGCACAAGGCGTGGCGCGTCAAATCAGAGGAACTTTTCGCCCACTGTGTCGGCTACGGCCCCAGCGGCGGTAATGTCGCGCTTGGGTTGCTCGGCGGATTCCCATCCGGCAACGGGGAGCCATACGCATTGAGGTAGGTTGTCGGCTGCATGGCGATATTCAGCGTCTTGTGGATGACCCGGCTGGCGCCCGATGCCTCACGCACGGTCAGCGTGAGCGTGTACGTCCCCGTATGCGTGTAGGTATGGCTCACGGTGACACCCTGACCTGTTGCGCCGTCGCCAAAGTCCCAGGCGTAGCTGAATGACGCGCCATCGTTCACCGGATCGTACGTAGCGTTCGCATCCAGCGCGAGTGGCTGCCCCACGACGGTCTGGCCGATGTCGCTGATGGCTGCAAGTGGCTTGCCATCGGCGGGGGCGACACCAAGGATCGAGGGCTGCTGGAGCATCCAGGTGGTGATCATCCCAGGCAGCGCCAGCGAGAGCGTGAGCGCGGGCGCCTCGGATGATGTGTCGTTGGCGAAGGTGTTCATCATCTGGATGGTATCCTCCGGCTGGTCAAACGGGTACGACCAGGGCGGTGGATTGTTGTCGTAGTAGGTTGAGTTGCCGACGAGTGTGGCGCAGGGCAGCCCGGCTAGCGTGAAGGGAACCTGGTCGCTGCTGCCAAGCGTATCGGGCGCTTGCTGGACGTTGCTTAGTTGCGATTGCGCGAAGACCTGCTGTTTGACCGGATTCCCGCTGTCATCGCGATAGGTCAGCGTGCTGTAGCCCAATTGCTGGAAGCGCGCAAAGACGTTGGGAAGCGCCTGACGAAGTAGCCCGTCAAAGTTGTTGATGGCGGCGTTCTGGCTGGCGGTATGCGTCAGGTCGGGATAAAAGTCGGGATTATTCCCTGAGGGCGCCGTATAGATGAACAACGGCAGGAGCGGATTGCTCGTCTTGCCGAGGAAGCGGAGCGGGTAGGCGATGCCGCTCTGCTCTTCGTTGAACATGGCGATGATATTGCCGGTATCGCCGTTGACGGTCTGATTGAGATAGTGGAACGAGCCAAACAACCCTTGCTCTTCGGCGTCGAAGATGACGAACCGCAGCGTGCGCGCGGGATAGACCTGATGCGCGCGCCAATAGATACCCAGCGCCTTCGCCACGCCAAGCTCGATAGCGCAGCCGCTGGCGTCGTCGTTTGCCGACTGTGTGGATGACGCTTCGCCGTCGTAGTGGCAGCCGATCACCACCTCTTGCTCAGGATGAATGACGCCAGGAACCGTGACCTCCACATTGAAGGCGGGAACCGTCGCCGGAGTGTTCGACCAGCCGTCCACATGGAAGGAGTCGCGCCGCACGGTTGGCCCGAAACCTGCCAGGTCACGTTGCATCTCCTGCGCCCAATAGGCGGCGAACTCGTTATGGCCATTGACGTTGACCGGCAAGTTGTTATCGAAGCCTGCCTGGCGATGCTGGAAGTGTGTTGCCATGTAAAACAACTGGTCGTAGATGTAGTTGGGATCAACGGTGGCGAAGTCGAGCTGGGTTGGGGGTGGGTAGGTGGGCGTTGGTGTGGGGGTAGTGGTCGTTCCGGTAGGCGAGCACGCCGCCAGCAGCAACGGGATGACCATCGCCACGAGCGCCACTGTCCGCAATGAAAAATTCCGGCGCGGCGAAGGAGCATGCTCACTTGCGGTGGCAGCGTCCCTCGTAGAGAAGCAATAAAGGATTGATATGGACATGGGGCTATCCAATCGTTGTGAGGAAATCTCCTCCGGCCATCTCACAGCGCCACAGGGCGTCTCTGGCTGTACGAATGAGACGGGACAATTGACGCGACTTTTTCGCCCGGCTGCCCACGTTACCATTGCCTCACGTAGTGGGTGTTATAGACAACCGGTGATAGTCATCGTTTCTTCTCGCCTTTTGTATGGAGGATACCATGCGAATGATTCGCGCTTGTTCTGGAATGCTTGTCATCATGCTCTGTGGGTGTTTGATGTTGTTGGCGGCGTGCGGTGGCCAGGGGCATGCGTCAGCGGAAAATGCGTCTGCCACGATTACCGCGACGACAAATCCCAAGTATTCATCTACCCCTGCGCTCATTCCAACACCGACGCTTACCCCGCGTCCACCCTATGCGTTTCCCGGCGCATGGCGCAACGCGCCCGGCTCGTTGCTGCTGGCTGGCCCGAATACCTATGCGTTTGCGCCGTCCAACCAGCAGGTGGGCTACGCCTGCGCTGGGGCTACCTCTACGTCCGCCAAGCTGGATGTGACGCGCGACGACGGGGCAAGCTGGCAGGTTTCACAGGGACAACCGGGTGGGTGTGGCTCTGTTTTCATTGACGCCCAGGATGCCAATGACGTGTTCGTTCCCCAGGGATCGTCGCCTGATCAGCTCTGGCGCAGCCGCGACAGCGGCGCAACCTGGCAGGCGTTGGGTGGCATCCCCAGCGTGGATACCGGCCCACTTGGCTGGGCGGATGTCGCCGTCATCGGCTCACGGCTGATCGCCTCTGTGGCGATCACTGGCGAGAACTCGATACAAAACCCGCTGCTCTATAGCGATGACGGCGGCGCGACCTGGCAGCAATTGGCGCAAAGCGTCGCCAATCAGCCGCCTGGCTATACCCTCACCAGCCAGTTTGCGGTCGTCAGCTCAACAATCTCTATCTCTGGATACCAGGGGACGGGAACCGGCGGGTTGAGCAAACTCTCAGGCTCGCCACCAGGCTCTGCTGACTACTGGCAGTCAACCGATGGCGGCAATACGTGGAGTCCGGTATGGAAGACGGCGCCGATAGGTACCTTCCCGATCTTCACACGCTCGGCGACCGGATCGAACTATTATGCGATCTCGACGGTCACAACGCAGATTGGCAGCGGAGAGGGTTCCATTGAAGATACAACAGTTCAGTGGAGTGCGAATGGCGGAGCAAGCTGGGAAAATCTACCCGATCTTCGTGGCGCTGAGAACGGGTATGTCGTCGGCGGCGCCCCAGACAGTTCACAGATCGCGCTTGCACCCGATGGCACGGTCTTTCTTGCCGCGCAACATACCCCAAACGGCGGCGATGATGCTGGTATCTTCTTCATCAATCCCAACGACCCCAATCCGGCATGGCGTCCGCTGGTGAGCGGGCGTGTGCAATGGTGGCAGGCGACGGTGACATCTGGCGGGCTACGCCTGTGGGGGATCGGCTCCTATGGAGGCGACACCTATCTCAAGTATGTGGATGTTATGGATGTCGCAGGGTGAAAGCAATGAATAAATAGCCCCTCTCCCGCCGCAACGGGAGAGGGGGTTGGGGTGGAGGCTAGCCAAGCGCGGCGCGCCGCCCGGCCAGGCGCCACCGCGATCCCTCTTCCTGCACGCCTGCGCCCGCCGCACGGCGACGGCTGGCGGCCTGGCCTTGCTGCTCCTGCGCCACCAGCGCCGCGATCAGCGCCGCCATCTCGTCGGGCGCCAACGCTCCGTCAACGCCGTCGGCAGACGCGCCAGCGGCGTCGGCAATCGCTTCGGATGTTGTCTTCCCATTCAGCGCAGCGCGTGCCACATCTGGATTCCACTCCTGCGCGATGAAGTCGGTCGAGAAGTCGCCTGACTTGAAGCGTGGTTGATCCAGCAGCCAGCGCGCGAAGGGGATCGTCGTACGGACGCCAGCGATGGTATATTCGTCAAGCGCACGCCGCAGCCGCTCCATCGCCTCAGCGCGGTCTGCGCCCCAGCAGATCAGCTTCGCCAGCATCGAATCGTAGTAGAGCGGAATCTGCATACCGTCGTAGATGCCGCTATCCAGCCGCACGCCCGGCCCCATCGGCTCGCGTAGCGCCGCAATCGTCCCCGACGCCGGAAGGAAGTTGTTCAACGGGTCTTCGGCGGTAATGCGCGCCTCGATAGCATGCCCTCGGAAGTCAATTTGATCCTGGGTGACGCTGAGCGGCAGCCCTGCCGCCACGCGCAATTGCTCGCGCACAAGGTCAATCCCTGTGCGTAGTTCCGTCACAGGGTGCTCTACCTGTAAGCGCGCGTTGACCTCAAGGAAGTAGAACCCGCCATCTGGCCCAAGCAGAAACTCACAGGTGCCCGCGTTGACATAGCCGACCGCGCGCGCCAGCGTGACAGCCGCGCCGGTGAAGCGCGCCCGTAGCGCATCATCCAGCGCGACCGAGGGCGACTCTTCGATCAATTTCTGGTGGCGCCGCTGGATGGAGCATTCGCGTTCGCCCAGGTGGATCACGTTGCCATGCTGGTCGCCGATGATCTGCACCTCGATATGGCGCGCAGGTGTGACGGCTTTTTCCAGATAGACCGAGCTATCGCCAAACGCCCCAAGCGCCTCGCTGCGAGCCAGTCGTAGCGCGCCGGGCAGGTCTTGGGGCCGATGGACGAAGCGGATGCCCTTGCCACCGCCGCCTGCCGCCGCCTTGAGCAGAATAGGATAGCCAATCTGCTCGGCCAGCCGCGCCGCCTGTTCCACGTCTTCCAGGCCAGCATCGTAACCAGGAGTGACCGGCACGCCAACCTCCTGCGCCTTGCGGCGGGCAGCGGTCTTCTCGCCCATCTCGCGCATCACCCGCCCTGGCGGCCCCACGAAGATCATGCCCTCGCTGGCGCAGAGATCGGCGAAGTCGGGATTTTCCGAGAGGAAGCCATAGCCGGGATGAATGGCGCCCGCGCCGGTCTGCTTCGCCGCCGCAATCAGCTTGCCCATATTGAGGTAGCTCTCACTGGCGGCGGCTGGCCCGATATGTACGGCCTCGTCGGCCATCCGCACATGCGGAGCCAGCCGGTCGGCGTCGCTGTAGACCGCGACGGAGATCAGCCCCATGTCGCGGCACGCGCGGATCACTCGCAGGGCGATCTCGCCGCGATTGGCAATCAGGACTTTCTGGAAAGGGAACTGTTCGCGCACTGACGCAGTGGAAGAAGGCTGCCTCTGTTTTGATCTGTCCGATCTACCCGACCGTGCTGACATCTATGCCTCCGGCCTATGCCACTTGGAAGTTACTTACTCCCCGGTTATAATGGACTTGCTGAAAAATCAGTCATCATCCTAATGATACCCTACGCCGCCAGTATACCACTACATGCCGGAAGCATCGCTGGCGCGGGGGGACAGTTCTCAAAAGGGAAAGTGATTCATGGCGCTCAGGCTGTTCACATCGTTCGGGCAAAGAAGATCGGGCGCAGGCACGCGCGTATTGCTGGCGGGCGGCGCGCTGCTGGTGTGTTTGCTGTTGCAGGCATGCGGCCCCAACAATCCAGCGCCTCCCTCTGTGCCGGGTGGCGTCTATACCAGCTCGACGTATCACTTCAAGGTGACATATCCGGCGGGGTGGCAGGCCAACGCGACGCTTGCCAACACCAGCGCTCCGCTGATCCTGACGATCACACAATCCAATGTGCGGTCTGAGCAGGGGGCGCTCATCTCCATCTTCACCCTCGAAGTGCTGAGTCTGCGCGATCCCACCGTGCGCCAGGGCGCCGAGGCGCTGGCGAAGAATCGTTCGCTGACGCATATCACGCTGGCGGGCAAGCCTGCCTATCGCGATGCGCCAGTGACGCAGCAATCGCCAGGGGCGCAGACGAGTATCACTCATACGGATTACTATCTGGTATATGGGAGCTACGAATACCAGATGAGCACGGACGCCCTGAAAGGCGACGAGGCCAAGCTGCTGAGTATTGTCAACAGCTTCACGCTTCTCTCATGATGATGAGGAAGACGAGCAAGAATGCGTAAAACTTCGCCCGATCATTCCCGTATCTAATAGTGATGGCAGGTATCGTATCGAAGTAGAGCGCAACAGAACAAAGAAAAAGAAAGGATGGCGTATGGCCAATCCAAACCCGAATACGCCCGCGAATCCGAACGATCCATTGCGCACGCCAACGCCCGTGATTGCTCCCTCGGCTCCGGCGACCCCTGCGCCGCAGGTTCCCACTGTGCCCGACCCGGCGCGCCTCTTTCGCGAAACACATGACTTCGCGGAGCGCGTCTTTCAGCAGGTGGCGCAGGAGTATCTAGAGTTTCGCCGCAAGCAGTATCATGAAGACAACCCCAGCCTGACGACGATTCCGCCGCGAACTGAGCACGCAGAACAAACCATGTCGGGTAGGATTGCCGAGCAGGCGCTGCGGCTGATCCCTAAAGAGGTGCGCGTCATCCCTTTTGTACATGATCTGCTCGACACGCTTCAGTGGACGGTGGACATCAATACGCTGACCGACCGCGAACGCACGGAACTGCATAACATGACGATGATCTTCCTGAATGGGGTGCAGGGCGGCGTGCGCGCGTGGTATGTGCAGTGGCTCTTGCAGGCGGCCTATGCGCTGCAAACACTCTCGCATCCCAACTACTATCTGGCATATCCCTGGCAAGGTATGCTCTACAAGCCGCCCGAAGAACTTGCGGCGTTTGAGCGCGCCGTGCGCGCAGGCGATGCGGCGGGCATAGAGCGCGCGATACAGCATGTGGCCGATCATCTGGTGACGGTGCTGCGCGATCCGCTGCATACCCAGCCCGACCTTGCGTTTTCGGGGCCAAATGGTGAGCGCCGCAAGACGGTATTCAACCTCAAGATCGCGGCGGCGCTGGCTATTGGCGGCTACCTCGCAGCGGAGACCGTCCACAACATTCTCCATCCCCCCAAGGAGCTGCCGCCGCCGCAGTCGGTTGTCACCTTCCCCCAGGCGCTTGAAGAGCATCTGGTTCCTGAAGACGCCGAACGTTGACCTAACCCCCTGACCCCCTTCCCATCTATGGGAAGGGGGAATGCTGCGGGATGATACAAGAGTTGTATATGGATGGGATCATCAGTGTCAATAAAGCTGTGGGGATGACCTCGCACGATGTGGTGGCGTGTGTGCGGCGGCTGACGAAGCAGCAGCGCATCGGTCATGCGGGCACGCTCGATCCCGCAGCTGATGGCGTGCTGCCGCTTTGCCTGGGGCAGGCGACGCGCGTGGTGGAATACCTGGGCAAGACCGGCAAAGCCTATCGCGCGACGATCAGGTTTGGCGTCGTCACCGAGACGTATGACCGTGAGGGGAGAGTGATCCGTAAGGCGCCCGTTGCGCTGACCCGTGAGCAGATCGCGGCGGCGTTGCCGGACTTCCTCGGCGAGCAGATGCAGGCGCCGCCAATCTACTCGGCCATCAAGCGCGAGGGGCAGCCGCTCTATGCGCTGGCGCGGGCGGGGCAGGCCGTTGAGGTCGCGCCGCGCCCCGTGCGTATAGACGCCCTCACCATCGTCGCCTGGAACTCGCCTGATCTGACGCTGGATGTCGAGTGCGGCGCGGGGACGTATATCCGCTCGTTGGCGTATGATCTGGGCGAGCGTCTTGGCCCCGGCGCGTATCTTGCGGCGCTCACCCGCACGCGCAGCGGCCCCTTTACGCTGGCGATGAGCGTCACGCTCGACGAGCTTGAGCACGCGCTGGCCGACGAGAACGATCCTTTCTGGCGCACACGCTACTTTGCGCCCGATGAGGCGCTGCTTGACTGGCAGGCGGCTATCCTCAACATGGAGAGCGCGACGCGCATGCGCAACGGTCAGCCAATGCGCTTCGCTGCGGATGGGCGCGCAGGTGAGCGCAGAGACGGTATGCTGGCGCGGGCGTACTCCGACGATGGGCGTTTCCTAGGTATCCTGCGTTGGGACACGTCCGGCGACTGCTGGCGTACCTATAAGGCGCTGAACGTGGTCTACGCAAGCGATTGAATAAGAACGACAGACCGGCAAGGTATGCGACGGAGGCTGGTCGAGTACCACCGCTTTCCAGAGTGGCCCGGCGCCGCTTGTCTAGATGGAGCGCTAACTGCGCGTGCTCGTTGTGCCAGGCGCATTGAGATAAGAGACAAGGACACCCGCATGAAGCAGGAACCTCCGGCCAATCAACTACCTGATCTCACCTCGCCAAAGGCATTGGCGGCGCTGTTGCGCAAGCATGGCGTGTACACCAGGAAGGGGCTTGGCCAGCATCTTCTTGTGGATCGCGACGCGCTTGACGCCATTGGTGCGGCGACCGGCCTGGGCGAATCTGGCGCGCCAGAGAATGCGCTTGAAGTGGGCGCGGGGCCAGGCGCGCTGACCGTGGAGCTTGCGCGGCGGGCGCGGCGGGTGGTCGCGGTGGAGATCGATCACGCGATGGTGGGCGTGCTGCGCGAGACGACGGCTCGTTTTCCCAATGTGGAGATCATCGAGAGCGATCTGCTGAAGGTTGAACCAGAGGCGATATTTGGCGCGGAACCCTATGTGTTGGCGGCCAATCTGCCGTATTACATCACGGCGGCGGCGCTGCGTCACTTCCTCGAGGCGACGCAACGGCCGCAGCGGATGGTGGTGATGACGCAGCGCGAGGTGGCCGAGCGTATGGTGGCGCGGCCCGGAGATATGAGCCTGTTGAGCGTCAGTGTGCAGTTTTATGGAACCCCCACGCTGGTGAGGGTTGTCCTGGCAAGCGCGTTTTTCCCGCCGCCCCAGGTGGATTCGGCGGTCGTGCGCATTGAGATCGCGCCTACGCCGCCGCTGGAAGGCGCCGAACGCGAGCGAATGTTTGCGCTGGCGCACGCTGGGTTCGCTGAGAAAAGGAAGCAGTTACATAACAGTCTGGCGCGCAATCTGCGTTATCCGCCGGAGGCAATCAGCCGGTGGCTGGCGGCGGCGCAGATCGATCCCATGCGCCGCGCGCAAACCGTAAGCATTGACGACTGGATACGCCTGACCCGCGCCTCGCTTGCGGAAGGGTGATGCGCCGAGGAAGAAAGTGTGATGTTTGCCGAAAAGCACTCTCGCCTGTCCACTCAGAGAGAAGGAGACACATAGTGTCCGCCATTACTCATCACCGTTTCCATGCGACCCACTCCAATGCTCGCAATGCCTATGAAGCGGATGACGCCGAATCCATGTTGGGAACGCTCACGCGGCCTACAGGTGTGGCGAATGTCGAGCGATTGGCGCGCATCCGGCGGGCGCAACAGCGCAGCCGTCGTCCGGTGACGCTGACGCGCGTCGTCATCCTCTGGGCGACGCTTGCGTTTGTGGTGGCGCTGACCGGGGGAATCGGCAACGAGGCGTGGGCGCGCATCCAGCTTGAGCAGCGAGTAGCCCAGACACAGCAGCGCAACAGCGCTATCCGGCAAGAGATCACGCGGACGAATCGCGCCGTGAGCCAGGCGGAATCGCCTGAGATCATTGAGCAGCGCGCGCGCGCCTGGGGTTATGCACGCCCCGGCGATCACGTCGTGGTAATTATCCTGCCATCACACTGATCATTTGCGGAGCAGGGCTTGGCGCAGGGGCAGCGCGCGCAACGCTTCATGCGGCAATGCGTCGCCCAGATATGATGGAGGCCCTGCTGCGCGGCGGCTCCGGCGGGCGCATGGGGCAGGCCAAGTTGGCGCGCCATCTCGCGGGTGATCTGGTTCGAGGGCGCGCCTGGCAGCGCAAGGTACACAGTGCGCGCCAATGCAGCCAGCGCCCCCTCGCCCGTCGCCCCGGCCCAGGCGGCAGCGAAGGGCAGCGCAACGTTGGCCGCCAGAATAATCGCACGCCCCCGCGAGACAGCGCCTCCCTCGACAGACAGCGCCGCAAACAGGCGCTTCACTGCGCGATCATCCAGAGAGGCGCCGCCTTCCTCATTATGCGGGTTGTTCTCCTTGCCTTCGAGCGTCAGCCGGAGCGCCGCCCATGGCCCTATTGTTTGCCAGCGCAGCCGCCACGCCAGCAGCCCACGCAGCCGCAGCCTTTCAACCCGCTGCAACGCCACTGAGCCATCCCAGCAGACCCGATGTGGCGTGTTCTGGTCATCGCTCGATGGCAGCAACGCTTCACCAAGCGCGCGCAACGCCGCACGGTCGCGTCCGTAGCCAAGCCCTTCGGCGAGCGACAGCCAGAGCACACGATCAGCCTGCGACCAGCCTGTATCCGTCGGCTGTGCGTTCATCAATTGTTCGGCGCCATTGCATAGTTGACGGCGATTGGGCCAGAGATTGCTGAGGGTTCTCCTGTCAGGTGGCCCCTGAGCATATGTTATCGCGCCAGCCATGCGCAGTTCGTTCAACAGTCTGTTGGCTTTTTCCTCGAAGCGCGCTATTCCAGCGGCCAACAAGAGTTCGCGCCGCGCCATCGGTTTGAGCCGCGTGGTGAAAGAGGCGCACGGCCAGTCCATGGTCGGGGCTATGCTATCTGACGTGCGGGCGGGCTGCGTCGTGAGGCGCGCCTGGGGAATGCGCCTGCCGCTGGCAAGTATCGTTGTCTGTGGCGGCATGGGCTTGCTTGATGTGCACAATTGCCGTCGCGCGGGATTGTGTGGATTATGTGGATTGGGAGCGTTAGCCAGTGCGTCGTCGAAGATCACATGCAGGGCCAGGTTGTTATAGCGCGGGTCACGCTCATGGCCGTGAGCGCGCCAGTCGCCTGCCCGCAGATGAAGCTCGATGTCGCCGTAGACGCGCTCTGTATTGCTATCAATGTTTGCTTCGGGGACGCTGATTCCCTTCAGGTGATCAGCCTTCGCGTTGGTGGCGTCGGTGTGCCCGGCGCAGGCCAGCACGGCGTCGCGGAAGTCGGGGCCAGCCCCGCCGCCCGGTCGCCCTTGATAGAGGAGCGTATAGCAGCCGCCGTCGCTCGCGCGCAGACGTTGCCCGCGCCACTCGCCCGCCGCCCAGCGCGCCTGCAACGCCGCCTCGCGTCGCTGTGGCGCGCCTGTGGTTGTGGCCGCCGTGCGTTTGCCCATGAATGTCTGGCCTTCCGCCTGTAGTGAGAAACTGATCGCATAACAAGAAAGATACTCACGCCCATGGAAAAAGCGGAAAGGTGTGATCCACTGTGAATACATTTGGAGCCGGATATGAGGGCAGGCGCCGCGCTGCGCGCTACGTCGCTTGACAGCACATGCGCTGCGCCGCCATACTTCCTAACAGAGGGCGCAAGCGAAAGCGCCAGGGCGCCCACAACCGGCAGGAGGAAAACAGCAGTATGGACGACGCGAAGGACGGCGCGCCACAGCCACAGCTACAGCTACAGCCACAGACACCCGCAAGAGAGTTATGCCAGGCGCATGATGGGCCGCAGACGCTTGCCGTCGGAGCCGCGCCCGACACTCCGCCGGATGAGCAGGCAGATCCGCTGACGCTCACCTCCGCGCCCGATGTGGTTGGCAGCGCTGAGGCGCTCAATCGCGCGCTGAAGCCACTCCAGGTAAAGGCGAACACGCCTACATCCGCTGCTGCTCCTGTTGTTGCGCCCCTTCTGCCTCCTTCGCCCGAAGCGGCTCCCTTCCCCACAACGTTTGGGCCGTATGTCTTGCTGCGGCGGTTGGGCGCAGGCGCACTGGGCGAGGTCTATCTGGCGGCTCCGCGCAGGGCGGAAGCTGCTCAGGCGCGAACCGCTCCGCCCACGCAGCGCACGCTCGATTCGCTGGTCGCCATCAAGATACTGTATGCCCCGGCAGACGATCCCGCCGCGCAGGAGGTGGCGCGACGTACAACGCAGGCGGCCTCACTTGTGAAGGCGCACGCCATCCCACTGTATGAACTGATAACCACAGGGAATCGTCTGGGGGTGGTGATGGGCTTTGCGCCGCGTGGCTCGCTTGGCGATGCGCTCAACCGGCGCGATGAGGGGCAGCTCACGGCGCCGCTGAGAGCGCGTGTCGTCGCGCGGCTGGTGGCCCAACTTGGCGTCGCGCTGGCGGCGCTCCATGCGGGAGGGCTGGCGCATGGAGACCTCACGCCCAACAATATCTTTGTCCATCGGGGAGCCGACGGCGGGCCAAACGTGGCGCTGGCCGATATGGGGCAGGGCGCGCTTGCGCCAGAGGTCGCGCAGGCGTTGACCCAGGAAGCTCCGCAGACCGATGAGCTTCGCGCCTGGGCGGCGTTGCAACGGCGCTTCGCCGCGCCCGAACGCGCCACAACCGGCGCCGCAACCGGCGCCACGCCAGCCGGAGATCAATACGCGCTGGCGATGCTCGCCTACCTGCTGCTGACCGGACGCGCGCCCGAGGCGGCGACATATACCGACCAGACGTCCATTTCGTTCTCTCCACCTCATCCAGCGTTGACGCCAGAGGTTGATGCGATTCTGAAGTGCGCGCTCTCTCCGCAGCCCGACGCGCGCTACCCAACGATTGAAGCGTTTACACGCGCGCTGACGACTGCGCTCGATCCCACCCTCGCTACACCGCTTGTCGCGCCTGAAGTGGCTCCCACAGAGACGCCTGAAGCGCCAGCCATCCAGCCACCCGCTCAGGCGCCCACTCGTGGCGCGCCGATTCCCACGCCGCCCGCCAACCTGCGGCGTCCGCTGATTCTGGCGACGACGCTGGCGCTGATCATCGCGCTGTGCATTGTCAGCGTGGGTGTGTATGCGTTTAGCGGCGTTGGTGTCTATCATCCACCCGCCTCGGTGAACCTGGGAACCGCCAGCGGCCCCACCGTGACGCCAACGCCAACGCTCACCCCAGGTGAGCAGTTTGCCAGCGCAGCCGCCGCCAGACTGCTCCAGCAGACGCCGGTGTTTAGCGATCCGCTTAACGGCTCCGCTAAAACGTGGGCGACCAGCGCTGGGGTGTTTTATGCCGCCGATGGCAGCCTGCATCTCGCTACATCCAGCGTTGCGCCGCTTGTGGTTGACGATCCTAGCCATACCACTCAGAGTGAACCGCTCGTTCAGGTGACGCTCAGCTTTGTGAAGGGGAACGCCAGTTCGCTTGCGGGCGTGCGGTTCTTCATTTCGCAGAACGCCGACAAGACATATAGCTTTATGGCCTATCTGATCGCGCCGTATGGCCACTACTCGCTGTGGCTCAACGAGCATGGCGTGTGGACAGTCTTGATCAGTGGCTACACCGCTGCGCTCAACAAGGGTATAGGCCACACGAATACCATTGCGGCGCTCGCCGATGGGCCGGATGGCGTGATCACCCTGTTCGCCAACGGGCAGGTGATCGCCCAGGTCTATCTGCCCAGTGATTATACCGGCCCCACCGGTGGGACACTTGGGCTGATCGTCTTGAGCAAGAACGTCGAGGCCGCCTATACGCGCTATGCCGTCTACGCAGGGGCTGTCCCCACAGCCACACCTACGCCCTGACGCCGCAACCATAGCAGGTTTGCTTGCGACGCTCCGTATTTGTTATGAATAATGAAGCAAACCCGCATATACTCCCCTGAGCCGCAGAACCGAAGGCAGGAAGACAGCTATGGGCATATCGCTGGCGACGATCAAGCGAGTTGTCACTGAGGCGCAGATGCGCGTGGAGGCGCTGGCATCGGAACGGCTGCGCTACGCGCTGGCGCCTGTCTATGAGATGGCGCTGTCGAGCGTCTATACGTTCGTCACGGAGAGCGATGATCCACCAAGCGGATGGGTGCGGGTCGCCGCCTTGCTCACGAATATGCGCCAGCGCCTGCTGATCGATGCGCTGGGAGCCGCGCCACTGGAGCAACTTCAAGCGCGTGTGCGCAGCCTGCTCGACCTGCCTGAGATTATCACCATCGAGGCGCTCGATGACATCCACTTTGCCATCAGAACGGCGATCTCCATTGGCGCGCCCCGCTATAACTCTGGCGATATTCAGGGCTGCTGCACGGTCTACTGGGCGACGATGCAGGCGATCTTGCTGGCGCCCGCCCCACGCGGATTCAATGGCTACGCGCGTGCGCTTGGCAGCCTGCGTAACGCCATCGAGGGCGATCCGCCAACCGCGCCGTTTGACAGCCAGGGAACCGACGACTTCGCCTGGGAGCTACGCGACGCCTTCGACGCCGCGCTGCGTGTCACGGGATGAACCTACCCCCCCGCCCCCCTCCCATTCTGGGAAGGGGGAGAGCGGAAGAGGGAAAGGCTTAACCTGGAAAATCTGTCTTAATGCCGTGCATGCCGAGGGTGAACGAAAGCTCGCCACCGTGGTGCAGGTCGTGTTCCATGACATGATAGACGATCCATGCGCGCGACAGGTGGACGATCTCGCCGTCCCAGTCATCCTGGAAGGTCTTTTGCATATCCTCGTCGTTCCAGCGCGCCAGGCAGGCGGCCATCATATCCCAGGTGAGGTCGAGCGCCCGCGCCAGTTCTTGCCCTGTGCGCGCGGGCGCATCCTGCGCGTCCCACTCTGCGATTGCCTTTATCTCGTCGTTCCCCTCGCCCAGCACGAAGGTGAACCAGCCGGCGCGGCAGCCGATGATGTGTGCCGCGTTCTCCCCCACGGAGCGCAGGCGCGGCGCGGGGCGCAACGCTAGCTGCTCCGCAGTGAGCGGCGCGACTGCGTCTTTGATGTGATCCTGGTATTGTTTCCAGTTCTCGTAGAATGTCTTCAGCGTGAAGCTCTCGCTAGCCATAGACCTATCTCTTTCTGAGGGCGTGAAGGCGCCCTTTGTGGCGTATAACGCCCTAAGGCGTGGCTTCAGCCGCCATCTCCTCAGCTATTCTCGCAGTCCAGGGTTGCCTCGGAGACGGAGAATCCACGTTCGCGCAAGAGCGCCATCAGCGCCTCGCAGTGGTTGCGGTCGCGCGTTTCCAGCGTCAGCGTCACGCCCACCTGTTGGATGGGGATGCGCGAGCTGGCGCGGTGATGTTCGATGTCAAGCACGTTGACTCCCTGCTCAGCGATCAGATTGAGCAGGCGTAGCAGCTCGCCGGGACGATCAGGCACCATCGTCTGGATGACCAGATAGCGGCCCTGCGCGGCCAGCCCGTGCGTGATGAAGCGTCCCACGAGGTTCATATCAATGTTGCCGCCCGTCAGCACAGCCACCACGCGCTTGCCCTCCACCAGCGGACGCGCCCGCCCGCTGATCAGCGCCGCCACGCTCACCGCGCCCGCGCCTTCCACCAGCAGTTTGCAGCGTTCCATCAGCAGGAGGACGGCGCGGATGATCTCGTCGTCGTCCACCGTGATGACCTCATCCACCAGCGAACGGGTGATGGCGTAGGTGTACTCGCCGACGCTCTTGGTGGCGATGCCGTCGGCGATAGTGTTGATGGCGGCCAGCTTGACCAGCCGGCCCGCGTCGAGGGTGGCGCGCATCGAGGCGGCTCCGCTGGCCTCCACGCCGATGATGCGCACATCCGGGCGCAATGTCTTTACCGCCGTGGCGACGCCGGCGATCAGCCCGCCGCCGCCGATGCCAGTCATGATCACCTCGATGTTTGGGAGATCGGTGAGAATCTCCAAGCCAATAGTCCCCTGACCGGCGATGATGGCGGGATCGTTGAAGGCATGGATGAAGGTCGCGCCGGTCTTAGCCTGGATTTCATGCGCATGCGTGAAGGACTCTTCGACCGTCTCGCCATACAAAATCACCTTCGCGCCATAGTTCTGTGTCGCCGTGACCTTCGCCAGCGGCGCGCCAACCGGCATCACCACCGTGCAGTCTATGCCAAGCGCGCGGGCGGCGATGGCGACCCCTTGCGAGTGGTTGCCTGCTGAGGCGGCGATCACGCCTCTGGCGCGCTCCTCAGGCGTCAACTGCGAGAGCTTATACGTGGCGCCGCGTATTTTATAGGAACCCGACCGTTGCAAGTTCTCAGCTTTGAGGTATGCCTCGGTTCCGCTCATGGCGCCGATGGTATGCGACGGCAGCAGCGGCGTGTGATAGACATGGGGAGCGATGACATCGCGCGCCCGCCAGACGTCTTGGATGGTCGGCAGACGCAGCTCTGGGAACGTCTGTTGCGCCTGCTCCGTCTCGGCTCCGGCGGCGTTTGTTTCCGCCGTCTCGGCGGTACCAGCGCTCGCCTCGTCGTGCGTCTCTGTCTGGTCAGCCTGGCGGGCGACGCGGCGGTGTGGCGCGCCTGTCGCGCTTGTGGCATCAATGCGCTTGCCGCCTGCGGTTGTCGTAGCGGCCTGCGATGTGGATGAATCTATGGTCGGCATCGTTGGCGATCCTCTCTTGGGTAGATTGGCGCTGTTGGCGCTCCCGCACACCCTATGCTCATTTTAGCACAGCGAACCAGGCCCCATATGGAAGAAGCGGAGGCAGGTGGTATAGTATGTATCGTGACGCCGTTTCGCCACGGGCGGGCGGGCGGGTGAACCCGCGCCTAGGGGCTAGCGCCGCCACGAAGCCACGGGCAGCCGGCGGGCGGGTGAACCCGCGCCTAGGGGCTAGCGCCACGAAGTCCGCCTGCGCGGACTCAGATGAGGGAGAAAGATCACCTTTGGCGGGCAGTGATCTGCTCTGAGCGTTCGTCGCCAGCCATATTGACCAGCCATATTGAATAGCAATACATAGACCTATGAGGAGCGCGTTGTGTCACTAGATACTCCGCCGTTGGTCGCAGATGAGGCGCCGTTTGTCGTTGATCAGCGCGCGCTGGATGAGGTGGCGCTCTCGCGCCAGGAATACGACCGCATCGTTGAATTGCTGGGGCGCGCGCCAAACAGGCTTGAGCTTGGCCTCTTCGGCGCCATGTGGAGCGAGCACTGCGGCTATAAAAACAGCCGTCCGCTGCTCAAACGCTTCCCTTCGACGGGATCGCGCGTGCTGCTTCAGGTAGGCGCGGAGAACGCGGGCGCGGTGGACATCGGCGACGGGTTGGCCATCGTGATGAAGATCGAGAGCCACAACCACCCTAGCGCCATCGAACCCTATCAGGGCGCGGCCACTGGCGTTGGCGGCATCGTGCGCGACATCTTTACAATGGGCGCGCGTCCCATTGCCCTGCTCGATTCACTACGCTTTGGGCCGCTGACGGAACCGCACAACCGCTATCTCTTTCATGGCATCGTCGGCGGGATCGGTGGCTATGGCAACTGTCTGGGCATCCCCACGGTGGCGGGTGAGATCTACTTCGATGCGACCTATAGCGGCAATCCTCTGGTGAACGCGATGTGCGTCGGCCAGCTCGAAGCCGACAGGCTGATCTCGTCGCGCGCGGGGCATGTTGGCGCGCCAGTGATGGTGGTAGGCGCCGCCACCGGACGCGATGGCATCCACGGGGCCACCTTCGCCTCGGTCGAGCTCAACGAGGCGTCGGAGGAGCGACGCCCTGCCGTGCAGGTGGGCGATCCCTTCACCGAGAAGCTGCTGATGGAGGCGTGCCTGGAGCTGCGCGATACCGGCTGGCTGATCGGGATGCAGGACTTGGGCGCCGCCGGGCTGACAAGCTCCACAGTGGAAAGCGCGCACAAGGGCGGCGTGGGCATTGACCTGGATACTCTCAAAGCGCCGCGCCGCGAGTCGGGCATGACACCCTATGAGGTGATGCTCTCGGAGTCGCAGGAGCGCATGCTGGTGATCCCCAAGCCCGAACACGCCGACGACGTGCGGCGGCTCTTCGCGCGCTGGGGGCTGCGCTGCGACGCCATCGGCCAGGTGATCGCTGAGCCAGTGATCCGCGTGCGCGAGGGCGAGCGTATCGTCGCCGAGATACCCACGGCGCTGCTGACCGACGCTACGCCCGCCTACACGCGCGAGGGCGTTCAGCCGCCGGAACTGGAAACATTGTGGGCGTTTGACTACACAACGCTGCTGGGGCGGCTGCCTACCCCAAACGAGGCGCTGCTACGGCTGCTGGCCTCATCCGATCTGTGCAGCCGTGAGGATGTCTATCGCACGTACGACACGATGCTTGGCGCGAACACGCTGATCGGCCCCGGCTGCGACGCGGCGGTGTTGCGCATCCGCGACGCCAACGACCAGGAGACGGGCAAACGTATCGCGCTGACGACTGACGGCAATGGTCGTCTGACTTATCTCGATCCGTTCAACGGGGGCGCGTTGGCGGTGGCCGAGGCGGCGCGCAATTGTGTCTGCGCGGGGGCGACGCCGCTTGCGCTGACGAACTGCCTGAACTTTGGCGCGCCCGAAAAGCCGGGCGTGTACTACCAGCTCTCGCGTGCAATTGACGGCATGGCCGCAGCCGCACGCGCGCTGGAGACGCCAGTGATCTCCGGCAATGTGAGCCTCTACAACGAGAGTTATGGCGCGCCGATCTATCCTACTCCCGTTGTTGGCATGTTGGGGCTGATTGAGGGGCGCGAGCCGACGCCAAGCGCGTTCCAGGCGGAGGGCGATGTGGTGGCGCTGCTGGGCGACTGGTCGGCGGATCCGGCAGACCTGGGCGGCAGTACCTATCTGGCGACGATCCATGGAGTGGTGGCCGGGCGTCCGCCGCAGATCGATCTGGCGCACGAGCGGGCGCTGCACCAGGCGACGCTGGCGGCCTGCGCGGCAGGGCTGCTCCATTCGGCGCACGATTGCTCCGATGGTGGGCTGGCGGTGGCGCTGGCGGAATGCTGTATCTGGTCGGGGTTGGGGATGCAGGGCGAGGCTGAGACGCCGACGCTCAATGGAAACGATCCCATGTTGGCGCGGCTGGCGGCGCTCTATGGCGAGGCGCCCTCGCGCATTGTGGTCTCTCTGGCGCCGGAGAAGTGGGATGCGCTGGCGGAGCTTATGGGGCAGCATGGCGTGCCGTTGACGCGGCTTGGCGTGGTGGGTGGCGACCGTCTGCGCTTCGCTGAGACGATAGATGCGCCAATCGCTGTGCTGTATGACGCCTGGCGTGGTGGGCTGCGGCGCGCGCTGGAAGCATAGCCCCTCTCTTTGGCGTCTCCGATCCATTGGTTCTTTGTGTTGGCGTAAGGCATGACCTGCAACATGTTTAGATGGGTCATTTTGGCCTTGACAATGGATCACCTGTATGGCATACTGTCTGTGCATACAAAACGGTGTAGCTCGCTTCGAAGGATGGAAGCGAAGTTTTAGATGCGGCGAAGCAGTGATTGGCTGATGATAAAACGACTGTCTCTCGACTAGAAACGAGCGATGCCGTATGCCATCTAACCCTTCTCCCTCCTCTGCGCCCAACAGCGACGTCAACGAGTATTCCGCCACCTACACGATTGAGTTCGTCACCCCTGCGTTCCTCGCGGGAGCCGACCCGACAAAGCCGGAGATACACATTCCCTCGATACGTGGCGCGCTTCGCTATTGGCTGCGTGCTGCGGCTGGCGGGGTGTATGGGACGAGTGGGGAAGGGCTGAAGAAGGTACGCGAGGCAGAAGCTGCTGTATTTGGTGGCTCGGCTGGTGAGGGTAAGCCCATGCGTGGCTCACCTGTGGTTATGTGGGCAAAGAATCTTCAGGGTTCAATGAGCGCTGCTGGTATAGGCAACGCACGTAGATCAGCGCCTATTACTGATATGCCATTACAGAAAAGTCAAAGTGACTCCTTGGGCTATTTG
>Ga0070737_10002167_pt1 | contig 24485 bp, 20 predicted proteins | sample Coa_R1_10_FD_66438 | JGI IMG/M metagenome (GOLD analysis project Ga0070737, IMG submission 66438) | Surface soil microbial communities from Centralia Pennsylvania, which are recovering from an underground coalmine fire - Coalmine... | ecosystem: Environmental > Terrestrial > Soil > Unclassified... | reverse complement strand
TGGAAGCGGAACGCAATCGCCACCGCTGCTGCATTCACTGGCAGTTTACCTCCCAGGACGCCCGCACCAAGCTGGCGCACTTGTATCCCACTGAACAAATCAGTGTGGACTAACCACTAGAGGCATTCGTAAACCGTGAGTCAACCTTTCACATTTGATAGCCATGCCCAATGCCAAGTATAAACCTTGGGGAAACCAATGAACTGGTCAGACAGTGCTTCCTAACTGGGGTCAGTCAAGTGTTTTTGACGCCAACCGTGACGCCAACGCAGACACAGCGACACATACAGAGACGGATGTGCAGACATCCACATACTAGATTTTTCCTGCATTGGCGAACGTCAGCAGACAACGACGGACAGGCCCAGCCGTATCCACTCGTCGCTACCATATCCTCTATTTGAGCGCCTGTCACCATTGGCAGGCGTTTTTGCTTGTCCTGTGAACTCTTCTCTGCCGCCTCTCACTACGGCTCCAGACGAGCCAATACCCAGTCCAGGAGGCGCTCGGTATACAGTGGGCTGATCGAGTTGATGTCACGCCCGCCATGTAGCGTGGGATGATGGCTCGTACCGGGAAGGCGAACGACCGTGACCGCCGTGTTTCCTGCGGCGGCTGTCGTCTGGCGCCACACTGCCACGCTATCGTCTACCGGAACCCATTCATCATCCTCTCCATAGAAGAGGAGAACCGGGCAGCGCACCTGTGAGATGATAACGGCTGGATCATAGTCCATGTCTTCCCAGGTACCCGGAGGTGGGAGGGTACGCCGAACATACACGAGAGGAAACCACGGACGTTGCGCCAGATGGTCAATCAACGCCTGGGCCGAGGCTTGCTCAGTGTTTCCTCGCAGATAGTCTTCATAGGCGGCGCGCAGATGGGCAAGTTCAGCAAGCGCATCTATTCCAAAACCCGCACGGCGTAGCTGCTCAGCCGTCCCATACCGCATTTGCCGCGCAGGACTCACCCCAGAGGAAGCCACAAGGATGAGGAATGCTATATTGGGCTCCAGGCTGGCCGCAAGTGGAGCTGCCCAGGCGCCCTGGCTGAATCCCCAGAGTCCAACTGGCGCATCCTGCATGCCTTCATACGTTCGCAGCGCCTGTACGGCAGCTAGCGCATCTCGCGCTTGCGTCGCCAGCGGAACATCGCCTTTGCTCGGATTCGCTCGCCGATCAAAGCGAAGAACGGCGATACCATGCTGCGGAAGCAGCTCCGCGAGATGGCGGAAGAGAAACTGATCGCGGGAGGGATCGTCAGCGGGATGAAGCGGAATCACACCTCCATGAGGCGGGAAAGACTCCGGGAGGGTTAATGTTGCGGGCAGCGATACACCTTCGCTCACGATACTCAGGCTGATCTCTTTCATCGGTTCTCGCTTCGTTGGGCTGAGCGCGACATCGCTGGCTCTTCAGGTGTGGCGGCACGTACAAACCATATGGTATGACAAAGTATACATCGTATGATGGTTCACTTGTAGCGCATGCGCTCAGGAGGAGCATCCACACGCTAGAACAAAGGCTTGGGCCAAAGAAGGGACATGGGGAATGCAACCACTCTTCGCGCACAACTTGCTGTATGTTGCTGCGCTGGCTTCCGGCCTGATTGTCTGGCGGATCATGGAAAGTGTTGTGGAATATCTCTCCTACAAGCGTCTCCACAACGGCGCACGGCGGCAGGATAGAGGCTCGGTGCTCGTCATCCTTCTTTCCATCGTGCCCGGCGCGTTTCTCGGCGTTGTGCTGGCGATCAAGGTTCCAGAAGCGGCCATCCCATTCCCGCGAGTCTTCCTCTTCTGGCTGGGTATTGCGCTGATTTATGCCGGAATCGCGTTTCGTCTCTACGCCATCCACACGCTCGGAAGCTACTTCACCACGCGCGTGGCCACCACCGCAGGGCAGGCTGTGATTGAGAGTGGGCCGTACCGCTTCATCCGACATCCCTCATATGCTGGCATGCTCATCATCCTGCTTGGCTTTGCCCTCACCTGCGCCAACTGGCTGAGTCTGCTGGTCATCATGGGGTGTGCGCTGATTGGCCTCGGCTACCGTATCGCTGTGGAAGAACGTGTCCTCCAACAGCAACTAGGCCAGCAGTATCAGGACTACATGCGGCGCACGAAGCGGCTCATCCCGTTTGTGGTATGATGACGCAGCCTGCTCATAAACGTTCGCGTTGAGAAGTAGTGATATACTACTATCATGAAACCATCCCATACTACACCCTATCCCACCCTGCGGCTGCGTCCAGGGCGCGAGTATACCCTGGTCAACGGGCATCCCTGGCTGTTCTCCGGCGCGTTCGAGACCCTCAAACGTTTGCCTAGAGAGACACCCGCTGGCGCTGTGGTGGATGTCGTCACGAGCGAGGGCGAGTGGGTGGGGCGTGGCCACCTCAACGCCAACAACAGCTTGGCGTTTCGCCTGCTCACACGCGACCGCGACGAGCCAATTGATCAGGCGTTTTATGTGTGGCGCACACAACGGGCGCTCACCCTACGGCGACTGCTGCCCGCGCAGACCAACGCCTACCGGCTGATCAACGCCGAAGGAGATGGCTTGCCCGGCCTGATTGTAGATCGTTACGACCGCTGGCTGGTGGCGCAGTTCCATACTGCGGGCGTCGAACTTCAGCGTGAGGTGATTCTCGCGGCGCTGACACAGGCGATTGACGAGGCCGAGGGGGTCGGCAGCATCGAAGGGATCGTCGCGCGGGACGATGTGAAGGCGCGTGCACGCGAGGGGCTGGCGGTTGGCGGAGCAAGCGTCATCTACGGGCTGGCTCCCAGCCGTATCGAGATCGCCGAGCAGGGCATACGCTATGAGATCGATCCGTTGCAGGGGCAGAAGACCGGCTTTTTTCTGGATCAACGTGAGAAACGCGCCCGTGTGACCGAGCTTGCCCGCCAGTTTGCCAGTATTCCTTCTGGAGCAGCATCGCCACGCACGCTGCTCAACCTCTTCGCCTATTCGGGCGGCTTCGCGCTGGCCGGCTTGGCTGGCGACCCCATGCTGCGTACCGTCAACGTAGATTCCTCGGCCCCCGCGCTCGAACTGGCCCGGCGCAACTATACCCTCAACGGCTACGATCCCGACGAACTGGGAGCTGATGATGCGCCGCGCCACCGCTTCATAGATAGTGACGTGACACGCCATCTGCACAGCGCAATCTCGTCAGGCAAGCGATTCAGCATCGTTGTGGTCGATCCCCCGGCTTTCGCGAAAAGCCAGCAAGCGAAGGAGCGAGCGCTCCATGCTTACGCGGCGCTGAACGAGCTGGCGGCGCAGGTTGTCGCGCCGGACGGACTGCTGTTGACGTGTTCGTGTTCTGGCGCCATAGATGCGCAGGAGTTCGAGGGCGCTGTGCGGCAAGGGCTGCGTCAGGCGCAACGAACCGCGCGCTTCATTGCGTCGTTTGGGCCAAGCGTGGATCATCCAACGCTGCCAGGTTTCAACGAAGACCGCTACCTCAAAGCGTTGCTTTTGGCGATGGACTAACCCCATATGCCAGGCATGCGCCATACGTCCCACCACATTGACGATGCGCTTGCCAGCCCGCTACAGTCCAATGTATCTCCGCTACAGTAGATCCGCCAAGTGATCCGCCAGAGGAACCCAGGTATGGCCAGAGCGACAGCGACCCGGCAAACGGCAGGACAGAGCGAGGCGACGATGGATACAATACCGGCCGGGCGACGTGGCGCGCCCTCCGACAAACACACCACAACGCCATCATCGGCTCCCTCAGTTGGCATAGACGCCGCGCCACCCGCAGGCAGGAAGGTTTCCAACAAACGCAGTGGTCGGACTTCCTCTGCAAAAGCGCCCGAAACGACCTTGCCGACCGCTGGAACGCGCTCACTCAGCGTCGAAGATTTCCTCGACCTCACCGCACACGAGCTACGCGCCCCGCTGACCATCCTCAAAGGACAGGCGCAGTTGCTACAAATGCGCATCCGCCGCAGCGACGCCGAGAGCGACCGAACCAGGGATATTGCCGATCTCGATAAAATGCTGTTTCAGATTGAGCGGCTCAACCACCAGGTGAGTGTGCTGCTCGACGCCACCCACCTTTCGCAGAGGCGTTTTACCCTGGCGCCGTTGCGCTTTGACCTCGAACAAATACTTCAACGGCTGGTTGCGCTCTGCGCCGCCGGATCGCCCTCGCTGGTCATCGAGTACGAGGCGCCTGCGCAGGGCGAATCGTTTATTGGCAAGGGTGATCGCCAGCGGATCGAGACGGCGCTCTGTGAACTCCTCTTCAACGCCGTGCGCTATGGTGGCGTGCGATGTACGGTGCGTCTCTCGCATGAAGGCGATGTATCACATCCACAGGCGCGCCTCGAGGTGGAAGACACCGGTATTGGCATTCCGGCGCGCGAGCGCAGCATGATCTTTCAGCAGTGGACGCATGGCTCAAACGCGGAGCATCCCGGCCTGGGTCTGGGCCTCTACGTCACCCGCGAGATAGTACGGCGACATCATGGGCGGATTGGTGTACGCCCGCGCGGAAAAGGAAGCCAACGCAGCCAGCCCGGTACTGTCTTCTGGCTGACGCTCCCGCTTGCGCCAGACGAGGGGCGAGCGCGTGAACCCGCGCCAAGTGGAATCGCTGCTGGCAAGGTTTGAGATGGGGCCAGGAGGAGAGATATACTCACCTGGCCCAATGGCTAGGGCCTATGCAAGCCAGGGCGCGTAACCTGCGCAGATGATCTGGCGTAAAAATAGTGATTTTCGCGATATAGCGTCATGGTGTATGATAGTAAGAGCATCTTTGGTTTGTTTCGTTGGGGGCGCGCTCTATGGCTGGAAACGCTGGCGCTATGATCGCCTGCCCATACTGCAAAACACAAAACAGGCCCGACGCCATCTTCTGCGATAGCTGCGGCGCGGCGCTCAGTGCGACGGCTGGCCCCACCCAGGCCGCCGCCGTGCGCCGTCCTCTAGCGACCGGCCAACTGCCCGCGCAGACGATGCTTGCCGGGCGCTACCTCATCCTCCAACGGGTCGGCCAAGGCGGCATGGCTGCCGTCTATCGCGGAACCGATACCAAACGCAACCGCGCCGTCGCCATCAAAGAGATGAGCCAGGATGGCCTCTCGCCCAGCGAGATTCAGGAAGCCATTGAGAGCTTCAAGAGCGAGGCCAACTTGCTTATGAAGCTGGATCATCCCAATCTCCCGGCGTTTTATCAGCAGTTCTCAGAGAACGCGCGCCACTACTTGGTGATGGAATATGTTGAGGGGCGGACGCTCGAACAGATTCAAGCGACCGACTACAAGGGTGGCATCGTTTCGGAGGCGCTGGTCATCGAATGGGCGAAGCAGCTCTGTGACGCGCTTGAGTACCTGCATACGCGCACGCCGCCGATCATCTTCCGCGACCTCAAACCGGCGAACATCATGGTGACGCCCGACAACAAGCGCGTCAAGCTGATTGACTTTGGCATCGCGCGCGTTTTTTCGCCTACCCGCACACGCGATACCCAGGCGCTGGGTACGCCCGGCTACGCGCCACCGGAGCAATATGGCAAGGCGCAGACCGACGCCCGCGCCGACATCTACGCCCTGGGCTGCACACTCTATCAACTGCTCAGCGGATACGACACTGCGCGCACGCCATTCGCCCTGCCGCCGCTGCACACGCGCAACGAACGGGTCTCGCCGCATATCCAGCTTGCCATCGAAAAAGCTACGCGGCTGGATCGCGACCAGCGTTTCCGCTCGATGGGCGCCTTCAAGGAGGCGTTGACCCGCCCTGACGCGCTCTACTTCCTGCCGGGCGAACCGGCGCGCTCACTGAACGACATCATTGCGCTCAGCAAGAAATATCCACAGGAGGGGCAACGCCTGCTCTACACGGAGCATATCGGCTCCTGGCTGACAGGCTGGGGGCGGCGCGATCCCAAGGCCGCGCAGGCCGCGCTTGCCGCGCAGGCCGCCATACGCGCCCATCCTAACGACCGCGCCGCCGGCTTGGCCAGCTTTCTGATTGCCGCCCAAGCCGGTTCCCCTGGCGCAACCGCCGCGCGCCAGGTTCCGCCTCAGGCCGCGCGCCCACAGGCCAACCAGGCCAACCGCGCGGCCGGGGCAAGGGCAGGAAACAACGCGAACAATGCGAATACTAGAACAGGCATCAAAATCGGGTTTGGGCATAACGGGCAGTTCCCCGGCATGGTGATCAATACGCCGCTTGGCCAGTTCCCGGTCGGCCCAAACCTCACTGGAGGACAAAACAACCCAAACATACGCGGGAACGTCGGCGCACAGCGAGCGGCGACTGCCCAACGTGCTGCGGCGGCGACCGCTACAGCGACGGGTGGACTGATCAAAGTGCAGCCGGGCAGCATTGACTTTGGCGCGATCACGCTCGGTCAGCGCGCTGTGAAGACGTTTCTCGTCACCGGACAGGCTGGCGCGCGGGTGAACGGCACGGTCGCCGTCGATCCGCCCACCCCCTGGCTCAGTGTGGATCGCACGACGTTCAACGGATCGAGCACGCTGATCACCGTCACTGCCGAAACCAGCCTGCTTGGCAAGACAGGCCGCGAGGTGGGCATCATCGAGATCAGAAGCGGCGGCTCGCAGCAAACCGTCTCCATGCCGATCTTTATCGAGGTGACGCCCGCGCCATTCGTCGCGGGAGGCGCAAAGAAACAGGCTGCGACGGCGGCTGCGACAAAGACTGCTGGCGCGAAAGCTCAGACAAACCAGACAAACCAGACAAACCAGACGCAGCCCAAACAACAAGGCAGCTTTAGGCGGTTCTTCACTCGCGGGCGCGGCGCAGGAGTCGGAGCAAATGGCGCGAACAAGACGGGACAAGCTCAGACGGCGACGACCATCCGGCGCGCTGGCGCCGTTCTCTCGCCGCGCCAGGCGCTACGCGCGTCGTTTGGCTGGCGCTTCTGGCTCTCGCTGCTGCTTCCGTTCATCGTGGTAGAACCTGGCATGCTGCTAATGGAGCGGCTGGCCGACCCGCGCATCCTGAAGGCGCTGCCCTGGCATGCGCCATCGGGCGCGCTGGCGTTCGCACTGCTTGCTCTTGCCGCGCTGGTGGCCTGGTTTGCCTCACTCAGTATCGGTGGTGGACTGCTCATCGCCAGCCGTCGCATGACCTCGGCGCTGTGGGCGCTGGCTGGCTTTGGCATGGCGCTGCTCTTCGAAGGACACTGGCTGTTCTCCATGCGCAGCCTTGCCTTGCTGACGGGCGCCGACAGCACGCCAATTGACCTGCAACTGGTACTTCCCGCAGTCGTGAGCGTTACGTCCGCAATTGGCGCGCATCCGCTGTTCAGCCAGTGGACGGTCGCCTGCCTTCGCGCATTTGCCCGCTTTACGCCCTTGCGGATCGTGCTGGCGATTCTCGTTGGCGCGTGGGGATGCGCAACACTGGCCGCGCGGCTTGGCGCGATGCTATTAGGCGCTCACGATGGCTTCCTGATCACAGTGTTGGGAGCCGTCGGGCTTGCCACAGGAATCGCCCTGGGCATTGCGCTGAACAGGCCGATGAAAACGCTTTTCACCTGGCTGGCCTCCCCCACGCCATAGCCGCGCTATGTAATTATGCGCCTGGTATGCGCCTGGAAAGCATAACATTTGTATGAGTTCATCGCGATCTTTGCGCTCAAAACCTTCGCGTCGCGTTGTGCGCTTCGCGCTCGCAGGCTATGCGCTTGGCGTAACGGCGTTTCATCTGGCGATGCTGGCGCGGCTCAGGCGCGACGCCAATATCTTGCCCCCCGTCACGCTTGCCCCGCCCCTCAGTGAGCAGGAAAACCCCTCAGTCGCCACCGCCACACTACCGCGCGTCAGCGTGATCGTTCCCGCGCGCGACGAAGGGCGCAGCATCAGGGCATGTGTTGAATCGCTGCTTGCGCAGGACTATCCCAACGTCGAGGTGATCGTTGTGGACGACGCCTCGACCGATGCGACGCCCGCCATCCTCGAAGATGTGCTGGCGTCGCCACTGGCATGCACTGGCAGACTGCGCGTCGTGCGGGTGGAAGCGTTGCCGGAGGGATGGGCAGGCAAGCCACATGCGCTGCATACGGGCGCCAGCCAGGCGACGGGCAAGTGGCTGCTCTTCACCGACGCCGATACGAGCCATGCGCCTGCCGCGCTACGTTCGGCGTTGCGGCGCGCTCAACACGATCACGCCGACCTCTTCTCGATTATCACCGCGCAGGATACACCCGACTTCTGGGGGCGAGTGATCATCCCCATCGCGGCGATGGGGATCTCAATGCTCTATCCGCCCAGCCGTGTCAACGATCCCAAGAGCGAGATGGCGCTTGCCAACGGGCAGTTTCTTCTTATCAAACGCGAGATGTACGAGCGCGTCGGTGGATACGCCAATCCACGCCTGCGCGCGACACTGGTGGATGACCGCGACCTGGCGTATGAGGTGAAACGCGCGGGTGGGCGGCTAGAACTTGTGGACGGACGAGAGCTTACCCGCACGCGCATGTATCAAAGTCTGCGCGAACATTGGAACGGCTGGGGCAAAAACGCTTATTTGGGCAGCCCTGGCGGTGCGCTGCTGTTCCCCATCATGCTTGCCGGATTGCCCCTGGTGAGCGTGCTGCCGTTTGCGCTGGCGCTGCTGGGGATTGCACGACAGCGGATGGGAATGGCGTTGGCAGGAATCGTGCCCGTCGCGGCAATTGTCGCCTATCGCAGCGCGCTCAACCGCAGCCTGGCCATCCCCTGGCGCTACGTGTGGACACATCCACTCGGCGCCAGCGTCTTCACAGGCATCCTCGCGCGCTCCTACTGGCGCGGCCTCCACGGGCGCACCGTCCCCTGGCGCGGACGCAGCTATGCGCTGGACAAGAATGACCAATCACTCAGCCATCGAGGATCGTCACTTCGAACTGGCTCACGCGCGCGGGATCGGTGATGATCTCGATGGCGGCAATCTTCTCGCCGACGATGGTGAAGGCAAAGACGGCGCGTATTTGGCCGCCTGGCGCCCAGACGACTCCTACCGCGCTATTCACAAGCGCCGGTTGCGCATCCTGTGCGCGACCGGAGAATTGCTTCGCCACGGCAGCCGCGCCCTTTGCCTCGTGTGGAATGCCCACAGTCGCATAATCGCTACGGAAGATGACATCAGGGGCAAGCGCCGCCACCAGCGCATCGAAATTGCCTGAGCGCGAGGCGACAAGAAAGGCGTTGACGAGTTCTTTTTGGTGGGTGAGATCGGCGTCCTGATCCGCCTGCGCGCCCTGTATCCGGCGGCGGGCGCGGCTTGCCAATTGTCGGGCCGCGACGGGCGAACGCTCCACAATGGGAGCAATCTCGTCGAACGGCATGGCAAACACGTCGTGCAGCACAAACGCAAGGCGCTCGGCTGGCTCTAAGGTATCGAGCGCCACCAACAGCGCGAGGCCAACCGAATCAGCCATGATGATGCCGTGTTCAGGATCGCCCTCGTCCGTCTCTTCGGCGAGAGTCTCCGGCATGTGTTCTTCGAGAAGCTCTTCGCGGCGCGCCTTGCGCGAACGCAGCATATCGAGGCAAATCTGTGCGATTACAGTCGTCAGCCAGCCGCCAATATTCTGCACGCCGCTTGTGTCGGCGCAGCTGACGTGTAGACATGACTCCTGCACGGCGTCGTCCGCCTCGGTTATGGAGCCAAGCATCCGATAGGCGACCGCTCGCATATAAGGAGCGGATGACCGCCATTTTCAACGCGCTGGTCGAGGGCGGCTCGCTGAAGGGGCCGTTCCACAAACAGCCACAGGGTGGCGAGACAGGCTGGCTAGCCGACAAGTTCGGCGTGAACTGGACGATCACTATCGAAGAGGCATAAGAGAAATCCCGTCAGACCCCGTTAACGTATCGCAAGCATCGCACGCAACTGTAGGTGCACTGCCCGGTTGCGTTCTCGCGTCGGACTCCAATTCGGGGATAACCAGCGCCCGTGGCTTCGCTCCTTGATCGCAGCCGGTCGGTATGCCATACTCAGAAGCAGACATGACAGAGCAGCCATGTCACGTACACCGCCGATCATTCCGTGAAGGAGCTAGCCATGCCTACTCCAACATTGCCCGACAGCGGAGCCTGCCCACCGCGCTCCAGCTTTCCACTCGCCGAAGGCGTGAGATCGCGCATCGTCATTTCGACGCGCCTGCGCCACCACATCTACGAGAGCGGCGATGCGAACGCCGAGCCAATTGTGTTGATCCACGGAAACGCCTCGTCGGCGCGCTTCTATGAACATTTGCTGGCGCAACTCGGGCAGGATTTCTATTGTGTCGCGCCCGATCTGCGAGGCTACGGCGCCAGTCAGGCCGCCCCAGTAGATGCGACACGCGGCCTGCGTGATTTCGCCGATGATCTCGAGGCGCTGACGCAGACGTTGGGGCTAGAGCGATTTCATCTGATTGGCTGGTCGCTTGGCGGAAACATCGCCATGCAGTACACCATCGATCACCCCCAGCGTGTGCGCACGCTCTTCCTCGAAGCCCCAGGTTCGCCCTTTGGATATGGCGCGACCCACGGCGCTGAGGGTATTCCCAATTCGGATGACTTCGCGGGTAGCGGGGCGGGACTGATCAATCCAGAGTTGGTGGCGCGCCTCAAAGCGAACGATACGACCGCCGATTCTCCTTTCTCGCCACGCTCCGCCCTACGCCATCTCTACGTCAAAGAAGGCTTCACCTATGACCCACGCTGGGAAGACGCGCTGGTGGAGCAGATGAACCTCATGCAGATTGGCGACCAGTATTACCCCGGCGATAGCGTTCCCTCGCCCAACTGGCCATTTGTCGCGCCTGGGGTCTATGGCGCCAACAACGCTCTTTCGCCGAAATACGGGAATCTGTTGGGTCTGGCCGACATCACGCCAAAGCCACCTATCCTCTGGGCGCATGGCGCTGACGATCTGGTGGTTGGGGACATGGCGATGGTCGATCCGGGCGCGCTTGGTCAATTGGGATTGTTCCCCGGCTGGCCCGGCGCGGACGTCTTTCCCCCACAGCCGATGCTCACCCAGCTACGTGCCTTGCTGGATCGCTACGCTGCGAACGGCGGCGCCTCTCAAGAAGAGGTTATCGCGGACTGTGGCCATTCGGTTCATATCGAACATCCCGACGCCTGTGTCACCCTTTTGCGGGCACATGTGGCGAAGGGATGAGAAATGTCGAGAAGCATAAGGCGTCGCGCTTGACTTGGTGTGGAGTGAGCGCAAGAATGTGAAGCAATTCACACGTTTCCTCGCCATCCCTTGACAATCTTTAGCCCCTCGTGTATGATTCTTATACCGACCGCAAAGTATGTAAACAAAATGAATATCGCTTCATAAACATGCTGACCAGTCGGTTCACACATTTGGCCGTCTACTCGTTGCAGAGAGGAAGACACACAGTATGGCCAGCGACCTCGACCAGCTCTCGGCAGGCTCAGCGACTCTACCCACTCAACGCGACCAGATCACACCACCTGGCGAGGCTTCCCACATTGCTCTGGCTGCACAAGGCGCTACGCTCGCCGAAGCGCGCTTTGCTCTGCCAGGGGTGGAAACGACGCCAGTTCAGCCCACAGCGCCATCAGCTTCACCGCCTGCCCGGCGCATTTCCGCTTTTGCGCCGCTGCGGCGGCGCAACTTTTCGCTGCTCTTCAGCGGCCAGGTCATCTCAATGCTTGGCGACCAGGCGTATGGCCTGGCGCTCCCGTGGACGGTACTCGCCGTAACGGGCGACCCGCGTCAGGTGGGAATCGTGCTGGCGGCGGCCACCGTTCCGCGTGTGGCGCTGCTGCTGTTTGGCGGCGCCCTCGCGGATCGTCTCTCGCCACGTGTTGTGATGATCTTCGCTGATCTCATGCGCGTGCTGGTGGTGGGCGCGTTGGGCGTCACGCTCTTCAGGGGATTGCCTCCGCTCTGGATTGTCGCCATTCTGGCGGGGCTTGAAGGCGCGGGAACCGGATTGTTTCAGCCCGGTTCGCAGGCATTGCTCCCCAAGACCGTCAGCGAGGCCGAGCTACCGGCTGGCAACGGTCTGATGATGATCATCCAGTTTCTCTCGCTGACGCTAGGGCCGCTGCTTGGCGGCGTAGCCACCGCCGCCGAGGCCAGCTTTGCCTTCCTGGCTGACGCTGCCTCGTTCGGCGTCTCTGCCCTGACCCTCTTTGGCATCCGCCTGCCCACGCCACGCGCATCACAGGCACAAGCTCTGCAAGACGTGGAAACAGACGGTGAGGCAGCGATTCCAGCGACTCCAGCGACCACACCCAAGCCTGGCATCTTCAAGGAGATCGGCGCAGGCTTCCGCTACGCCCTGACTCTGCCGCTGCTACGCACCGCGATGATCATCACCATCATGGGCAACTTCGCTTTTGCTGGCGCGCTCAACGTCGCGCTGATCGTCCTCTCGCGGGCGCTCTCACCAAGCCCGGTGACGCTGGCGTATATCCTTATGGCGGGTGGCGTTGGCGGGATCATCGGCGGCCTGAGCGCCGGGCTGCTCAGCGGCTTGAAGCGGCGCGGTATTGTTGCGCTGTGCTTGTGGGTGGTGATCGCGCTGCTGTTGATGGCGATGCCACTGCTGGCCGGGCCGGTGAGCGGCCTGCCCACGCTGATCCTGTTGCCGCTCGTCTGGCGCGTGCCCGCCGTGGCGCTGGCGTTGGGACTGAGTGCGCTGCTGCTGGCGCTGACTGATACGATGTTCCTGACGGTGATGCAGCAGGTCATCTCGCTGGACTACATGGCGCGCGTCTTCAGCATTCAGTTTCTGATGGGCGGCGTCTCGCAGCCGCTCTCACTGGTGCTGGCGGGGATTGTCTCGGCCACCTGGGGATCGGGCGCTGCGTTCATCATTGGCGGGGCTGTGCTGATCCTTGGCGCGCTCTACGGCCTGGCCTCGCCTGCCCTACGCCGCCTGTAGTTTTTCCCAAGTACACCCAAAGAAGGAAACGCCATGCCCAGACCAAAGCAAGTCGATCCACTTGCGCGCCGTCAGATTCTCGCCGCCGCGCTGGAGGTCTTCAGCCGCCAGGGCTACGCCGGAACGACGCTCGACGACATCACGGTAGCCGCCAATCTGAGCAAGGGCGCGATTTACTGGTACTTCGACAGCAAGGCGGAACTGTTTGCCACGCTGCTTGGCGAACAGGCCAGCGTCTTCACGGGCATGCTCAACGAGGCCGCGCGCAGCGCCGATAGCCCACTGGCCGCGCTCGAAGCGATGTGGCTGCGGTGGATGGCTGCGCTGGAGACCGACGTGAGCTACCAAGCGTACGCACGGCTGGCGCATCTGCGGGTGGAGGTGGCCGACGAACCGCCGATCAGCATGGAGGCGCGCCGCACCGAGGAACGCCGCGCACAGGCCATTGTGATCGAACGTCTGCTGGCGGCTATCGCCAGCCATGAACTGCCGCCCGACCTCGATGTGGAGTCGGCGGCGCTGAGCTTCGTTGGCGTAGGATCCGGTCTCACCCGCGCCTGGTTGCTCATTCCCGATACCTTCTCGCCGCGCGCGATAGCTCCCCACATCTGGGCAATCCTGGTGACGGGCTGGCGCGGCGCACGCAACCCCTATCGCTTGAATCCCTGATACCCAACAGTTGTTCGGTGATTTCAGTTGTGTCGTTTCAGTTAGCCGCTCCTGCGTGCACGCAGGAAAGCAGAAATGAGAGAGTTCGTTATGCCCGGTATGCCGGAGAGCAACGTCAGCGGCGCGGGGGCGTCGCAATCGGCCAGCGCGGCCAGCAGTGAGTATCGCATGTATAACGCCTGGGAAGGAGACACCATGGAACGCCAGGGAAATCAGTCCACTGCGCATATTGACCAGGAGGCGGCGATGGAGGAACTGCGCGAACGCTATGCGCATGGCGCCCTGCCACTCGAAGAGTTCCGTCGCCTGATGGGAGCCGTGATGGTGACAACCGATCCTGCTGAATTGCAGGCCATCATTGGTCAGCTTCCGCCCAATCCATCAGGAAACCGCGCTCTTGCGCAAAGTGTCGCATCCTATCCCACGAATCAGCCGTATCGAGGCGCCGGACGACCGCTGGCAAGCGGCAGTTCTATCACGGCAGTGTTTGGCTCGGTGGATCGCCGGAACGTCTTCTGGGAGCTTGGGCCGGAACTCGATGTGACAGCGCTCTTTGGCGAGGTCAAGCTCGACGTGCGCATGGCGCGCCTGACCGCCGAGGAAAGCGTCCTGCGGCTCAACGCCATCTTTGGCGAGGTCTCGGTGATCGTCCCGGCTGGCATGCGTGTGTACGTTGACAGCAGTGCCCGCTTCGGCGAGGTCTCGCTGCCGGGGCGTCGCTCGATTGAGGGCATTGTCTCCCGCGACTCGCTGGCGCTGGGCAATGACAAGAGCGGCTTCACGCTACGCATTGAGGCAACGGCCACCTTTGGCGAGGTGAAGATTCGCACAGCGTGAGATAATACACGACATTGGCCAGGCAGCCATTCAGAAGCCGAGCCGTTTCTCTTTCAGGCTGACGAACCGCTGCTGGCCAATGATGATGTGATCGAGCAGTTCGATGTCGAGCAGTTCGCCCGCCTTGCGTAGTTGCTCGGTGGTGCGGATGTCCTCCGGTGAGGGCGTAGGATCGCCGGATGGATGGTTGTGGACGACGATGATCGCTGGGCAGGTGCGGCTGATGGCGGGCTTGAACACCTCGGCGGCGCGTACCACGCTGCTATTCACCGTCCCCTGGTAGATCGCCTGCTGCGCCACCACGTAGTTTTTCGTGTCCAGGCAGAGCACGCGCAATTGTTCCTGGGTGAGATAGCCCATCTCGATCATGAGCAGCCGCGCCACATCGTCGGGCTTGGTGATCTGTGGACGTTCGGTAGGGGCTAGCACGCTCAGACGCCGCCCAAGTTCCAGCGCCGCTTTGAGTTGAGCAGCTTTTGCCACGCCCAGGCCATGCTCGGCGCAGAGGTCGGCCATCTCCGCCGCCAGCAAACCACCCAGGCCGCCATAGGAACGTAGCAGCCGCGCGGCCAGCTCGATCACATTCTCGCCAGGGGTGCCCACACGCAGGATGATCGCCAGCAATTCCGCCGTCTGCAAGGTCGCCGCGCCGTAGCGTTCGAGCCGCTCACGCGGGCGTTCGTCGCTGGGCATCTCGCGCACAGTCGTCGTGCGGTACTCGATGTGTTCAGGACGTTCAGGACGCGCTGGATGCTCGCTTTTTTCTGTGCGCTCGGTGTGCGTAGTGGGTGGTGAAGAGACGGCGGTGGTGGTCATGCGGCAAATCTCCAAGAACGAAATCAATAGGGAAAGGCTCCAAATCACAAACATCAAAAAGACAGCGCATCACCTTGAGATATGCGAATCACGTTGTACGATACAACGAGCCAGGACAATCAGCCATGCGTCGCCCAGGAGCGCGGCGCTACTGTAGATCAGCCCAGCCTCTTCGCCACTGTAGCAGAGATTGCCAGGGCTGACAAGCGATTTCAACTAATTGAGGGCAAAGGTACCAGCCCAGCGATCTTCAAGGGGGATCATACCCTGCTTGCACGCCAGGATCCGCTGCGGAAGCGCCAGACACCAAGCCCAAGCTGTGTCCAATAATCCAGCGCCATCGCCAGCCGCGCGCCAGGCAGCCCCCACAGCGGGATCAGCAGAATGGCCAGCGGCACGCGAACACCCCACGGGCCGATGGTACGCATCACCACCGGAAACTTCGTATCGCCCGCGCCCCGCAACGCGCCGTTGATCACGAACGTCATCCCCGATGAGGGAAGGATGAACAGCGAGAGACGCATCGCAAAATCGCCAGCCGCAAAGACGGTGGGATCGGCGATGAACAGGCCCAGCAACATTTGCGGCGTCAGCGCGGCCAGAGCGCCTAGCGCAAGCATCAGCACGAGACATGGGCGTAGCGCCTCGATAGTCGCCTGGGCGGCGCGCTGTGGATTGCCCGCGCCAAGCGATTGGCCGACGAGCGCCGTCGCTGCGACGCCAAAGCCGACGGCAGGCAGCGTGCCCAGGCTTTCCACCGTATTGATCGTCACGTTCGCGGCGTAGGCAGTGGGGCCAAGTGAGACGACTTGGCGATTGAAGCCCAACACGCCCAACTGGAAAACCAGCAACTCGGCGGCGGATGGCAGCCCCACATAGAGGATACGCCGCATCACGTCCCAGCGCGGACGAAACGACGCCATCGTGAGCGTTGGCGCTTTGGGGTGCGCCCGCCAGAGCAATGCCAACGCCAGCACAGCGCCCAACACCCAGCCAAGCGCCGCGCCACACGCCGAGCCGATCACGCCAATCGGCGCAAGGCCCAGGCGCGGCGAGCCATTGAGCAGCAGCCACGAGGCAAGGATATTTATCCCGTTGACTGCCAGCATAACGATCACCGGGCGGCGTGTGTCGCCAGCGCCGCGCATCGCCGCCGTACAGGCGGAGGCCACACCCGTCAGCGGCAGGCCCAGGCTCCAGACGCGGATGAAGGCCGCCGTGAGCGTGGCGACCTGCCCATTGACGCCAAGCGCCAGCGTGATCACATCGGCCAATGGAGCCGAGAGCGCCAGCAGGATCGTTCCGGCAAGCAGGCCAAGTAACACCCCTTGCGCCGCAGCTCGTCGCGCTAGGTCGCCATCGCGTGCGCCGGTTGCCCGCGCCACGAGCGCCGTCACGCCGACGTTGATCGAGAAGAACGCCGTCAATACCATCCAGGTAATCATGCCTGCCGCGCCAACCGCTGCCACCGCTGTCGCCTGCCCATAGCCAAGAACCGCGCTCGCCTGCGTCGAGAGATGCCCCGACAGAAAGGTGTCGGAGACGCCAACGCCCAGCGCCAGCAGTTGTTCGCCAATCGCAGGCGCGGCCAGCCCCCAGACGGTGCGCCGCAAGGCTGCCTGTTCTGCGCGCGTTGGCTTTGTGGCCGATATGGCGAAGGTTCCGCTGGCGCCAGCCACGGATTGCGCGGCAAGGCGTGGACGCGACCAACCAAGCGGACGCGCCAGCAGCGTAGTTATCCCCCTGGGCGTTGTCAGTCGTGCTAGCGCATGGGTGAGCGAAACGCGCCTACGGACAGGTGAAGCGGCGTTTGCAAAGCTCGAAGCAGGTGATGTTAAAGATGTGGATGAGTGCGATGAGTCAGGTGAGCTTGCAATGACTGCCGATGGCGTGACAAGCGACGTGTGCGCCGCAGCGGATGAACGTGCGCGGCGCCCGGCAAAGGCGGCGCTCACAACGGGTACTCGCATGATAGATAGCCCCACAAACGTTTCATGTTAGACCATAATCTTACGAAAAGAGAACGACACCCAGTTCGTGTGAACACAGTGATACGTTCTCTTCTTAAGACTGATGACGTGCCTCGACCAGATGAGTAACGTCATCGTATACGCCAGATTGCCCTGATATTTTGAGAGTTCATGCTCATTCATGTCTCATACTGGATCATAGCACGCAGGTCAATAGCTGATAGTGAGCTAAGTCACACCTGAAACGAATCTGAGAAAATCCGCACGTCATGGCCACTTCGTCATAGGTGATGTATCATCTTCATCTGCCATATGAGGGTGACTTTTGGGTTACGCGAACCGCGAGGCCAATCTGCTATAGTGGAGGCACATAGCAACTTCAAGCCGCGAACAGGCTGTAGAAAGGCAAACGTTATGTCGGTGACTGTCGAGTTACCAGTGTTAGAGAGCAAGGTACTGGCGAATAATCCGTTGGGAGACCCAGCGACGCGAGTTGTACCTGTTGTTTTACCGCCGGGGTATGCGGAATCCACAGCGTCGGGTCGGCGCTATCCGCTGATCGTTGGGTTGACGGGCTTCACGGGGCGGGGTCTCATGTTGCTGAATGACGACGCCTGGCAACCCAATCTGGCCCAGCGGTTAGAGCGGCTCTATACGGAGGGAATGCCGCATGCGATCTTCGTGCTCCCCGACTGTTTCACGCGCTACGGCGGTAGCCAGTATATCAATTCGGCGGCGACGGGGCGCTACGAAGACTATGTGATTGATGAGATTATCCCGTTCGTGGACGCTTCCTACCGTACGATTGCGCGCCCGGAAGCGCGTGGCGTCTTTGGGAAATCGAGTGGGGGCTACGGCTCGATGATTCTTGGCATGCGACACCCTGAGGTCTTTGGCGCGCTGGCCTGCCACAGCGGCGATATGGCGTTCGAGCTTTGCTATGCTGGCGACTTTCCGAAGTTCTGCAACGGCGTCAACAAAGCCGGTGGCGTAGAGGCGTGGTGGCAAAAGTTCGCGGCGAAGGCAAAGAAGCCGCGTGAGGACTTCGAGACGCTCAATATTCTAGCGATGGCGGCCTGCTACTCACCAGACGCAAGCGCGCCGCTAGGCATTGGGCTGCCAGTGGATCTGCATACCTGCGCGCTCATCCCGGAGGTGTGGGAACGTTGGCTGCAATGGGATCCCGTGAAATTGCTTGATCGCTATGGCGAGAACCTGCGCAAACTACGACTCGTGTACATGGATTGTGGTATCCGCGATCAGTTTCATCTCCACTATGGCGCACGGCAAATGGCCCAGAGGCTAACTGAGCGTGGCATCCCATTCGAACACGAAGAGTTCGACGACGATCACATGAGCGTTCAATATCGCTACGATGTGTCATTGCCCAAGCTTGCGGCGGCGCTCGCGCACAGCGATGTGAATGATACGGCCAGCGTGGGCGCCACAAGCAGCGCAAGCAAAAGGGGCGGGAAAAGCAAGAGGTAGTAACCGCCTGGTATTCTACTCTGTGGGGTTGCTCAGCCGAGGGGGCAAGGGCATATAGCGAACTTGCCCCCTCAACGTGCCTTCCTGGAAGAGCAGCGCAATCGCGAAGATGGGCATCAAGAGGCTGACTGAGATGCCAAGCCAGCCACCTATATCCATATGTGTAGTTTGCGCACAATCACAAACACCTGCGTACTGCGAGATGAGCCAGTTGGTGAGGAGACACCACAGCCCAATGAGCAAGCCAATCGTGCCAGCAACATTGCGCGTCTTTCTTCCTCTGAGGCCAAGAAGGCCACATACTGCGTAAAGCATTGGCGGCCCAAACAACACGAGCGCGGCAACGAGAGTGAAAGTAGGCGGTTCAATCGCCAAAACATTCACAAGGATGAACGGCTTCGAATCATATCCAGGCTCTAGATGGCTCCACGGCAAGAAATAAGTCAATATCAAGAGCAGGGTGAGCGCCACCATCGCCAAAGATACGAACAGGAGTGGTCGGTTCAGGTATCGGGTAAAGCTGGCGTTGTCACTGGCGCCGCCAGCAGCATTGGCGTTGTTTGCCAGATGCGACGAGACGCCATCTGGCAGTAGACTTCCATGTTCATCGGCTGACATATACTCTCCCACCTCTCGGCAAGTCCCTCGCTATTCTATCATTCGAACAATGCGTCGAAGCAGCCACATTCGAGCCACCGCCAATGCCGTCGCCTGCAATGATGCCCAGGCATTGCCCTTAGACCAGCAGCAACCTCGCTTGTATGGGACAAGGCTGCGCAGGCGGCCTTTGTGGCTGAAAGCTTTGAGGCGCGCGTTCACGCGCCCGCGCCGCCTGCCTGCTACCTGCCTACTTCGTTACCAGATTGATCAGCCGATCTGGCGCGTAAACTACCCGCTCGACGGTTGTCGTCCCCAGCGCCCGTTGCACGCGCTCGCTGGCCAGCGCCCGTTCGCGCGCCTCGGCCTCCGTCAGCCCTGTGGGCGCCTCGATGCGGTCGCGCAGACGGCCATCTACCTGAACCACCAGCGTAATGTTCGCCGGTCGCGCATTGGTGTCAGCCTCAGGCCAGGGCTGCGTATGAATCGATCCTTCGCCGCCCATCCGTGCCCACAGTTCTGCGGTGATGTAGGGAGCGAATGGGGCCAGCAGCTTCAACATCGTCTGGATTTCAACGAGCGCCACGGACGGCTGTGCATCCAGTGTGTTCATGTAGCTCATCAGGGTGGCGATGGCGGTGTTGTACTTCAGCGAGGGAATATCGGTCGTCACGCGCTCAATGGTTGTGCGCAGGGCATAGGCACGCTCAGGAGTCAGTGCACCGTCCGACGCGCCGGATGTATTGTCGGCCATACGGTTAGCCAGCTCCCACACACGCTCCAAAAAGCGCACCACACCGCCCACGCCCCGGTCGGTGAAGTCGCCTCCGCTCAGATATGGCCCCATGAACATCGTATAGACCCGAAACACGTCGGCCCCATAGCGATTCAGGTAGCCATCAGGGTTAATTACGTTGCCCTTCGATTTGCTGATCTTCTCGCCATCTTTGGTGATCATGCCGTGCGCGCGAAAATGCGTGAACGGCTCCTCAAAGGGCAGATAGCCCAGATCGTGCAGCGCCATCGTGATGAAGCGCGAGTACAGCAGGTGCAGTACGCTATGCTCGGCCCCGCCAATGTACATATCCACCGGCAACCACTTCCGTGTCAGCTCGGCGTCCCACGGCGCGGTTTCGTCGCCGCTCGACGGATAGCGCAGGAAGTACCAGGCGGAATCCAGGAAGTTGTCGCTGACGTCGGTCTCGCGCTTCGCCGCTTTGCCACAGACGGGACAGGTGGTATTGACGAAGCTCTCGATGCGCGCCAGCGGCGAATTGCCCGTCGCCGTCGGCAGATAATCCTCAGTATCAGGCAGCAGCACGGGCAACTGATCCTCTGGCACAGGAACGGCACCATGCTCAGGGCAATAGATGATCGGGATCGGTGGCCCCCAGTAGCGTTGGCGGCTGATCAGCCAGTCGCGCAGGTGATAATGCGCGACGCGCCTGCCCTGGCCGCGCTGCTCAAACCAGTCGCCAATGGCCTCCTGCGCCTGCGCCGAGGTCATGCCGGTGAACTCGCCGGAGTGCGCCAGCACACCCATCCCCGTGAACGCCTGCTCGCTGGTGATTGTCTCTTTAGCCGACACATCGCTCTGCGCTGGCATGACGACCGGGCGCACAGGCAGCCCCATCGTGTGGGCGAAGGTCAGGTCGCGTTCATCGTGCGCAGGAACAGCCATGATCGCGCCCACGCCATACTCCATCAGCACGTAGTCGGCCACCCAGACGGGAACACGCTCGCCCGTCAGCGGATGGATGGCGTAGGAGCCGGTGAAGACGCCCGTCGTCGGCTGTGGCGCCTCGTCCTCAGAACCTGTGGATCGGCTGGCCTTGGCCCGCGCTTCCGCTTTGGCGCGATACGTCGTGACGGCATTGCGGCGGCTGGGGATGGTGATCTGTTCCACTAGCGGATGCTCCGGCGCCAGCACGACGAATGTCATGCCGTAGATAGTATCTGGTCGGGTGGTGAAGACGCGCACGCTTGCATCGTCCCTCCCCACGATGCGCAGATCGAACTCCAGGCCGGTCGAGCGGCCAATCCAGTTGCGCTGCGCGGCGATCACGCGGTTCGACCAGTCCAGCTTGTCCAGGTTGTCTAGCAGGCGATCCGCGTATTTGGTGATCAGCAGCGACCAATGGGGCAGTGCGCGGCGCTCCACTACAGCGCCGCAGCGTTCGCAGCGCCCGTCAATCACCTGCTCGTCAGCCAGCACGGTTTTGTCGTTTGGACACCAGTTGACAATGCCGGTCGTGCGCTCGGCCAACCCTGCTTTGAACAGCTTGACGAAAATCCACTGCGTCCAGCGGTAGTACGCCGGATCGGTGGTGTTGACCTCGTGCGACCAGTCGAAGCGATTGCCGATGCGTTTCAGTTGCTCCTCGCGGAAGCGCCGCACATTCTGGGCGGTCAGCGCGCGTGGATGCTTACCCATCTTGATCGCGAAGTTTTCGCTATGGATGCCAAAGGCGTCGAAGCCCATCGGCTCGAACACATCGTAGCCGCGCATCGCCATCCAGCGGCCATGTACGTCGGCGCCGACAAAGGCGTACATATTGCCAACATGCAGCCCTTCGGCGGAGGGGTAGGGAAACATCATCAGGTTGTAGTAGGGGTGTTTGGCGTCGCGCAGATCCACCCGATAGATACCATCGGCCTCCCACCTGTCACGCCAGCGCGCCTCGAACGCGGCGAAGTCGTAGGTGGGTGGACGCGCAATCATGGCCCCTGTGGCAGGCTTTGCGTCCGGCTGAGCCGCCTGCGCTGGTGGCTTGGCCCTCATTTTGGGCCTGTTGACAACGGTTACTGCGCCGGTAGGCGGCGTTCTGCGCCGTGCGCCGCGTTTTGTCTCGGCGCCTGCCGCGCCGTTGCTGTTACGAGTACCACTTTTCGCCGCCATAGAGTCTCTCCCTTTCGGTGTGTTGTGTGCGCCTCCCCAGTGGAAGCGCGCAGCCAATAATATATGGGGAGGCTGACGCTCTGAGTTGTTCAGGACAACAAAAAACGCCATCCGCCCCGACAAGGGCGAAAGGCGCAACTCCATTTGCCGGTGAGGTAAAACGGCACACCGACGGGCGACCTTCGCGGTACCACCTTGCTTTGCCCTGGCCTTGCGGCCCCGGCCTCTGCGGGCGCTAACACGCCCCGACTCTGTAACGGGAGTTCCCGGCGTCGGCTAGGCCCCCAACGAAAGGGGTTCACCCACGCGGCTCACGAGGGAGCTTCGGAGAGGCCCACGCGCTGACTCGCACCATCCGTCAGCTCTCTGTCACGGGGCCAGCGCCTACTATCCTCGCTCTATGCCAACGATATATACTTCTTCTGTGTCAGAATTACCTGACTGTACCCAGTATACCACATCGTCGTCTTGACGGCTAGCCCCTGATCACCTACACTTAAAACAAAGAGAGAGCATTTCATCATCGAGGGATACACAAATGAGCGCAGAAACACACGCGACATCCGCCAACCAGCCAGATTCGACATCCAACCCAGCCGACGAGGCGCAACCCACCGATGCGTCGGCTGACGAGGAGGGAACTGGCGAACCGTTCGACGACGAGCAGCTTGACAACGAGGTGATCACCGAGAACGATGACGCCGCCGCCGCTGAAGAAGAGTCCGAAGAGAACGCCGACGCGCAAGCAGCGGACGAGGTGGCGGCGGAATCTCCGGCTCCGGCGCCACCCTCTCCTCCCGCCAAGGAAGCTCCATCTACCCCTACGGAAACGCCACCTTCAGCAAAAGACATGGCGACATCCGTGACAGCCGCGACAGCCGCTTCAGCAACGCCAGCCGCCACACATGCGGCCTCCTCAGCAACGCCAGAGCGCGTCTATGTGGAGATTCCGCGCGCAAAGCCGGGGCAGGGCTATCGGGCGCCCAAGAACTACCAGCAGCCGGGGCTTGAACTGTTGAGCAAGATCATCATTGTGCTGATGTGTATCTCCCTGCCCATCGCGCCTGCTGTGATCTTTGTGATGATCCTGGCGTATTCGCACGCCATCCAGCAGGGGTTGCTCTGGCTGTGGATCGTGATGATCCTGCTGATCGAGCCGATGGCGCTGCTGCTGGCGTGGGGTGTGGGGCGCGAGGCATTGGGTGTCGCAGGCGCGACCAACTACATCCGCAGGAAATAGCGGGCGCATAACAGGCAGGCGATAGGAGGCAGGATCGCAGGCGAACAGGGCCTTGCGAATGGCAAGCAGGGCGGGCGCGTGAACGCGCGCCTGGAGGCTTCCGCTCCGCTTCAGCCACGAAGGCCGCCTAGAGAGCGGACAGTGCGGCCTGATTGTAGACAATGTTTAGGAATAGCGCGACAGGAGGAGAGCTATGGCGGCGCTGGTGGGGATTGTGATGGGCAGCGACTCTGACCTGCCGACGATGCGTGCGGCGGCTGAGGTCTGCGCGCAGTTTGGCGTGGAGCACGAGATACGCATCGTCTCGGCCCACCGCACGCCCGACGACATGGCGGAATATGGCCGTACGGCGCACACGCGCGGGCTGCGGGTGATCATCGCGGGGGCGGGCGGCGCGGCGCATCTGCCCGGGATGCTGGCGGCGCACACGCCGCTGCCCGTCATCGGTGTGCCCGTGCCAACGGAATGGCTGCGTGGGCTGGATTCGCTGCTCTCCATCGTGCAGATGCCGTCTGGCGTGCCGGTAGCCACGGTGGCGATTGGCAATGCGCGCAACGCAGGACTGCTGGCGGTGCGCATGCTTGCGGCAAGCGATCCGGCGTTGCAGGAGAAGATGCTGACCTATCAGGCTGAGATGGCCGCCGCCTCGCGCGCGAAGAATGATACGCTGGCGGCAGGCGGCCAGGCGGCGGGCGGCCAGGCGGCGGGCGGCCAGGCGGCAGGCGGATAAATCCGCGCCTAGGGGCTGCGCCACGAAGTCCGCCTGCGCGGACTCGTTTGCGGCAAGCTCAAACTCACCCCTGGCAGATAGGATGAGGATTGACATACTTGCCAGGGATGAACGAGGCCAGCATGTGTCGCCAGATAGGGCCGTAGCGCTGCATAAAGGTGTCTCGCGGCGTAGAGCCACTCAATCCAATTGTGATAGCGACGCCTCCCACTAGAAAGGATACAGAAATACTCGGCGCGCCGTAGCCACCGTTTTGCGGCGGCGGGGCTGCATTTATGGTATTTGTTTCATAGCCAGTGATTCCAGGGCCAACAGTAACCTTAACAGCGTAGGGGTCGGGATTACTCT
>Ga0070737_10002165_pt1 | contig 24503 bp, 26 predicted proteins | sample Coa_R1_10_FD_66438 | JGI IMG/M metagenome (GOLD analysis project Ga0070737, IMG submission 66438) | Surface soil microbial communities from Centralia Pennsylvania, which are recovering from an underground coalmine fire - Coalmine... | ecosystem: Environmental > Terrestrial > Soil > Unclassified... | reverse complement strand
GTTTGCACTCGCCATGATATGGGAGAGAAAGACATAATCAGATGTGAGACCATCAGACTGGAATTGACCCGATGATGCGCTACCCCCTTCATCCGAAAAGTTGAGAGGGTTTGCCGGAAGAGCCGTCTGAATGGTTAAGACTCTTGGTCCCGGCTGGAGCACGGCAACGGATCATTGAGAATCGAACCAAGTGATGAGCTCTGAGAATTGCAGGAAAAATATGAGCAGATGGGTCAAGCATACCCCATGCGTGAGTGTTCGGAAATCGCACGATCGAAGTCAAGCAACATCGAGAATCGGCTCCTTCAAAGTATTCTCGTCGGCCCGTTGCTGGGCCTCAGCTCGATTTGACCTGGATTTTGCACCCACCAGATCCACGCTCAGAATATCAAAAGGCATTCGCTCGTCTATATTGTACCCTTCGATGAATTGCCCAAAGCTTGGCGAAACCGAATCGTCATCATTTTTGACCAATTTTCTGAACGGTATCCCCCCATCGCAGTTTATCAAAAGTTTGGCACTTTCACCCGTATCCTCGCACACCTTGACAAAGTCGACTCTTTTTCTTACCCTCTTGAATTTCCGAGGGACGCTGACAATGACATCCCTGGAGCTAAAACATGACTCGATCGCTTGCGCATCAATCTTTGGGCGAGCGGCAAAATCAGCATCCTTGATCAAATGGATCTCGCTCTGAAGCCTGAATTGAGGGACGGAAGTTGGTTTTGAGTTTAGAGCGTCGTTGAGTTCGAGCCAGACTCCGCTCCGCAGTTCGATTGGGGATGGTGGCTCTTTCCCTTGATGGTGAACATTCGGCCCTTCGCTCAACTTGAGATTTCTTTTCTTGATCAGCTTCTGCTTCTTCAACCCGATCGGCTGCGATTCAATTCTGTCCTTTACCTCTCCATGTAACAAAATTTGCATACCGGTCTCCCTCCGCTTCGGTTTGACAATCTCCACGAAGAAGGGCCTCCCCTTCGCAAGCACCAAACTATTTTCGTCTTCGCTACCAATCCAAATGAAGTTGCACCCCTCGGCCTCAAATGCCCTTGTAAGGAACTCCTTCATTATCGACTGGACGCTCAGCTTCTCGATTCCGCTGTAACCGCAAGCTGCGCAACCGATTCCGCCACAAACCTTGCACAGTTTGCTCTTTTGCGGGATCCCCCTCAGCGATTTTCCATAGCTTGCTCTTATCCACACCGATTTTGGAACTACCGTTACTGTGTGATCAGTCAACGATACGAGGATTATCACTTCGGGCTTGGAGTATTCGATGGACTTCCCGGTTAGCCCGGAAATCCTTCCGGAAAGCGTCCTTGTGATTTGAGTCTTTAGATTCTCTCTACCACGGATCTTGAAGGCTGATCTGAGCTCATCCTCTTTGTCGAGAAGAACGTGAGGAATTACTGTCCCGACCTGGAACGATCTGAATTCGTAACTTTGCAGCTGCCGCGCGATCTCCCTCGCAAGCTTCGGAATTCTGGCTAGTTCCCCGCGACAGATATCGCAGCGGGAGTCAGGTTTGACAAGAGATACTCCACTCCGCCTGGTTGATGAAGGGAACTCTCGTTTGAAACATTGCCGACAAAGAAGAGTAGTGGCGGGTCTGCTTGATGATTTCTTTTGTCCGATCAATGAGATTCACTAGGCGCTTTTTCCCTGTCGTAAGATTAGAATCTCTGGAAACTCTGCGCGGAGAGTGCGTCCGACACTCAAACGTTTTGTTGCTGTTGTTGTTTTCCGAATTGCTTCATCATGGCCCTGAACTGGCGACCCTTGCTTGCTTTCATCATCGATTTGGTCTGCTTGTAGCGTGTGAGAAGGTCCTTCACGTCCCTTTCGGCGACCCCGCTCCCTCTAGCAATCCGCTTTATCCTCTGCGAATTGAGTAGGTCCGGGTCGTCTCTCTCCTTCTTCGTCATCGCCTGAATCATGGCCTTCCAGTACTTCATCTTACCCTCCACCTCGTCCAGATTCTGGTCCTGGACGTTGAGCTGTGAGAAGCCTGGAATGGATTCGACTATTTTCCGCAATGAGCCCATCTTTTTCACCGATTCGATTTGGATGAGAAAGTCATTCATCGTGAGTTTGCCGCTCATCATCCTTTTGACCTGCTTTTCATCTGAGACCGCTTCGAGCTCCCTAGCCCTTTCCAGGAGCGCCTGCAGGTCGCCCATGCCAAGCAATCTTCCAACAAACCGCGTCGGCGAAAAGACCTCAAGATCATCTATCCGCTCTCCGGTTCCTAAGTAGAATATCCTTGCGCCGGTTGCCGCCGCTGCAGCGAGCGCACCGCCTCCCTTCGCTGCGCCGTCAAGTTTCGTCATTATGATTCCTCCGACCGGAACAGCCTGGTGGAATGCGAAGGCCTGAGCGTACGCAGCCTGCCCTATTGTTCCGTCAATAACCAAGAACACGATGTCGGGGACTGTCGCCTTTGAGATCCCGATCATCTCGTTCAAGAGACCCTTTTCCTCCTTGTGCCTTCCCGCTGTATCCACTATCACAACGTTCATGCTCTGACCCTTGAAGTGTGAGAGGCCGTTCCTTGCTACCTTGGCCGAATCCCTTTCTGAACCCTCGTCATAGACTGGGATGGAAATGTCCGAACAGATCGTCTTCAGTTGAGTAATCGCTCCGGGTCTGAAAGTGTCGGCGGCGACGACGCCCACCCTGTAACCGCGCTTTGAGAGCAACCTCGAGAGCTTGCCGATGGTCGTGGTCTTCCCGCTACCCTGGATACCAATCATCAGTAGGACGTTGGTTCTGTTAGTTGGAAGGTCAAGTTTTCCGCCCTCTTCCCCGAGAATTCGGATGAACTCTCCATACAGTATCTTTACGATGTGATCCTTTCGTGGAAGGCCCGGCGGCGGTTTTTCTTCTAGCGCTCGCTTTTCAATTCGCTGACAAACATCAACAACGATCTTTACGTTCACGTCGGCGTAGAGCAGCGTTCTCTGAATCTCTCGAACAAATTCCTTGATCTCTTTCTCGTCGATGGATGCAGAGCCTACGAGTCTGTTGATTGCACCCTGCAAACCTTCCCTTAACTTATCTAGCATTGATTCTTGAAATAGAAGAGACCCAGCCATTTAAATGTGTGCGGAAGCCCACAACGAGTAGGTCCTCGTTAGCCGACTCTCGGTAAGAGTTCCATATCGTGAATCATCAGCCTACCGTATGATCCGCGCCAATCTACCGAAGTGCTTCCGAGCTTCAGGTAACCGCGCCGGAATATAGGGCAATCCAGCACGAAGGTTTCGGCCTCTCCGCCCTCGAAAGCCACGTTGAAACCGTTCTTCCTTGAGAGTGCCCCCAAGAGTTCAACCTCCTGAATCCCGATGCTCCGGCCAAGCCATTGCCGATCTAGCCCTTCCGCGGAAACGGAGGTGAGTATGAACGAGTAACCATCCCTGACCAGGTTTCGCAGATACGAAAACTGCTCAGTGCCCCACAGGGGAGCAACAAGTTTGAGGCTCAGACTCCAGCATATCCCCTCGATCCTTTCCTTTTGATAAACGCTGGCTATCGCTCCTGCTGCGACGTAGTCAAAATCAAACCCCATCCTTGCCGACTCGATTGTTGATTTGATATCTTCAAGTTCGCTCTCCTTTTGCCCGTCTGTCTCCCCGAACACGATTGGGATGCCCAGCGCACTCGCGGAAAGCTTCGTCCACTCTATCGATGAAGTATGAAGCATGTAGCTATCAGGATTCCTTGCTACCATGGTGATCAGACAGCTAACCTCGTACCCCATTCTTTGGACGAGCTCAATGGTCCTGGTTGAATCCTTTCCCCCCGAGTACAGGACGCACGCTTTCCTCGGCATTTCCTCAACCCTCATGAAGGATATACAACAACTCAATTTAACTGAAACCCTAGGAATTGAGAAGCAGATAGGTAGGTAAGTGAGTAGATGCTGGCAAGAAGCACATTGTACCCTTTTGTTTTCTTGATTCGCGCAGCCGGAATCGTGACAGACTACTGAACTCCTTTGCGTCAAGAGAAGGCTTTAAAGCACGTTAACCGGCAAGAAAGCTCCAAAGAAAGAGAGGATAAACTGGCCGAATGCCGAAATCTCGAGGGTACAGGAGGAAAACGCGCGCGCTCTTTCGTTCCAAGCCGCGCTCTCCGTTGGGAGCTCTCCTTAGGGAATACAAGGTGGGAGACCGCGTCGTGATTGACATTGATTCGAGGCAGACGAAGGGTATGCCGCACAGACGTTTTCAGGGTACGGTCGGGAGCATCGATGAAGTTCGCAGGCGGAGCATCGTAATCACCGTTCCCGTTGGAGATAAGATGAAATCAGTTATTGCTCGGTACGAGCATGTGCGCCCCCTCACGGGCAAATAAATCTGACTGATCGAAAAACTACAACAGAATTTGTAGACCCACCGTCGAACATCACCAAATAGAAAGGGGGTAAGTGAAATCTTTTGGCCGAACAAGCTCAGGCCACCACCACGAAGAAGGCAAGAGTAATTACGATACCTGAAGCGAAGGAGATTCTTTCAAAGATAGATCCTGAAAAGACTGACCAGATTCAAAAGCGAACGATGGATTTTCTGATGAAGTTTTCAAAGGCCGAGCCTGACAAGGCAAGAAAGATGCGCAAGGCTCTCGTCGATGATTGTGGCTTGACGGTCGAAGAAGCGACGGAACTGGTGAACATAATGCCTAAATCACAGGAGGAGCTGAGGGTATTCACCGCAGGCTGGCGAAAGCTAATTCCTACCGCTACCGTTGAGAAGATTCTCAAGATACTTGCAGATTGAGAGGAATGGCTCAACATCCATAGTTTTGAGCGCGTTCAATCACTGAAATATTTGAAACAGAACAAGGGCAAGCAGAAGATATCTCATTGCTTCTCTCTTATCAAAGAAAGCACCTCGTAACTATTCGTCGTTTATGCTGCACCTCTTACGAAAGAAGAGAATCAATCAAATTCAAGATCACACGAGAACTCATGATCTAATCTGGTGTGTCTGACGCAGGCATCCAACAAAGGGCGTCGGCCTGGCAATTTGTCCTCCCCTCCATCGCAGCAACCGAAGAAATATGAGGAGTATGCTTACGTGCTTGACTTTATTCCGAGGGGGAAATCCGCCATAATCAAGGAAAGGGAGGGTCCGCTCGTTCAGGCCATTGGAGAGGAGAGATTGACGCTACTTGAGATTTTGGTGTCGGATAACTCTGAATTCAGGGCGGGAGATAGGATCTCAGTCGGGAAGGAAAACAGGAGCAAGGTTGTCAGCGTGCTCGGGAAACTCAACTATAACGAGCTGACCGGGCAGGCACTTTCGGAGATGCTGAACGTGATTGAAAAGCTGGTGAGGGAAAACGAGGGTCGATTCATAGAATATTTCAACGAGCTTCAGCCGATCACCCCGAGGCTCCACGCTCTGGAGCTCATCCCCGGGATTGGGAAGACGTTCATGAAACAAATTGTAAATCAACGTGATAGGAAGAAGTTTGAAAATTTCGAGGACCTCGAGAAGAGAACGGGGATAAGAGATCCAATCAAACTTATCGCGAGGAGGATAATCGAGGAGCTTTCGGGCGGGTCAAGAATCACGATCTTTGTAAGACACTGATCAATTCAGTGAGCTTGTCTTTGCTTTTTGTAGGAAGTTCCTCAGCTTGATGAGCGTGCTTCAAAGAGAGTCGAGTACTCGCCGCAGAAAGAACCTCGGTCAACACATGCTTATTTCTGAGGAAACGGCAATAGAAATAGTAAAGATTTCAGAAATTCGAAAGGGGGACACGGTGTTCGAAATTGGCACCGGTCGCGGGCTCCTCACATTACACTTGGCGCAACGCGCGACCAAGGTGATCACTTGTGATCTCGATTCTCACCTTCTCGAAGAAGCCAAGTCCCGACTGAAAGGGTTTGCGAACATAACCTTCTTGCGGGGGAATGCGTTCGTCCCCCCCATATGCAAGACAAGATTCGATGTGTGCGTTACGAGTTTACCGTACTCGCGCTCAAGGGAGTTCATCGAGTGGCTCGCCTTTGCAAACAAGAGGCGTTTCAGATCCTGCACGGCGGTTGTCCAGTCCGAATTCGCACACAAGCTTGTTGCTTTGCCGGGCAGGGAAGAATATCGTTTTGTGTCGGTGCTCGCGCAGATACTCTTCGGGATAGAAATTGTGAAGGGCATCAGCAGATACGATTTCGATCCTGTGCCCGGGGTTAGCTCTAGCATCATCAGGCTAGTCCCCCGCAATGATTCGGGACTCGATTCTTTCGCGAGCGCTCACGCTCGATTGCTTCGAAATATCTTTTCATTCAGGGGAAGGCTACTCCGATCTGCTGTCAGGAAGACCCCCGAGCTGATGAAATGCTCACGTGAGCTCAGGGAAGAATGGCAGAATCGACGAGTGGAACAACTACAACCTCAAGAGATTCTTTCGATTCTTGAGCTCGCGTGTTCGCCAAAGTAGGGAACCATGAACAGTGCAGCGTGACTTGTATTCACCGCGAGAGGATTCGGCGCTACTGCGAGACGCAATATCGCTGGTCGAAAGGGTGGGAGAGGGCGCGTTCCTCGAGATTGGTTGTGGATCAACTATCAACTTGAAAGGCCTCGGGACAAGGTTCGGGCTAGTAGTCGGCACCGACTTGCTGCCCCTGGAAGTGATGAAGCAACTACGAAACCAGAGGGAGTTCGAACTTGTCCGAACGGACAGAGCGGCATGCTTCAGGGAAGGCGTGTTTGATCTCGTCGCCTTCAATCCGCCATACCTCCCATCCGACGCGATCCGTGATCGGACCGTAGATGGAGGGCGGGGTGGGCTCGAGGTACCCGCCATGTTCCTGCTTGACGCTAGAAGGGTGAAGAAGGCAAACGGAAAAATTGTGATGATTCTCTCGGGCGAGAACAGCTTCGATGAATTCGGATCGATTTGTGAGAAAGTTCGCTTGAAATACACCATCTTGCTCGAAAAGGACCTCTTCTTCGAGCGACTGTATGCTTTGCAACTTGAAGAGAAAGAAAGATCATGAGGCAAGGAGACCGCGGGGGCCCAAGATCATCTGACGTGCCGGTGCGTCACCCCACGCTTTTCCAAGCAAGCTTCTCGATTGCGCTTGTCGAGCCCGAATATTCGCTCAATGTGGGTTACGTTGCGCGCGTTGCTGGAAACTTCGGTCTCTCAAATCTCATCATCGTTACGAGTGACCGCGGACGCATAAACCTGGAAGAAGCAGCAAAGTTCGCCTCTCACGCTTCGCAACTTGTCTCCAACATGAAAACGGTGAATTCATTTGGCGAGCTCCGAAGGATGTTTGACATTCTCATCGGTACAACTGCAATAATGGGAAGGAGAAAGTCAAACATTACGAGAAAGAGCTTGGACGTGCTGGAATGCGCAAAGCGAATCGCGCAGATCGTCAGGGAGGGGAACCGGAAGAGGATCTGCCTGGTGCTGGGACGAGACACGACCGGCCTCACGAACGCGGAGCTTAAACAGTGCGACTTTACCGCGACGATTCAGACGGGAAGCTCGTACAATACCCTGAACGTATCCCACGCCGCTGCGATACTACTATTCGCGTTCCACCTCCATCTTGGCGGCGTTAGAGGAAAATCATCAAGAATCCCGGGGCCGCGAAGAACGGAGAACAACCGGGAGCAAAAGGAGCTGGTTGTACGCTTGTTTGGGGAGCTGGCTAGCGAGTCCGAATTCCAAAGGTTCAAACGGGAGAAGCTCAAGGAAGCGGTTTCGAGGTTGCTGAACAGGAGCGACCCCAGTCTGAGAGAACTTTACCTTTTGATGGGTGCGGCGAGTCGAGCAACCTCCAAATTGCGAAGATTATCCAGGGTCAAGCAGGCGAAAATAGATTGATTCCACGTTGCACCGTTTTCTTTTTTGTGGTTTCTATCTTGATTGGGTAGTCAAACCTGTTCTTTGACGTGTCGGGCCAATACGCCCTAAGCCCTGCTTTCCTCGCGGACTCGCCAAGGTCGAGCGAGATGGATCTACCGCCTGAATCAACAACGATGGGTGAGATCAAAGCGATTCTTGAGCTCTTGCTCGCGAGTACGCGCGGGCACGCCTGAAGGAATCGCTCATAAACCGCGCCCGCGGATCGAATCGATGCGCTTGCCTCCTCCTGTGTTGGATTATCCTTGAACGTTGGTAACAGGATTGGTTCCGAAGCGATGCAGTCGCATCTCTGCATCGGGAGCTCGTCCATACGCTGAGAGTCGTATCGCAGAACCTTCACGATTCGTGATCGGGGAAGCGAATATTCGCGTGCCACCCATTCCAAATTTGACCTTGCCTTGAATACATATTCGCTCCGCTTGTCTATCCCTAGCACTGGGTGGCCGATGACCAGCGCTTCCTGGAGTATCGTGCCCAAACCGCAGAATGGATCGCACAAAAGGGCGCGGTGTGAACCTGCAGCAAGATTGCAAAGGATTCTCGCTACTCTCGCGCCAAGGGTGATCCTCGGGTCTTGGTACGGGCGCTTGAAATCTCTCCGCTCGAAACCATCAACGTCGGAAACACCAACGGTGTAGGCAAGGAACGGACCGAAAGACCCGACTCCGCCGTGGAGAACCACGTCGATTCCTTGGTTTTCGGAGTCGAAGATTCTACGAGCGAGCTCCGAGCTTTTGATTTCACTAATTCGTTTGTCTCTTTCTTCCCGGCCATCAACTCCTTGTTCCTCCTCCTGGTCCTCCACTTTGTCCGCAGCGCTTTCAATGGAAGGTGGCACGAATTTCGATTTCCCCAACCCGCTTTTCTTGAGAAGTTCCTTTACCTCCTCTCGACACGATTGTATAGCGTCCTCCTCACAATTGTAGCCGGATACGGTCCATTCGAACTTTGGTGCATCCGGCAGTGGAAGTTGCTTGACCGAGTCCTCAATGCCGTTGCCTATGACCCGTGCAATCTTGTAGCTTCCACCTAGCAGGCTGATCAGTCGTTTGGCGATGGCAGGTGTGCATGATATAATCGCTCCGCTGATGTCCGCCGACAGAACTTCAAACGGCAAACCGCGAATCGATTGGTTGACACATTCTAGCTCAAGGAGCGAAACGGCTTTGTGGGAAAATCTGAGGAAATGATTCTCTGTTTGCTCCGGGTCATCGTTGGCTGTTTTAGGCAACTTTTGGTCCCCATCGAGTAAACAAATAATCTATAGGCGAGATCTTACGGGTTTCCGTATTGCCACCAAGATCATTGACTTAACTTAAATAGTATCTCTCAATCTTTCAAAAGCGCCGACATTGGACAAGACTCCCACCCAAACCAAATCGTTTAGGCTTGATGCCGACATTCTGGAAGCACTGGACATGGAAAGTGCTCGGAGGGGGACAAGCGTCAACAACCTGACGAACCAGATCTTGAGGAAGTGGGTCAACTTTGACAGGTATGTCCAAGACTTTGGCTATGTGATGTTCTCCGTGCACGATTTCCTGCGTGGGCTGAATTCTTTCGAGGATGCCGAGATCAAGTCTCTCGCCGCGGAAACGGGACGGAGATTTCCGAAGGACCTCATACTCTTTACCGGGCAAAAGACGGACATCAAGACGTGCATCAGGTTCGTTGAGAGCATATTTTGTGATTATATGAAGTGGGCGACGTACCACAACTCTTCTACCGATTCTGAATTCGTTATTACTTTGCGGCACAATTACGGGAGCAAATGGTCGATAGCCCTTGAAGGTATACTTCAGGCCATGTTTGAATCAAACACTTCGACCAAGCCAAGGTTCACCGTGACCGATAGTACCGTGCTCATGACGATTCAAAAGCCGATGCTTCAGCAGATGAAGAAACCTGAGCAGGATCTCGAGCAAAACCGGTAAAACGAAACTACTTATTCAAACGCCGATTTCATCTTAACGGGCTTGTTCAGATTACCATCGCTTTCGAGAAAGGAAACCCACTGTCCAAAGCAGCTGCGGATTGAAATGTTCACGGCGTAGTCAATCATGCACGAGTTTTCCCTTCTCTTCGTGCTGGACACCCGCTCCAGGAATTGCAGGTCGCGTTCCCGCGTGGAAGATCTGGGTATCTTGTTGTTTTCCGCCAACTCCTTTAGCTGTCTGAAGATCAAGTTTGCTTGGGTCTCTTTCTCTTTTTGGACATTGTCAGATAGATGGTAGTTTTGTTTTATCCTCATGATCTCCTGCTCCGCTGCGAGAGCCTGGATACTCGTGTATTCATCCTTCGAGTACCAAAATGGAGTGGGGGGAAACTTGATCCCGAAATGTTCAGCGATCGTGCGGCTGTGCAGCAAATAACCTAGGCCACCGATTCCGCCGACGTAACATGACATTCCAAATCCCTCAGAGAATGCAATCGGCATGAAGATAGACCTCGGCTCAAAGCTGTTGGGGCTGTTGTACGCAGCATCGGCGAGCTCCCGAGTCGTCAATTCGATCTCCTTGGAACATCTCAAACACTTCCCAAAGGCTCTCTCCGCACTCATGTCGAACTTGATTTTGCTCCCACAATCGCACTTCATCCACAGCGGTGAAACTTCGCTGTAGTCCTCGGATAGCCCGCTGTCAACCTTTGCCTCGCGTAGCTCCCCTTCCTTTGCCTCGATTATCGCTCTGATTACTTGGTGATGCTCGATGAACGATTTGTATTGGCTTCCAAACAGCCTAAAGCAGTCCGAGAAATTCGCGAAGACCAGTGGCATCCCCCAGAACTGAACGCAAACCGAGGCCAACAAAAATGAGTTAAACTCGGCGAGATTCCTAGATTGTTCTTGAACTCGCTCAACCAGATCCCAGAACTCATCAAGGTTCTGACCTGCAACCCCCTGAATATCCTTCGTGATGGGTAGACCCTTCGCTCTGACGTAATTCCTTGCGATTGAAGAATTTTCAGAGATCCAATTTTTGAGTAGATCTCTCCATTCGTCCAGAGTTGATTTGGGCGGAGTTGCAATCCTGTTTGTAGGAAGGTAACCATCCTTCTTGTCTACCCTTACGTTGAGTCTCACCACTCCCTCTTTTCTCAGGGGCGAGTCGATCTCGGCCGATCTCACCCACTTGTTATGTGCAAAATCTTGGTCTGCGAATCCGAAAAAGCAAACCACCTCCTCGAGGCCGTGAGAAGAATTTTGTTGACGGCCAACCAATTGAGAGGAGAGATAACTCAGGAGGGCGATTTTCTTCATCACCCCCGAATAGGCAAAAAGATTAGGCTGGTGTGCACTCATCAGCACAACTGTCCGTGACCCTTCTTGGCTCTCAAGCAGGCTCAACCTTTCGTGCATCCCATCAAGCAATCTCGGATCAGTCACAATTTTGCCAAGCCTGTTTGCAAACTCCCTGCCGTAACGCGAGATTTGGGCACGAGTCCGGATTGCTTCTTGCGAAAGCTCTTTGTTGAGAGCAAAGTTCTCGACAGATTGGATCAGGTCCTCAACATCCTGAAAGATGGCGGATGACCCCAATCGACCGGAACTGCCAGCCGCGAGGTTGTTGTTTACAAACTCGACCAGATTCGTCATACGTTCAGCAGCTCCCCCCGATGTTTCGGTCGCACATCTCTGGATTCGATACTACTACTTTGATCGAGCCTTTACCGTAGCCAGCAGTGACTCCGCTACGTAGGCAACTTCAGAATCGGACATGCCCGCATAGATCGGCAGCGTGATCGTCCTCGCGAGGACATCTTCCGCGACGGGGAAATCGCCCGGCGCATAACCAAACATTTCCATGTACACCGGCTGAAGATGGCATGGAGGAAAGTAAAGCGAGCCGGTATCGATTCCAAATTTGGCCTTCAAAGTCTGGGTGATGCTTCCAACGTCGGCACCGCGATTCAATTTCACGGGATACTTGTAGTAGCTATTCCTAGAATCGGTTGGCGTCTTGATTGTGCAGACCCCCTCAGCAGGCTCGAAGTATTCGTCGTACAGCCTCGCTACTCGATTCTTGAGTTTAATGATCTCCTCGATGCGCCTGAGTTGAGTCAACCCTAGCAACGAGTGGAGTTCGCTCATCCTCCAATTGTACCCCAGCCTGACCTGCAGGCCGCGTTTATCATTCCCGTGGTTCCGAAGACTGCGCGCTTCTTCGGCAATCAGATCGTCGTTCGTGGTGATCATACCTCCCTCCACAGAAGTTATCACCTTTGCAGGGTAGAACGAAAAGCTGGCCGCCCGGGAAAAGGACCCCGCTTTCTGATCATTCTTCGTGGCGCCGTGGGCGTGTGCCGCGTCCTCGACCAGATCAATCCCCAATTTAGAGCAAGCTTCCTGGAGCTCCTTGATTTGAGGATGTATGAGGCCCCCGATATGAACCACCACGACGGCCTTGGTATTTGCGTTGACTTTGCTCAAAGCGTCCGAAAGATCGAGGCAAAGCGTCTCGCCATCCATCTCCGCCAGAACAGGCTTCCCGCCCGCAAAGATTACCGCGTTGGATGTCGCGATGTGTGTGTTCGTCGGGGTGACGACCTCCCTTTCTCGAACTCCGATTGATCTGTATATCATCTCAAGGGTGCACGTACCGCTGTTTGCAGCGATCGCGTGTTTCACCCCCGTGTACCGAGCGAACTCTCGCTCGAACCTTTCGGTGTACGGCCCCAGAGTAAGCTTTCCCGAGCGGAGTATCGCCTCGAATCCTTCTTTGATCTCGTCAACGTCTTCCTTGGGTAGGTAGGGCCTCATCGAGGGAATGTTCATCGTAGCTCCTATGCTTGTTTCCTGTGTGCTTGTTTCCAATTCTAATGATTCTACCCGAAACTATCTCGCTGAGCGTGTGTTGCGACGAAACTCAAACGCAACAACCCTTTGAAAATGCTTCATGCAAAAATCTCTCGATCAAAACTTCTGACAACTGTTTCATTGAAGAATCTGAGCGGTTCCACTTCAAAGAGGTCGGGAAAGCTCAGGGTGAAGTAGTTGACTCCGCGCTCCATGAAGCGGCGCACCTTTGCTACGCACTCCTCCTGAGAGCCAACTATGTTGCTCGCTATGAAAGCGGGCCATTTGGACTCATTCGGGAGAATTCTTGACAGTTTCCTCCTTACCTCTTGATTATCCCTACCAATGATTACGTTGCTGTGCTTTGAGTAGACAAACTCGTCGGAGCTCGAGGATTCCCCAGATTGATTGCTCGATCTGTATCCTTTTAGAATTCGAATCTTGTTCCCCACCGTTTCCGGGTCACCAAACAAACTGCAGGCATCGCCATACCTTGCGACTGTTTTGAGCGTTCTTGATTCGCCCGAACCGCCAATCCAGATCCGAGGGGTATTCGAACTCTGCTTGTCCTTGAACAGATTACCTAGGTAGAGCGCCGCGTTCTCGAGAGACCTGCTCCGCTCCTTCGTCTCGGGGAAGGCAATCCCATATGCCCTAAATTCGTCTTCGAACCATCCTGCCCCTATCCCGATCTCCAGCCGGCCAGGAGCGAGCTCGTTTATTGTCCTGCAGACTCGGCCGAGGTAAGACAAGTCTCTGAAAAGGACGCAGGATACCAGAGATCCGACGTGAATCTTCCTCGTGATCTGGGCGAGGTAGGAAACGGTGGTCCAGCATTCAGGGATGGGCTGGCTCTCGGTTGCAATCGGAGGCCGCATCGCGAGGTGATCGACCATCCAGAGCGAATCGTACGAGAGGTCCTCGCACTCCTTCCCAACCTCACCGATCTTCTCCATGAGACTGTATCCGAGGGATGGATCGAAGTTTCGAAACTGGACGCCAAAAGCGGGCCTCGAGGACAAGTTGGTGATTTCAGAACCTAGAGACTTCGTGGAGCGGAACCGTTCGCTTGGCGTTTCCATTCCCGTTGGACACCTTGTTCAACTGAACGGGCGCGGCGAACAGAGACAGTTGATCCGACATGCAGATCTTGTTGACTTCGAAGGCCTCGGCGTATTTTATTTGTTCGACCCTCGTCTGGAACGCCCTGTACTCAGCGAGACCAACGATTGCATTCTTCCTCAGATACTGCTTCCCCCTCTGCGACCAGAAGATATCCAGGAGCTTTAGTTTCTTGCTTATGACCGCGGTGATATCCACGAACGTTTGGGGTTGGAAATTTCTCGCGCTTGGGCTCTCATACGCGAGCACGTTAGGGACGAAGCGACAAGCTTCGATTGCGGAAAGCGCGACCGACTGGTGATCGTGGTGCTGGTCGTTCTGGGAATGAGTAAAAACTACGTGAGGTTCAACCTCCTTCATGAACCCTTCGATGCTATCGATCAGCTCTCCGTCCCTCTTGAGCTGAGTATCCGGGAAATTCGCAATGCGCAGGCCTGCGGCTTTGATGATTTCGGAGGTCTTTTTCGTTTCTTCTTCCCGAACGCGCGGGTTACCGCTCTTTTCTCCCTTCGTCGCCACGTAAATATAGATCTCGTGGCCGAGGTCGGAGGCAGAGAGCAGGGCACCTCCGCAACCAATTTCTACGTCATCAGGATGAGCGCCAATTGCTAGTATCCTCATTAAGGCATGATTCAACTTCCGTAGGAAGAACTCTAGTATTCCCCTTACAGTCCGATCTTTTTACTTAAGGGATGTGAATTCATTTTACAGATGCTTTTGTCTTTGAGTTTAAGCCAAAAGCTGTGCCGCGTATCCTCCGCGACTATTCCCCGATTACCGGGAGGTCGAAATAGTTGGCACCGGTCTTTGATCCTGCTTGAGGGTGAGCCAAGATTTCCTGTAGCTGTGAATACCTTTCCAAGAATTGTCTGCCCTTGTTTGAAACCTTGTACATGACGGCTCCCTCGTATTCAACATCCGCATCCTTCTCAATCAGACCGTTGTCGAGAAGAAACGCCAAATACTCGTTGAGCTGGTCGTAGCTCAGGTTTGCCCTGTACATAATGTGGGTCTTTCTGGCCCCATGTTTTGCGACGGTCAGTATGTCATTTATTATCTTCAGTCTACTTCTGTGCTGCCTAATTCTCCGGTTCATTGTTCCACACACCCCATAGGTCGAATATTGAAGGTATCTTTGCAAAAAGAAACCAGCTTGCTTTGCTACTAGTCTCTGGGTTTCTTTTCTTCTATCTCATTGTGAGCCTGAGCTCTATATATTGCCGAACGTTCTCACTCTCTGACCATTTGTTCTAGATTACAGTCACAGATTTTGCGAGATTTCTCGGATAGTCCGGATCGAGTTTCCTTCCGATTGCAGCGTAGTAGGCCATGAGTTGAAGAGGTATCACCTCCACGATTGGGTACAGATACTTTAGTTGCAGTTTTGGTAATGGTATGAATTCGTCATAGCTCGGATGATTCGTCGCGGACAGCCCTATGATCTTCGCCCCCCTTGAGCGCAGTTCCATCGCGTTGTTGAGAGTTGGGGTGTAGGTTTCATCTGGCGGGTTGACAAGAACCACCGGCGTTCCGTCCTCGATTAGGGCAAGTGTCCCGTGTTTCAATTCACCGGCCGCCATCCCCTCGGCATGGACGTAGCTCAATTCCTTCATCTTCAGCGCGCCCTCGATGGCGACGGGGTAGTGATCTCCCCTCCCAATGAAGTAAAAGTCGTTCGCGTTGACGTACTTGGCTGCAATATCCGATACCAGCTTCTCGACACCCAGGACCTGTTCAATGGAGGATGCGAGGCCGCTGAGATCGTTTGAGGATCTGCTGGCGACAAACGACGAGATGAGATACAAGAGAGCCACCTGAGATGTGAACGACTTCGTCGCAGCAACGCCGACCTCAGGGCCGCACCTCGTGAAGAGCGTCAGCTCGCTCTCTCTCGTCAAAGAGGAACCCATCACGTTGACTATCGAGAGTATGGTGGCGCCCCTCGATTTTGCCTCTGTCACCGCTTCGAGGACATCCGCAGTTTCCCCGCTCTGCGAGATTGCGAGAAGCACGGCGTCCCGATTCATCAGATCCTTGTGCTGATCAATTTCACTTGAAAGGAAGACGTCCGACCTTATCTTTGCTTTCTTTGCAAGAAGATACTTCAGCAGGAGACCCGCGTTGTAACTCGTTCCGCATCCGGTGATGAAGAAGTTTTTTGTTTGCCGGATAGTGTTCGCAAAGCGCGCAATCTCCGACTGTTCCTGCATCAACGTCTGTCTGATTGACGTTGGTTGCTCATGGATCTCCTTCAGCGTGTAATGCAGGAACTGATTCTTTGAGACGTCCCCAATCTCCCAGGCTACGGTCGTCGGGGACTTGATCACTGGAGCGCCCGCAAAGTCAAAGAAAGTTAGCCCCGTTCTTGTTACCAGTGCTATCTCACGGTTATCGAGGAAGATCGCGCTGTTCGTCCTGTCGATGAAAGCGAGTACGTCGCTGGCAAGGAAGTACTCGTTTTTTCCGACACCGACAATCATGGGAGCGTCCTTCCGAACAGCAATGAGGGTTTCAGGTTTGTCCTTCAATATGGCAAGAAATGAATATGAGCCTTTGAGAGATGCGACGGTGCTCAGCAAGGCCTCCTTTAGGTCGCCGAAGTTCTTGGTAGCTTCTTCAAGCAGATGCGCTATTACTTCGCTGTCGGTCTGACTTTTGAATTTGTGACCCCTTGTCACGAGGAAAGACCTGAGTCCATTGTAGTTCTCGATTATCCCGTTATGGACGACAACCACCTCCGCCTTGCAAGACCAGTGCGGATGCGCGTTGTCCTCGCTCACATTGCCGTGTGTCGCCCAACGCGTGTGCCCGATTCCGACTGTCCCCTGCATCTGGGAGAAATTCAGCTTTTCATCAAGTTGCTTTACTTTACCTGCGCCCTTCTTGATGATGAAATCGCCGTCAAACGTGGCTATGCCAGCACTGTCGTAGCCGCGGTATTCCATCCGTTTTAGTGCTTCAAAAATAATGGGAGAAGCATTTTCATTGCCTATGTAACCGATGATCCCGCACAAAATTTTTGACCTACTGAAGTAAGAAGTCAAAAGTAGCTTTGACCTTCAGGCATTATAAAGCGGATAGCTCGCTCGGTTAAGAAATATTCTCTGTATTGGGAGGCCAAATATTTTGTAAAATCTGTTTTGTAACATGCTGAGTTCTCGGCGGCCTCCAATCACTTCATCAATTCACCGGAATGGATTGAGCCCAAAGGAGGCTATGAGGCACAACGTTAATTACCCCAAAATCAGGACATTATTTCTTTAGATACGAATTGCACGGAAAGAATTATCGATTGACGAGCGGAATGCCGCTGACGAGTAAGGTGTACTCACCTGGTGCGCCGAACTCCAAGATCGCTCGATTTAGCACTGGTCAGGCAAGTCCTGATTACGATTATCTTCTTCAGTTGCAAAGTACAGAAAAGGTACAAATTAGGCATAACGCTCTGGAGGCCGCGCGCGTTGCCGCAAACAAGAAGCTGACCCCGATCGGCGAAACATCGTACTTTCTGAAAGTCAAGGTCTATCCCCACGTTATCTTGAGAGAAAACAAGATGATCGCAACCGCGGGAGCGGATAGGCTTCAGGAAGGTATGAGAAAGGCCTGGGGGAAACCCGTGGGTCTAGCCGCGAGAGTGATGCCTGGCTCGATAATTCTCGAGTTGTACGTCAAGCAGGAGAATCTCGCTCGTGGAAAGGATGCCATGAAGAGCGCTGCGAGCAAGCTGCCCATGCCGACGGAGCTAACGATTTCCCCACTCAAATCACAGGAAACCACAGCCATCACCGTGTAGGCCTAGCGGTTTTAGTAATCTATTAGGCTGCCTCCCAGAAGCATGCGTCTGAAGCATCGCGTGCAAGCTTCCACTAAAAGGCCGCCGGTACGATTGAGCTAGAGACAAAGAAAGGAAAATTGTGAATTGATCCAGGTGCAGAATTTGGCAGCAGCTCAAGCGAGGAAGACTCGATCTTGACAGTCAGGATAGATGAAAATGCACTCAGAACTTTGGTCAATGAGAAGAAGCCGAAGAGGGTAGTGTTTAATGCGCCAGACGGACTCTTGCGTCTGACAAGGGAGGCAGCGAAAAGGTTGGAGGATGATTTCCCCGGGCTCGAGTCGATAATCATTGCCGATGCAACTTATGGGTCATGCGACACCGTTGATATCGATGCCCTTCGACTCGGCGCGGATCTTGCCTTCCACGTGGGCCACAACATTCGAGTAAAGAAGTTTGGGAAGATAACTTACGCTATCGATGCTTTCGATGACACCTCGTTCGAGGTGGTCGCCACTCTGGCAGCTCGGAAATTCAAGGAAGATGGGATTTCGACGGCTGGGATTCTTGCGTTTGCTCAGCATCTTGATCAGATTCGATCTGTAGCCTCCATCTTTGAGAAGAATGGCATCACAGCACTCGTGGGGAAGGGTCTCGGACAGCTCCACGATGGACAGATCTTCGGGTGCGAATTTTATCCGGCGTACAACATAAGAGACAGGGCGCAGGTAATGGTGCTCCTTGGTCAGAGCATGTTCCACGCGATCGGACTGAGGTTGTCCACCGGGCGTCCAACTTTCATCCTCGATCCGTATGAGAACAGGGTCATCGACATAGAAAACACCTCGAGCGAGCGACTGAAGAAATCAATCTTGTCCATTTACAAGGCAAGAGATAGTGAAAAATTCGGAGTGATCATCGGGCTCAAGGAGGGGCAAATAATGACAGATCAATCCGTGCGAATCAAGAGAAAGCTTGAGGAGCTCGGAAAGCAGGTGCAGCTTCTGGCTCTCCGCGAAATTACATCGGATAGGCTCAACCAATTTACCGATATCGAAGCTTTCGTTCAGACCGGCTGCCCGAGAATCAGCGTTGATGGATATACGTTTTCAAAGCCCGTCCTGAGTGTTCCTCAGACAGATGCGCTAATTAATCTCCTATCCGGCAAGGAAGTTGGAATGGATCTTTTCGAGAGAAAGAACTGGCTTTAGAGTTTCCGCTTGTGAGTGAGAGTTACAGGATTTGGCAAACCAGCAAAATTCAGGAGTAAACAGAAAATCAAGAGTGGCGCTACCCGGGGACAAGCTCGCCACGATAGAAGAGTTCGCCCCCGGCGAGGGCTCTGCTATCTCGGGTGAATCAGTGATTTCAACCGTGGTGGGTTACGCGAATCAGGATATGGCCAATCGAGTCATCAACGTGGAGCAAGGCAAGCGCGCAATAGAGAATCTCCCAAGGCCCGGCGACTATGTAGTGGGGACCGTTCAGAGTGCCCAGCCCTCGATGGCTCAGGTTCTGATTGAGGGAGTGAACGACCAGCCCAGCAACAAGGAATTCACCGCAATGCTCTCGATGCGAGACGAACGCAGGCGAAGAAACAGCAGTCCCATAAAGGCGGGCGACGTTGTTCGTGCCCGCGTTCTGAGTTTAAAGAATGCGATTATTCACCTGACCGTGGATGCACCAAATTGTGGCGTCCTCTACACGGTTTGCAGCATATGCGGAAACGACGTGGTCGCGATCAGTCGCGATCGGGTAAAGTGCAGGGAATGTGGATGGGTCGATGAACGCTTGCTGGCGGATGATTTTGTCAGGTATTCGAGGTCTCAAGTGAATTCCTGATCGCCAAGATTGCGAAATACAAGACAAATAGCAGAGCGACAAAACTCTTGGTGGCGTAAACCAGGTTGACCTTTACGCTGTTGACAGGATAGGTATTCACCGCTTTATCCGGGTTACTCGTGGTGGTCACAAGCAACGAGGACCATAGAGAGAAGTTGAAAAACACTTCGTAGATACTCATCGCGAACAACACGATTGAGGATACAAAGAAGACGGTAAGCAGCCATCTAGGCAACTTGTCCAAAATCGGACGCTGGATCAGGGAAAAGAAGCAGAAGGAAAAGATGATGAGTGCCACGAAGAGTATCGTAACTGGCTTTGCGTAAAACGGGAATGTGCTCGGCGGGGGAATCTCGATTGGAGAACCGTTGGAATCGTTGACCAGGGAATCTCCGACAATGCCACGAGGATTGAGCACGTAGTAAATTGCGATCAGGAGAAGCGTGGCGCCCGACACGGCGAGCATGACCACTAGTGCGTTCCTCTCTGCCTTTCCTGTTGGAGGCCGAGGCCCTAGGAATCGGAAGAGGGATGAATTGCTACGAAGCATTCCTGAATCCATCGACTCAAGGTAATGATTTATCTTTATTCTTGGATCGTTGCGAACGGACACAAAATCTGATCAAAACGCTGTTTGCGGGAAACGCAGGTTTGTAATCCGCGCCGATGAAAACATATAAAGGTAGGAAAAGCACACAATCTGTTTTCATCATCAAAATGAACCTCCGAGTTTTGTCGATCGCTGATAATGCGATTCAGATTCAGTTGGACAAGGAAGATTACAGCATTGCAGATATTGTTCACAGAGAATTGCTCAACGTAAAACACGTGAAATTCACCGGAGTACCTCCGCCCCACCCTCTGATTAAGACTCTTACACTGCAAATCCACACCGACGGAGCTCAACCTACTAAGGTGGTAAAGGAAGCTCTCGAGCTAGCTCAGGGCAATGTAGCCGATATTCTAAAGATAGCGAGAGAGAATTTTCCAAGAGAAGACCGGCCGAGTAAAGATAAGGAAGGACAACTTTCTCAGAGCGAACAGTCCTCGGGCGTTTCCCAACCTGCCGTTACTTCGTGAATAGTTCTTTCGGCGTACAAGGCTTACAGTTGATTCAGTGTAGGCTATCAAAAGTTATTTTTTGATCTCGAAATATCGAAAACGTTGTATAGTCCCTATAAATCGCACCACTCACAGACTGTATCATCTCTGAAAAAGATTGTGTGGTAGTCCATCATGAAGTTTTGTCCAAATTGCGGCACCCGAATGCGATTCAAAGCTCAAAAGCCAAACCCCATACTCGTCTGTGAAAAGTGCGGGAAAACTTTGGAGGCGGAATCCAGCGTTACCCGTCCCGAGCAGGTCGAGTCTGACAGCTCCTCGACGATAAAGGTGGTGGGGGACAAGGAAGAAAAAATAAAGACTATGCCGACCACGAACGTGGAGTGTCCAAAGTGTGGACACAATACAGCATTCTGGTGGTTTCTGCAAACCAGGAGCGGAGATGAGCCGCCGACACAGTTCTTCCGGTGTGAAAAATGTAGCTACACTTGGCGCCAGTACAGCTGAATGCTCGGTCTGCACAAGCGTCGATAACCCAAATTTGCGACAAAACGTTTTATTGCCCTGTTCGGAACAGAGCCGCTCGGACAACGCAAATGCCTGACGAGAATCAAACAAGCAAGGGGGACGGAGCTTTCGTCGCTGCGACCCAGACGCCCAGCGAATGGAGGGCGGTTACAGCAGCGATACAGACACTGGTAGAAGAAGCGACGTTCGATGTTACTGCTGAGGGAATAACATTCAGGGCGATGGATCCATCACACGTGGCACTTGTTGATCTGTTTTGGCCCAGCTCGGACTTTCAGAAATTTGTGTGTACCAAACCAGATCGCTTCACCGTGAGGATGGAGGATTTTGCAAAGCTCATCAGACGAGCGGAATCGAAGGATATCGTTGAGATTTCGCGGCAAAGCGGGGATTCACTCAACGTCAAACTGAGCAACGGATACACGCGGGAATTCGAGCTGCACCTCATCGAATCCACCCAAAGTAATACCCCTCTCCCAAAGCTGAATTTCGATGCCAAGTTCACTACTTCTGAACCTGCATTTGATCGGATCCTCAATGACGTCTCGGCGATCTCAAATCACATTACAATTGAAGCCACGCAAACCAAAGTACAATTTTCAGGGAAGGGGGACACCGGCAAAGCATCGGTTACCCTTGAAAAGAAGGCTGGTGACGCCTCCAAGGGAGATCTTCGAAGTCTTACGGCGGAAAAGGAGAGCAAATCTACTTACAGCATCGAGTATCTCTTGAAAATTACAAAGGCGGCGGGTTCAGCGTCAGACTCGATAAACTTCGAATACTCGAGCAAGATGCCCCTGAGAGTTGAATTCGGACTCGGCGAGAATAGCAAGGGCGGGAGGATTCACTTCTATCTGGCTCCGCGAGTAACCGAATGATTTCTCGGTCACATAGTCGAAGAATAATATGGCCAGGGCCGTTTTCGTGGTAGGATAGCGGGGGGTGGACTTTCACTTCAATCGCAGAACGACATGCGATCAAGTTTTGAACCACCGCTCTGCGGGTTTCTCATTGGAGCTCCACACATAGTTTCTGTCTGCACAACAGTCGCGATAATGAGAGCACATTATTATGAGCCCGCCGGGATAACCTGGCTTCCCCACCCCGCTAAGCTCGTTCGAATCTTTTTTCTTAAGATCTCTATTAAAGCTTGACGGAGCAAACGGGGCAACCCATTTTGCAGAAACACACATCTGTAAGAGAATGGGAGCCCTTCGCGTAAATTGGTGGAAGGCTAGGAGGACGAAAGATTGCGCAATGCCGAGCTAAACGGAAGACCTGTGGGGGTGCACGTTTCCATAGCTGGACGTTTGCAGAATGCAGTGGATAGAGCAATCGAAGTGGGCTGCAATCGAACCTTTCAGATCTTCACCTGTAGCCCGCAGCGATGGGCCGCGAATCCAATAGTTGACCAAGACGCAGAGCAATTCCGAGAAAAGGTGATACGCAATGATTTCGTCCCCTTTTGCCATATGCCTTATCTTCCAAATTTTTGCTCGCCTGATCAAACCGTTTACTCCCAGTCCACGAAGGTACTCATCCGAGAAGTGAAAAGATGCGCACAGCTCGGAATCAGGAGCCTGGTATTGCACTTTGGGAGCCACGTGGGAACTAGCGTCGCGGATGGCCATAGGAGGTTGGTTGATGCATGCGTCGCTTGCCTGCGCGAGACATCAGGCCTGAACGTGAGACTGCTCCTGGAGAATTCTGCCGGGATAAAAAACAGTGTGGGTTCTGATTTTAATTACATCAGAGGGGTGTTAGACAGAATAGGGAACGAAGACAGGACGGGGGTTTGTTTTGATACATGCCACGCCTTCGCTTCTGGATACGACCTTTCCAGCGAGAAAGCCGTGGTCGAAACAATGGATGAATTCGACTCGGTCGTGGGAGCGGAAAAACTCAAACTGATTCATCTCAACGATTCAAAGGCCGAGTTGGGCGGAGCCAGTGATAGACACGAGAATATCGGGCAGGGGAAAATCGGGATGGCCGGCCTCAAGGCGCTTCTCGGTTTGAAGAGATATGCAGCGGTTCCTATAATTCTCGAGACTCCGATTAGAAGAGAAGGTGATGATAAGATGAACCTTGAAGCGGCAAAGTCGCTTCTCCGGAGGAGATAGTACAAGCTACTCCTGATCTCGATTATGGTGATGCAGTCGGTCTACATTACTGGGTAATCGGCGTCAAGCAATCCTATTTTCGCCAACGAGCATACATCACCCAGATGTAAGATGGCAATCCTGGGCAATCATGCCAGAATCGGCTTCAACAATCCCGGAGATAGAGAGCAACGCCGAACTTTTGTTTATGAAGGCTACTTTTGTTGCCGAATTCCAAGCAGAAATGGTATGTTGGGGAATTACTTGAATCGAAGATCAGGTAGTCTGCCAGACTGAAATTCCTGTCCTTCTCGGAATGCGATCAATTTAGCCGCTCGTTGGTCGCGGGTACCCCTGCTCATCATCACCTTCCTTCGCGCGGAGAGGTTCGAGGTCCCCCTTTCGTCGACTAGTTGAATCGTCATGAAGTCTTGATATCGAGATTCCAGTTCCTTGGCAATCCTCAAGGCCAAATTAGGGTTGCCGTAGCCGATCCTAACGATCCTGCGGATTCTTGGCGAATTTTCCAGAAGCTCTGAAACTCTTAGTATCGTCTCGTCAAGTGACGTGGCAACTGTACTTTCGATTTCTCTGTGATTGAAGAATGCGGCTATTCCGGTCCTCTGTCCCGGGTCGATGCCGACTATGAAAGAATCATCGTCCCCGAGAGGGTACAAGACCGACAGAAGCTTTTCCTTTGCTAATCCAAAGTCATCGCCCAAGTCTTCAATGCAAACAACGTTGTCACCGACAAGGTGTATTCTCTCCTTTCTTGTGGTGATTACCAAACGCGGCTTGCCAGCAGATGTAGTGGAGGAATTCAGCGCGCCGTTCGTCGCAAGTGCTTGAGGAGAACTGGCTGGGTCAGACAGCAAAAGATCGCGATACGGCACACCAACGTGTTTGAGGAAGGAGATAATTTTGTAATAGGCCTTGCCATCGGAGGTAGCTACGGCCACGTCCGCCTTTTGATCAGGAGATGTTCCTATGCTTCCCACCCGAATTGATGAGACGTTATTCGGTGAGTTTAAGTGCGAGTTCCAACTTTTTAAAGCTTCAGTCTCTGGGGACCCGTTACTTTTCCTTTCGTGGTCTGGCGGGGCCAGAGGGAACTGTTGCTGGAGAGGCCGGTCCGCCGTTTGTCGAACAAGTACCAATCATTCGTGAGGAGCCTCGCCGGAGCAAATACGGTAGCCCTCGTTGCCGATAATCCGACACTAAAGACGGAAACGTTGGCATCTTTGTGCAAGTACTTGGCAAGCTCCCACCAGCAGGTTCACTACGTTGATCTGGACCTCCAATTCTCGTCCCTTGTTCAAAATTATAGAATGATCACCGGTTTCGGATTCCCGCCCGTTGGTAGCTCGATCAACGTGGGCATTCC
>Ga0070737_10002164_pt1 | contig 24504 bp, 24 predicted proteins | sample Coa_R1_10_FD_66438 | JGI IMG/M metagenome (GOLD analysis project Ga0070737, IMG submission 66438) | Surface soil microbial communities from Centralia Pennsylvania, which are recovering from an underground coalmine fire - Coalmine... | ecosystem: Environmental > Terrestrial > Soil > Unclassified... | reverse complement strand
GCGCTTGGCGTGGTGGCCTACCAGCTTGTGACGGGCGAGACGCCTTTTCAGGGGAAGACGCCACTCCAGGTGGCCGCGCGCCATGTGAGCGAGGCGCCGCCAGCGCCCCGCCGGTTGCGCGCCGACCTGCCCGCGCCCGCCGAAGAGGCCATCCTCAAGGCGCTGGCCAAGTCCCCGCGTGATCGCTTTACGACGGCAGGCGCCTTTGCTGAGGCGCTGGCGGCCGGATTGCATGGCGAGCGCCTGGCAAAGCCGCCACGCAGACGAGGCGACTCGCGGCTGGCGCAGCCCTTGCGCAAGCTGCGGGCCTTGCTGTCGCCCGACATAGGCGAACAGCCGCAACCTGAGGGAATGCCCCCAACGCCTGAGGAACCGGGCGCTCATCTGATGGCGCACGGCATGGTACGGCTACGTGGCAGCGCGCGGTGGCTGCTTGGGCAGGGGCAGGCATGGCTGCGCGCCCTCGCCCAGGCGTAGCCGACCCCAAAGGATGTGGCTCTTCATGATTGTCTACCTTCCTGAGGTTTTGCGCTGTGGGAGTCTTTGAGGGAGTCTCTGTGAGACTCCAAAGTGTCTTTCTCTTCCAGACAGACATCGAGTCGTTTGATGTCCGCTTCGGTGTGGATGATGGCGCCCTTGACCAGTAGCAACAGATCAGGCTGTTGCTCCACACGCGCGCGTCGTTCCATCTGCGCCAGATCATGGATGCGTTGGAGATAGACATGCTTCTGGCGAGCAATCAGTTCGACGATATTGCCATTGGCGAGCCGACGCATCAGCGCGAGCTTCATGAAAAGTTCATCTCTCATGAACTCAGGAGGATCAGGAGAGGTAGTCGCCAACCATCCTATGAGCCTCACTCATCCCAATCTGAGACTGACCGAGGGTATTGCCGAGAATCCTGTCGTGGATATTGCCGAGGGTATTGTTGTGAGTATTGTCTCGGATACGGATATGATCGAGAGAATGCTCCTGTATCCGGCAGCGCGCTCTCATCGAGTTCGCCGGCCAGTTGTCTGGTTCTTGCTGCGCGGCGCGACAAAGCAAACAACCCGCCTGCTCCGCCAAGAATCACGATCACGGCGAGCGCCGCCCAGAGCAGCCAGCTGATCCCCGATTGGCCGCCTGTGCCTGTGCCCTGGGATGCTTGTGTCGGATTGGAGGCGCTTGTCACGGCGGTTGGCGTCGCGGCGGTGTTGGTACTTGTCGGTGTGGTCGTGGTTGAGGCGCCGGGCGAGGGCGTGCCTGACACTGTGGTGGGAGTAGGCTGAGTATTCCCAGGGATAGGTGGATTCGTCAGCGGGAAAGAGACGCCCGCGCTGTTGTAGTACGGATCCCCCTGATAGCCGACGCCGATCTGGTTTACCCCAGCCAGGGGAGGAACGGTGACAATATGCACAAGCAGGGAGCCGTCGGAGCTAATCGCCAATTCGCCCGTGAAGTAGCTACCGATCGTCAGACCAAAGTAGCCTGTTGGCGTTGGCAGACCGGTTGCGGCGTTGAACTTGACCAATATATCCGCTGACTGCCCGGCGACCAATGTCGTTGGGTTGGAGTACAGTTGGACGCCTCCGAGCTTCTGCATTTCGCTCACCGTAATAAGCTGACCGGCTGTGTTCGCGACAGTTGAGCTATAGTTTACGCTTCCATTGAACTGGCACTCTGGCTCATTATAGCGCCCGATCTGTGAGGGCGCGTGAACCGTTACAGTATCGGAACTCGATGGCGTCAGATTGGAATACGTGACGGTGATAGGCCCCTTGAAGATGATGGTATAGGTGCTATGCTGCCAATCAACAGGGGCCGGAACATTCTGGAACGACATGCTGAAGACAAGTGTTTGGTTGGGCGGAACAAGCCCTGACAGACTCATCGAACAAGTGAGTGTTGGGTTTGCTTTGGTGATGGTGAAGCTCACGGAATTGCTGTAGACGGTCTGACCGGTTCCAGGATCGGTATACTTCGCGGTCGCCGTGCGGCTGCCTGCTGTGATGGGAGAGCCACGTGAGGGGATATCAAACAAATAGGTGAGTTGGTCACGGCTCACCGAGCTTACCGTTCCACTATATGATTCCCCTGAGTCTATGTTTACGTAGGCGATCATGTAGTAATTAGCGGTTGGCTTGCTGGGAAGCGTGAGCGTCACCAGGAAGTCGGGCGCGGGAGGCGCGCCACCGTAGCCGAAGGTCGAGCCGTTGGTTATCGCCAGCGAGAGCGTATCGCCAGTGGTTGCCTGGGCATGCGCTATTGTCCGTGTGGGAGCAAACAGCAGCATGGCGCCCAGCAGAATCGAGATCGCCGCTAGCCCAACTCCCCAGCGGGATACCATGTGAGCATATTTCATCGCACACCTGCCCATCGCAGCACGCCAGCCTCTTGACATCACCAACCGGCAATGACTTCACTATACTAGGCGTGTCAATATCTTCTCGAAGAGGGGACACTCAATGACAGGGCGCATGCTTGCGCTGTACGTGGAGCGTGACCAAACCTATAGCCTCATCTTCCTGAGCATCTTCGCGCTGCTGGGCCTGTTTGCGCTTATCTTTGGACTGCTCCATTTGCGTCCTGCGCGCCCACTCGATAAGCCAGCGTATATCCGTATGCTACGTGCGATGCGCATGCTTGGTACCGTGTCTGAGGATGAAGTGCCGTCGTGGGAAGTTATTGACCGGCTCAGGCGCTATCAGCGTGCTCTCGGCGTCGCCAGCTCCATTGGCGTGGGGATCGGTGTGTTGATCGGCGCTGGTCTTGGCTGGATCGTCATGTGGGCGATACGAAAGATCGCCCCTTACTCCTCTTTGAACGTGCTTGAAGCCGAGGGGATTGGGATGGCGCTGGTCGCTTCAGGCGTGGCATTTGGCTCGGCCATAGGCGTCGCAATTGGCGGTCGGCGGCTGAGCAGCATGGCGGCTGATGAGGTGGGCGATGAGGATAATCCGGCTGGTGGCGCCCTACCGCGCCGTATGTATCTTCCCAACAGGTTGCTGGTGGCGCTGGGCGGCATGGTGGCGATATGCCTCGTTTTTCTTGTGCTGGTGAGCCTGGGGATATTGCCTGAGTTGGTTCTCTATTACTGGACGGGGAGCGGCGACGTAGGCGTATGCCGGGTATGCTCAATCTGGCAGACGTTTGTGAGTTGGTCATTGATCGTCTCGATCAGCGCGCGTTTGCGCAGCAAGAGCGAGTCGGCCAGCGCCAGCACGCGGGGGCGCATGTTCTTTCTCAGCTGGGTGATCAGTTCGATGCCGTGGCTCGCTGCCTCGCCAGGAGCAGAGCGATCTGGTAGGCTTACTTGCCGGGCTGAGTGGGTTGACATTGCCACGCGAGGCGGTGGTGACCGCATTAAGGAGGATTCCAGTGATTGATGACTTGCTACGCGAGTCGGGAGTGATCGAACTCTTCCGCGAAGAGGCCATGCGCGAGGGCCGCGCTGAGGGCGCAAGACGAATAGCAATCCTTGCGCTGGAAAGCCGATTCGGCGTGCTGTCGGACAATATGCGTACCGCGATCAACCAGGCAGATGAAACTACTCTGGAAGACGTCGTGATTCATAGCGCAGATACATTGGAACAGACGCGCGCCCGCCTGGGCTTAAACTGAAACCCACAGACGGGCGCCGATTTACCTTGCAGCCAATCCGCTCTCTTCTTCAACAGGATCGAGCGAGTGGCGTGCGAACCACATCTGCACGTCGAATGGCTCCTCGCCAGGAGCAGGCTTCGCATGCTGATACGAGCCATCCTCGGCGAGAATGCGTGTATTCTCGGTATCACGCAGGTACACAGGGAGCGCCACCTCGATGATCTGCGCACGCAAGCGGGGGTCTTCGAGCGGGAACAGCACCTCAACACGATGATCGAGGTTGCGCGGCATCAGATCGGCGCTGCCCATCAGCACCTCTTCCTTGCCCGGCTCACCGCCATTGGCGAAGTAGTAGATGCGGCTATGCTCCAAAAAGCGCCCAACCAGGCTGCGCACGCGAATATTTTCGCTCAGCCCAGGGATGCCTGGTCGCAAGCAGCAGATGCCGCGCACCAACAGATCGATCCGCACGCCCGCCTGTGACGCGCGATAGAGCGCCTGAATGAAATCAGCGTCCACCAGCGCATTCGTCTTGAAGATCATCCGCCCGGCGCCCGTTTGCTCATGGCGTACGATCTCCCGCTCGATGCGCTCCATCAACCCTGTGCGCAGCGAAGTGGGCGCCACCAGCAACTTGCGATAGCTGACGCCACGCGCAAAACCAGTCAGCGTGTTGAAGAGCATCGAAACGTCTTCGCCGATCTCTGGGCGTGAGGTCAGCAAGCCGTAATCTTCGTAGCCGCGCGCTGTCGCCGCATTATAGTTGCCTGTTCCCAAGTGTACATAGCGCCGCAGCTTGGCGCCTTCTCGCCGCACCACCAGCGCCACCTTGGCGTGCGTCTTCAGATCAACCTGACCATAGACCACATGCACACCGGCATGCTCGAGCATGCGCGCCCACTCAATGTTGTTCTCTTCGTCGAAGCGCGCCTTCAGTTCCACCAGAACGGCCACCTGCTTGCCACGCTCACAGGCCTCGAGCAATGCCTGCACCACTGGCGAGTTATGTCCCACGCGATAGAGCGTTTGTTTGATAGCCAGCACATCCGGGTCAGCCGCCGCCGTCTCGATGAAGTCTGTCACGGCGCTGAACGAATCATACGGGTGATGTAGCAGAATATCACCCGCATGGATCGCCTGGAAGGGATTGGCGTTGCGCTGCAAAGCAAGCGGCATCCGCGCAACAATTGGATTGTCTTTGAGGTCAGGACGGTTCAGGCTCAGTAATTGATCAAGGCTACTGAGATCAAGCGGCCCCTCGAGTTCAAAGATGTCGGCCTCATCCAATACCAGCTTCTCGCGCAGAACAAGGTTCTCGCGCAGCAGCTTCCGCACATAGTGTGGCGTCTCGCGCTCGACGATCAACGTGACCACCGAGCCAAAGCGCCGCTGTTGCAATCCCTGCTCGATGGTATCCAGCAGGTCGCCCGCCTCATCGGCTTGAATCTCAAAGTCGGCGTCGCGCAGCACCCGGAAGGGATACGACGCCACGATCTCCATCCCCGGAAACAGCAGATCGAGATGCGCGGCGATCAATTGTTCCAGCCAGACAAACGCCACCTCGGCGGGCGGCCTGATCGGCTCAACCAGGCTCGACTCTGGCAGCGCCTCCGCTTGGCGTTCACGACGCGCCTTCTCCTGCTCGGCCCGCCTGGATAGCTCAAACGGCACGGGAACCAGACGCGGCAGTGTTGGCGGAGCCTTCAGCCGCGCAAACGAAAATGTCTCACCGACCAGCGGATCACGCAGGATCACCGCGAGATTGAGGCTGCGACTGGAGATCATCGGAAAAGGATGGGCGCGATCCACACCCAGCGGCGTCAGCACGGGGAAGACGGCCTCGCGGAAGAACCTGGCCGCCGCCTCGCGCTGGGTAGGCGAAAGCTGTGAGTAATCGAGCAGATGAATACCCGCCAGCGCCAGTCGTGGCTTGATGTCGGTGGTAAAAACGTTGAGCTGATCGCGTAGAATATCGAGCACAAGCGGACGCAAGAGTGCGATCTGCTGACCAGCAAGCAAGCCATCCGGCCCGGCGTCGTTCACCTGTGCGGCAAGCTGATCTTTCAGCCCGGCCAGCCGCACCATCAGAAACTCATCCACCTGATTGCTCACGAAGCTGATAAACTTCACACGCTCCAGCAAGGGATGACGATAGGATTGCGCTTCTTCGAGCACGCGGCGAATAAACGCAACGGCGGCGATCTCGCGATTGATGTACAATTCGGGTCGGCTCATGCTGTAAGATTCCTTGCCCTGATGCTTCTGTTTGCCCTGTTGGCGTTGTGTTGTCTGCTCGGAACGTATCGCCGCTTCGCCCGCTTCGCCCGCTTCGCCTATTTCAGGCGCTTCCTCAGACATTTCGGCGGTTTCTTCGTACGTCTCAAGGCGCGCAAGAGCGCCCTCTTTTGGGACGCCAAGAGACTTACCGTTGGCGTGAGACTTCCGCTTGCCGTTCAGTTTGCCATGCGCGTTGTTGGCCTCAGTCGCGCGCGCGCCTCGTTGCCCCATACCCAATACCCACACCCAGTCCGTCGAAGAAGATAACATCACTTACATCATATGATACGCGCGAAGGCGCCATGCCAGTACGCCAAAAGCCCTAAAAGTGTTGACAGCGAACGCAAAGTTGCGTACAATCGCGTGGCGTAGAACGATCCAACTTCAGGACTTCAGGTATCATCGGAGCGAACAATAGACGGACACCAAAACACTTGGTGTTTGGGGTGTGCGGGGAGGCGACAGCATGGGTTTCAGCGTGGGTATGGGCGCGCGAGAGGGTAGTGTTCATCTTCGGCAAGGGCGACACGGCTCGCCGCCTTCCGCTGGTGGTTGGCGCACGGCGCAACGGATGCTCTTTATGCTGCTTGGCCTGGCGCCGCTCATGCTGGCTTCGTGCAGCTTCCTGACGCCAGCCAGCACAGGCGCCACGCTCGCGGCAAATCAAACCTTCACTTGGCCTTATAGCGGCACAGGGAAGATCAGTTACGGCGAGGTGCTTGACCCTGCCGAGATCACCGATCAGAAAGACCTGGGAACCGTCTCGATGATCTTCACCAATCTGGTGACGTTCAACAGCAGCACGCTTCAGGTCATACCCGACGCCGCCACCAGTTGGGATGTTGGCGCCAACGGCACGTCGTATACCTTCCATTTGCGGCCCAACATGCGCTTCAGCGATGGCTCTCCCATCACCGCACGCGACTTCGCCTATAGCATTCAGCGGTCACTCAGCCCACAATTGGGCTGCTTATATGACGCCAATACCTACGGCGCTGGGCCGTGCAGCAATCCTGTGAACCCCACCAATGGCCCTGGCCCCACATATCTTGGCCACATACTAGGCGCCAGCAGTCCAAATGGTGGCTATATCGCAACGGGGAAGGGAACGCTGATTGGCACAACCGCCGCGTTTGGCTTGCAGATCATTGACGAACAGACCCTGCGCATCAACCTCGATGCGCCCATTGCCTATTTCCTCGAGGCGCTGAGCTATCCCACCAACGACGTGCTCGAACAGTCACTCGTCGAGAATCCCAAGTACGCTGGTGGAACCTGGGTAGATCACCTGAACCTCGGCGGATGTTCCGGCCCATTCAAGATTGTGTCATATGGGGCGCAAGACAATCTGATGACCCTGGTTCCCAACCCCTATTGGGAAGCGGCCTGGGGCAAGAAGCTGACCCTCACCAAAGTGGTGCGCCCGATCATCGAGTCTATTGACACAGAATACGCAAGCTACCGGAGCGGCGCCGCATACGATTATACGGATGTGCCTGCGAGCGATTACAGCTTCGCCAGCGGCCAGAGCGACTTCCACCAGATTCCCACCCTGGCGAACGAGTTCTTTGGCATGAACTTTGACATGCCCCCATTCGACAACGAGGTCATTCGCCGCGCATTCGATCTCTCGCTCAACAAGCAGTTGCTCGTGGATCGCGTGGAGAACGGCGGCGCTATTCCCTCGAACCATATCGTTCCTGAAGGCATGCCAGGCTACAATCCTAACCTGACAACGCCGCCGCCCGACTCCACACTTTCGCTCACTGGCAACCAGACGGTGGCGCTCAATCTGCTGAAAACCGTTCAGCACACATGCGCTACCACAGGCGAGGCCATCACACCCCCTGATTACTGCCCATACATCGTGGCGAAACAGGGTCAGGCGCCCCAACCGATCTACATTTGGGTCAACACAGACAACCAGACGACACTGAATCTGGCGACCGCCGCCGCGCAGGCATGGTCAAACGCGCTGAACTTGAATGTACAGATCAAGAAGATCAATAGCGTTGGGACAACCTCAGCATTTTCCAACCTCGTCGCCGACGTTATTCTCAACGGATGGCAGCCACCCGATCACCATGCCAATCCGGCGCAGATGTGGATTCTTGGCTGGGTAGCCGACTTCCCCGATCCGTGGGACTGGCTCTCCAACCAGTTTGAAATTACCTCTATCTTCGACGCTGGCAACGTCAGCATTCCACAGGTCACGCAGTTGATGCAGCAGGCGGATGTCGAGGCCGACCCGACGAAGCGTATGCAGGAGTACAATACCATCGAGCAAGACCTGGTGAACACCGTCGCCTGGATTCCCTTCCAGCAGGACAAGCTCTTCTGGCGCTTACGGCCCTGGGTGCGAGGCTTCGCGCTGAATGAGCTGGAAAACATGCAGGATGTTGACTGGCCCAACGTGTACATCATCTCGCACTGAGGCCACCTTCCCCCGCCCCAACCAATCCACTTGGGGGCGGGGATTTTGTATTGTATACCTGCATGTCAACAGAGGAGCATAGGAGGCTGGTGAAGGAAAGCATGCGTATTTTGCTGTCGGGCGGTGGCACAGGCGGGCATATCTACCCCGCGCTGGCCGTAGCGCACGAACTGCGCGAGCGATACGACGCCGAGTTGCTTTACCTTGGCGATCTGAACGGCCTGGAAACGCGGCTCGTTCCGGCGGCGGGCGTGCCCTTTGTCGGTGTCACGGCGGGCAGGCTGCGCCGCTATCTCTCCCCCGGCACGTTCACCGATCTTGGGCGCATCCCGCTGGGCGTGGCACAGGCGCTCCGTCATGTGAAGCAATTCAAGCCAGATGTAGCCTTCACCAGCGGTGGCTATGTATCCGTGCCCGCCGGATTCGCCGCCCGTCGCTATGGCGCGCCACTGATGATGCACCAGCAAGATGTGCCTCCCAACCTGGCAAACCGCCTGCTGACGCCGTTTGCCACCCGCATCTCCGTCTCGTTTCCTGACTCCATGCGCTACTTCCCCAGGGATCGCACGGCGCTCACAGGCAATCCCGTCCGCGAGGAGGTGCTTGCCGTCGCCGATTGTGATGAGGCCCAACAGGCGGCGTTGAAAACGCGCTTTGGTCTTGATCCATTGCTGCCCGTCGTGCTGGTCACTGGCGGCAGCCAGGGCGCACGCCATATCAACCAGGCGGTCGCCGACGCGCTGCCCAGGCTGCTGCCAGTCTGCCAGGTGTTGCACATCAGCGGTGAAAAGACGCACGATGAAACACGCGCGCGCGCCGAGGTGGCGCTGGCGCAGAGCGATCCGGCATTGCACGCTCGTTATGCGCTCTACCCCTATCTGACGGATCAGATGCCTGCCGCGCTGGCAGCCTGCGATCTGGCGCTGTGCCGCTCCGGCGCGGCGACGCTGGCCGAGCTTGCGGCGGTGGGTAAGCCGAGCCTGCTCGTGCCTCTGCCACCAGGGTTCACCGGCTCACCCCAGGCGGTGAACGCCGAAATGTTCAAGCGTGCGGGAGCCGCCGAGGTCATCGCTGATCGCGACCTCACTGGCGACCGTCTGTGTGCGGCGCTGCTCCCGCTGCTGGATGGCGCGACACGGCGGACGGCAATGGGCAATGCTGCCCGTGCGCTGAGCCATCCCCATGCGGCAACCACACTGGCGCAGGCTATCGTCGCCCTGGCGCAGCGTAAAAGCGCCAGATAACCAGATAAATCGTAAATCGTGGTCGCCCAGGCGGCCTTGGAGCGTACACGCCCGCCATAAGGGAGGGGGTAGCTGCGCCACATCCCTGCGGCGAAACTACCCCCTGATGCCCCACTTTGCATCCGTGCAGACCCTCCCACGCGCGTCCCGCCAGGAGGGTTCACGTTCCTATGCAACAAGTATAGTGGCAGGCGCCTTGTTTGTCCCCACGGTTTTCCGTAGTTTTTTTACACGGTACCGTGTAAAAAAGATGTATCAGACATATCAGGGCAGATTGCAATCAGCGTCGTCGGCTCCCTCTGCGCTCGTGTCCGAGAAATCGAGTTCGTACCCCCGGCTACGTGTGAAGCCAAGTTGCTCATACAGCGGCCGGCCCATCTCCGACGACCAGAGGATCAACCGCTGCATCTTGCGGCGTTGCGCATCATCAATCAACATCTGCATCAGGCGCCGCCCTATCCCCTGGCGACGATACTCCGGCGCGGTATACACGCTTGTCACCATGCCACGCGAGCGATGCAGCCGCTCCAGGCTAGGCGACACCGGCCAGCAGATCAGCACGACACACGAGATCATTCGCCCATCAGCCTCAGCAACCCATGCCCGCGTCATCCCGCTCTCCAACCCTGGGCGCAGAACTGCCAGCGACTCGTCGAGGAACTCCTGCTCAGTGACGCGATGTTCCTCGCCCGCATGGCGCTCGATCTCCATCGCCCAGCGCAAATGCGCCAGCGTCTCAGCGTCCTCTGGCGTCGCCGCTCGATACGTTATTTCAGCCATACTACGGTGTGCCCTTTCTCTCATACAAATGTGTCACATGAAGGCTTAGAAGGCGCCCAGCCTCGCCTGCCGCTCAGTTGCCATGCAATGAGTATATATGCTTCTCCGCATACCTATCATGCCGTTATAGAATGAGGCCGCGTCGGCAGCCTTGGCGCCTTCGCCCCGAGGCGCGCGTTCATGTGCCCGCCTGTTCGCCTGTCCGCTCGCCCGCCTGCTCATCCAACGCTTTATCTTTATCCGACGCAGCCGCCGCCTGAGGCGCCTGCCCCGCCTGAGGCGAAGGCTGAGCAGGTGGACGCCTGGGATAGCCCAGATACGCTGGCGTCGTCGGCGCAGCATTGACAGCTAGATCAACGCCAGTCGGCGCGCCTGCCACTGGTGGATTCCCCGCCTGATACGGCGCTGGCGCCGATGGGAAAGATTGATAGGGTTGATAGGGTTGGTAGGGTTGGTACGGCGCATAGCCGGTATATCCATTGGCGCCAGCCCCATTTGCGGCGGGCGAACCGCTATATCCATACGGGCCATATGCTCCCATGCCAGGCAATGGCGGAGCGCCACCCATTGGAACAGGCCCGCCAAGCGCGGCTGGCGGCACAGGCTGCCCAGTGGCGGCTACAGGCGTAGCAACCAATCTGGCGCGCGCACGCCGACGCTGAAGCAGCAGCAATCCAGCCAACGCTACCCCCACGATGACCACAAGGGCGATCAGGCCAACGATGACCAGCAGCAGATCAGTTCCCAAAAGGGGCGACACTGCGCCGGGCAGCGTTTCATGGGTGGCGAACTCATCCGCATAGACCTTGTACGGCAGGATGCCCCGAAAATCGGGATAATCGTTCGCCAGGGCATCGAGTTCTCGCGCGGCGGTATGCCAATGGCCTACGCGCGTTGAAGCGTAGTCGCCAAACGCCTGCTCCCAGCGCCGCTCGAACGTTCCCGGCTTCATGCTGATCCCATTCGCATTGATCAACGGCATGGCGCTATTGCTCGACCGCAGAAACGCAGTGATGCCCTCGGTATCAGACCCGCCGAAGCTGACAATGCCGACGATATGGCCGTTGGAGTCGAGCGCAGGGCCGCCACTGTCCCCATGCTCGATATTGCCGCCCACCTGGATCAACTCCGCGCCGTCGTCATTGCGCTTGATGGCGCTGACGGTCGCCGTGTTGACCGAGGGCGTCAGCAGATTGGTTGGATCGTTGGTGGCGTCGCCGTTGCCGGGGAAGCCGATCACCGTCAGCGTATCGAGCACCTCCACGTTGCTTGCATCATCGAGCGTGATGCTTGGGGTATCGGTCAGTGGAATATGGACGATAGCCACGTCATCCTGCGTAAAGCTGCTGTAGGCGACCACCGAAGCGTCAAACGTTTGGGCTTTGAACAGGCCGGTCAGCTCATCGGCTGCATCCTGCGGAGATGGTGTGATTGGGCCGGTATAGCTGGTGTCGCGCCAGGCGTAGCGGCGTGGCGCCGAGTAGGTAGTGGAATAGGGAATGCCCAACGCCTGTACCGCGCCGTTTTCCACATCGGTGGCGCTGACCGTCACACCCAGGCAGGAGGCGCTGTCAATCGCATCGGCGATCTGCTGGGCGGACTCCGGCGACTGAAAAATGACAGGATCGAGATCGGCGCGGTCAATGTTCACTACATGCCCTGCCGTGAGGATGTCGCCATTGGCGCTGATGAACGCGCCAGAGCCAAGCCCGCCCAGTGTATAGCCCGGCTCGGTGGACGGCAGCGTCACATCCGCGCCACACAGGCTCAGCGTGATATGCGCGGTATAAATTGTAGCCAGCCGCACCACAGCAGGCGAGGCGATGTCTACCTGGCGCACGACGGGATTGCTCAGATCGCCGCCCGGCTCACGTCCGCCCGTTGTCTGCGCTGAGGTCATTCCCGCAGCCAATGCCGCAGGGCTGGCGAATGCAGTCACGCCAAGCAAGCCCACAAATGTAAGCATGCTGGCCAGTATGAAACGCAGGGCGCTGTGATAGATACTTCTGGGGAATGGCGTCGTGCGCATATGAGATGGCTCCTCTGGATAGCGAAAAATCAGTCTGTATGCGTTAATCGTCTGAGTTCAGTATAACGCTTGATGATAAGAAAACAGGTTTGCGCGCCAGATGCGCTATGTGATAGAACGAGCGGCTTATCTCACAGTTCGGGCAGCCTAGCCTCAGGCTCAGGAATCCGATGAGTATCCAGGAAGTAGGCGTATGCGCGCAGGTAGTCATACATCCCCTCATGATAGTAGGCAAGCCAGAGGTCAATCCCCTAAGTGATCGGCGATGGCCGCTGCACGACCTCATTGCGCAGCCGCTTCAGTTCTTCTTCCAAGCGCCGCCGGGCGGCCACCACACCTTCACGGTCTCATACACGGTCTCATACACGGTCTCATACGTCCAATGCAGGTCGCCGTCTGCGCAATAGGCGCCAAATGGATCAACCTGCGCCGCCGTGATAACCTGATGAAACTCAAAGAGAGACGCCGGTTGCTTGAAGACAACCTCACTGCCATAGTCATTCAATCCGACGTTATGCGGAGCAGCCTGTGGCCCTGTACCACAGGTATCCGTCTCGCCGCAATCGAGTCGGCGCCGTCCGCTCTCTAGGCGGACTTTGTGGCGGAAGCCCTGAGGCGCGGGTTCACCCACCCGCCGCGCTATGCCGTGCGCAAAACCGAACCAACCATACTTCCCCTTAGCCCCACGATCCCTCCCCCGCTGAGGGAGGGGCAGGGGTGGGGGCTGCTACGCCAGCCTCGGCGCTACCTCAGAGGCGAACACCTGAAGCGGCGTATGGTCATAGGCGAGGTCAGGCATGTAGAAGATGAAGTAGTTCACCCCAACGTCTTTATATTGTTGCAGCCGCTCCACCACCTGATCGGGCGTCCCTACCAGCGCCATCCGTGAGAAGACTTCGTAGCTTACGTTCGAGCGGCTGCGCGCCTGCTCGGTTGCCTTTTCGGGGTCGTCGCCCGGCTTCAGCAAAAAGAGGTTGATGTTTGTCGAGCGGATGATGGTATCGTAATCGCGGCCCAGCGTCTCGCAGTGCCCTCTCAGCACATCGAGCTTGTGGCGCACCTCCTCAGGCGATCCACCGGTGTTGCTGGCGTTCCCATACTTTGCCACCAGCTTGAGCGTCACCTGCTCGCCGCTGCCACCGATCCAAAGCGACGGGTGCGGCTTCTGCACGCCCTTTGGCTCGTTGATAGGTTTATCAATCCTGTAGTATTCGCCTGAGAAGGTGGGATACTCCTCCGTCCACATCTTGACGATGATCTCGCACGCCTCACGGAAGGCGCGCATGCGGTCGCGTGTTTCAGGGAAGCCATAGCCATACGCGCGCCACTCGTGCTCATACCAACCTGCGCCGATCCCGCAATAGAGCCGTCCGTGGCTCAAGACGTCAGTGGTCGAGGCGATCTTGGCCAGCAGCGCCGGATTGCGGTAGCCGATACACGTCACCATCTGGCCAATCTTCACGCGCTGTGTGTCGCGGGCCAGCGCGGCGGTGATTGTCCAGCATTCGAAGGTCGTTTCGAGGGTTGGCGTCGGCACGGTGTGGAAGTGATCGTAGACCCAGATGGAGTCGAACGCGGGAATGGCGTCCGCCGCCTGGGCGACGCGCGTCATCGCCTCGTATTTCTCCACGGGATCGCTGATCTCGGCAAGATCCATGCGCCATCCCTGCGGCACAAAGACGCCAAATCGTGTGGATGTGTTGTCCGCCATATATCTGCCAATTCACCTTTCTTTGCTGTCTCACATGCTATCGCTCTGCGTTATCGCTCTGCGCTATCGTTCGCGTTTGGAGCAGCCGGATCGCTGGGAAGCGCTTCGTAGAACTCAATGCCTGTGGGTTGCGCGCCGGGTTGGCCCTCTTGCGCCGCTTGGGAGGAGCGCGCATGGCCTGCAACGAACTCCGGGCTGTTGGCCCATCGCTCAAAGTCTTCGCGTGTCTCCCAGCGCGTCAGCACGATATATTTGCCCGGCTCATCGCCCGCGCGCAACACCTCAAGCCCGCGAAAACCCGGCATGCTATCCACACGGCCAGCGCGCTTTCGCCAGCTTTGCTCGAAGCCAGCCGCTGCCTGCTCTGGCACACGCACATGAAACAGGCTCACGATCATCGGTTTCTTCTCCTTCGCTATCCAATACCGCCGGATGATTGGGACGCTTCACACACTATGCAGCCACAGAAAGCGCAGCCGCCTCATAGGATGATAGGCGCGACGGCGTAGTCCGTCCAGCCGCGCCAGCATGAAATCGGGCAGGCGCTCAGCTCCTTGACAACGCTGAGATGAGCAATCTCTCATGGAGGTTGCAAGCATAGGTTATACGCACCTGCTTGCCGAACCCTAAATAGCTGAGGACAACTCTGACAACGGAGCAAGTTCGCATGGCGCTGAGAGAACTTCTGCGTCAGCAACAGCGCACACGGGGACAGGATTCAGCTACCTGAACGCGCCGCTATCCATTCTTGAGCCAACCGGCGGAACTCAGCAAAATCGAGCATTGCGGAGTTACCAGGCAAAGCATGCGCCAGCCATTCACTATAGAAAGCGCGGAAGTCAATCTCCTCAGGCCGCGAGACATGTAAGAATGTCTGTCTGCGCTTCTCAATATTGGCGCTGGCCAGGAAAGCAAAGAGTTGGTTTCGTTGATTGCCTTTCTCTCTACCGTTCGTTGCAGAATGCTCACTTGTTCTTGTCGGCTTCCAACAATGCAGAACAAGATCACACCCCGCCGTGTTCTCACTTACAAGCTGCTTGAACGTCGCATGCTGCTTATCAAAGGTGTCAGCTTTGCGAATGACAAAGCCCGCTTCACCAATTGCGCTACGCAATACTTCCCATACCTGGCTTGATGAATTCATAAAGATGAGTAGCAGCCAATGGCCAGGACGGAGAACACGGTAGCACTCAGTAGAGACAGGCATACCGAGATCAGTTGGCAGAGGGGGTTGATCTCTGGCGCGCCTGTATGAGCAGCTTCGCCAACACGGTGAGACTCCATACGGAATGCACACCCGTCGCCAGGCGCTCAAAGACGCCGGCTGGGCCATGCGCTCCTTGCGCGGCGCCGAAGATGGCGATAAAGATGATCGTGAGCAACCCGACGACTACCGAATAGAGCGCCCACCCATGCCACTGTGGTTCTACGGAGAACCGCCAGGCAAGCGCAAAACAACCCAGAGCCAGCGAGGTGATGGCGATGATCGCGAAGATGACATGAACTTTGCCATGCAAGGTTGGCGTGGTGAGGAGTACAGCGCCCACCGGATACCCCGGCGCCGGGTCTTGTGAGAAGAAGCCGTCAACAATCAGCCCAACCCCGGTGAGCGCCTCGAAGAGCGGAAACAACACACGGGCTCGCCCTGGCCTCAACACACGCCGCCAGCCAACAGCCGAAAACAGCAGCAACACGCCAAACGCGACAAAGTTGATCTGCTGGACGACTCCACCTGGCCCCAGGCTCAGCGCGCTGATCGCCTGCTGGGTGGCGTCGTAGCCAGGGCGAGTGGCTCCCTCGATCAGATAGGTGAGCGCAAACAATATGCCCCCTACAGCGCCACCGCCTATCAAGACAAACTCGCTCCGCGAAAGCCGCGCGCCAGAGAGTTTTCCCTGGCTCTTCCTGGAACCGTCAGACGCTTCCGATGGAGTCATTCCTGATGCGTGACGGCGTTGCGCTTGCATGCTTGCTTTCCCTTCCCCTATGATTACGGCTTTCAACTGAAAGCCGCCACCGCCGAAGCGTGACTCTTGATGAGCGCCTCTCGCTCACCACCCAAGTATATCCTAAAGGAGGCGTGCGGCGTAGTGTGAAGTGTCATAAGAACCGCATGACATTTGTCATAACTCCCGCTTACTCGACCGCGAACACAGGGCACAGCCTCTACCTCTCACAGGCTCCCTACGCAAAATTGCGCATTGCGTATATACGTATACGTATAATACACTTGCAACAAGCGCCGATCTGCGCGTTGTAGCGGCCATGACTGTGAGGGTTACTATGATGGCCAACAAAACAATCTATGTCGCCGACGCCGACCTGCCCCTCTACGAGCAAGCCCAGGCGCTCGCAGGCGGCAACCTCTCATCCGCCATCGCCACGGCGCTCCGCCAGTTTGTGGAGCGCGCGCAACGCGAGGGCGCGATAGACATTGACGTTGACATACCAATGGCAAGTGGCGATGAAGGGCAGGCCGACCAAAGCGGGTTTGCGCCAATTGTCGTGAAAGTCGGCCAGGGCGGCGCCTATACCCTGCAACGCTTTTACGGGCGGCTGCTTGGCAAGCAGCATATGCGCCAGCCGGGGCAAAACAGCATCGTATTCTACCGCGTGTATCAGACGAAAAAAGGCGCGCTGGCGCTCCATGTGGTGAACTCACCTGATTGGTCGGGCTGGTCGAATTGGGGCGATTGGCGCAACTGGAAGCGAGGCACGCGTGATCGCGCCGAAGAGCGCAAACGTGAACGCAGACGCGATAGAGCCGACGAGTGGACGCTCAACTTTGGTGGGTTCATATTCAATAGCTCGCCCATCCACCCACCTGTTCCGCGAGTACCCCCTGCGCCTCCCAACATGCCAGCCACGCCGGATATGCCCAATCCGCCGAATACGCCAACACGACAGGCGCCAGAAGACGAGCGCAGCGGCGCGTGGTGGCAGACCAGCTCGCGCCTGGAAGTCTACAACTCGCTTGACGAGTTGCGTCCCCACATTCCGGCGGAACTGGCGATGGTGGTCGCCCATCGGCTGACGCATGGCGCAAGCTACATCGAAGACCTTGATATTTAGCAACGTTAGCCGCCGGAGCGCCAGCCTCGCTCACTGTCTGGCGCCATGAAAAGAGGTATGAATCTATGGCAGTCGTTTCCGGGTCTGCCGAACAGACCGTAGCGCACACCCCCTCAACCCCAGCGACTCCCGGCGCGCCTGGGCAAACCATCGCCATCGAGGTGGTCAATCTCGTGAAGCGATATCCCAAGGCGACCACCAACGCGGTGGATGGTGTCTCGTTCAGCGTTCCCCAGGGCGAAATCTTCGGCTTGTTGGGGCCGAACGGCGCAGGCAAAACCACCACCATTGGCATCCTGACCACCTTCGTTCGCCAGACGAGCGGCGAGGCGCGCATCATGGGCATAGATGTCGCCGCAGATCCCATGAGCGCCAAGCAGCGTATCGCCGTTGTGCCGCAGCAAAGCAACCTGGATCGCAGCCTCAAAGTGCGCGAGGTGCTAACGTTCCATGCGGCGTATCATGGCATCCCGCGAGCCGAACGCAACGCCCGCGCTGATGCACTGCTCGATGAGCTTGGCCTGGGCGACCGCAAGCGTGACCGCATCAATCGCTACTCCGGCGGCATGGCGCAGCGGCTGATGATCGCCCGCGCGCTGATGCACTCACCCGACGTCTTGTTCCTCGATGAACCAACCAACAACCTCGATCCGCAGTCGCGCCTCTTTTTGTGGGAACGCATCCAGGGATTGAACGCGCGTGGCCTGACCATCCTGCTGACCACGCACGATATGATCGAGGCCGATCAGCTCTGCCAGCGCATCGCCATCATGGATCATGGCAAGATTCTCGCACTTGATACGCCCGCCGGACTGAAAACGCTGATTCCGGGCGGCGTCTCGCTGGAATTGCGTGTGCGCCACGCCAGAGAGCAGCCTGCTGATGGCGCGTCGCCACTGCTAGCGGCTTTACGCGCGCTGCACGGCGTCAGCAAGGTGGACGAAACTGGCTCCGACGAACAGGATACCAGCGGCGAAGTCACGTTCTACCGCCTCTTCGCTCCAGACGCAGGCGCGCTGATCGGCCCGGCGACACAGGCTGTGTTAGCGCAGGGCGCCGAGCTACGCGATCTGCATCTGGCGCGGCCAAGCCTCGAAGATGTCTTCATCTACCTCACCGGAAGGAATTTGCGCTAATGGCTACGACAACTTCCCCAACCGCATCGAACCTGGCCGACGTGGCGCAATCCACACCGCCCACTCTATCCTTGATCGGCGGTGCGCCACGCCCGAAACATAGCCGCCTAGGGTTGATCCTCATCGCCTTCCTGGCGATCTTCCGGCGCGACCTCGCAGTGACGGCGCGCGAGTTTATCGCCTTCCTGATTCAGGTGTTGGTGCAGCCGCTCTTCTTGCTGTTTATCTTTGGCAAGGTGCTGCCGGAGATTGGCGCAGCACAGGCTGGCTTCGGCGCAATCCTGCTGCCGGGCGTGGTGGCGCTGACTGTCGTGCTGACCGCGATGCAGGGTGTCACCCTGCCGCTCGTTCTCGATCTCGGCTTCGGACGCGAGATTGATGACCGTCTGCTTGCGCCACTGCCTGTGGCCCTGGTCGCGGTGGAAAAGGTGCTTTTCGCGGCGATACGCGGACTGGTGGCGGGCGCCGTCATCTTCCCGCTGGCCTGGTGGATTCTGGGGAGTGATTATACTGTGCGGACAGATCGTATTGGGATGCTGATTGGGATAATGGTTCTGACGGCGCTGGCCGGGGCGGCGCTTGGCCTGACGATTGGCGTCTTGATCAAGCCCGAACAGATCGGCCTGATGTTCTCACTGATCATGACGCCGCTGCTCTTCACCGGCTGCACGTACTACCCCTGGGCCTCACTTGGCTCCATCAAGTGGTTTCAGATTCTCACGCTGTTCAATCCGCTGACGTATGGCTCTGAGGGGTTGCGCTACGCGATGACGCCGCCGCAACACGCCACTGTGTATGGCCACACGGTTACATTCGCCATCTCGACCCTGGCCACACAATGGATTTACCTGGGGCTGGGCGGCACGGTGGTTGCGTTCTTCATTCTTGGCGTCTGGCTGTTTAGCCGCCGCGTCGTCAGCTAAGCGGTCGGCAAGCGTCAGTCAAGTTTGTCAAGGCCGGTACGCGCTGCGTTGAGCAGATCGTCCACCATGCGCGTGAGGCGGTTGACGGCAAGCTCACTGCGTTCAAGCGCCTGCTGCAACCCCAGCAAGGTCTTCAGGTCTCCATCGGCAGGCATGGCGCTTCCCGTCTGCGCCTGCTCCAACTGTTCGCGCCGGGAGATCAGCCCTTGCACCTGACGTAGCGCGATCTGCACATTGGCCTTGACGCTTGTGATGGGCGTGCGAAGCTCATGGCTCATGAGGATGAGGAACTCGTCTATGTGCCGTTGCAACTCCTCCTGCGCCTGGCGTACGCGCTTGCGTGTCGGGCGGCGTGGCGTATAGGACGCGCGTCGCTGTTCCCGTTCCACCGCACTGGAGGAGTTGCGGCGAGGCGCTTCGTCCTCATACTCAGATGTTATCTGCCGCGTTGTCACGATGACACCTCACAGTCCAGGATGATTCCAAACGAACGGGGCGCATTCATGCGCGCAGAAAAAGAATATGAGAAGGTGAACACTCTACTCTCCCTCCTGCAGGCGTTTCTCCGCCAACTGCACAGAGGCCAGCACATCGTCAATATCAAATGGCTTGTAGACAATCGGTGTATCGAGCTGCGCCAGCACCTCCATATCAGTCGGCTGCAACGGCGCCTGGCGAGCGGTCAGCAGGATGAAGCGATGTCTGAGCGCCCCCGCCTCCTCGGCGATAGCGCGCAACACGTCCATACCCGATAACCTGGGCATCGTCAAATCGAGCAAGGCGATACAGGGTTCAGCGGCCGCTTGCAATGCCCTAAGCGCCTGTTCGCCGTTGATTGCCTCCTCGACATGGTATCCTGCTCCTGCCAGTAAGAACCGCAATGTTTCACGGATGTCGTCGTTGTCTTCGGCGATTAAAATCTTGACCTTCACAGGAGCGCCTGCCAGAGTCGGCTGTGTCGGTTTACTCTGCATAAGATGACTGCATCCTTCCTGCTTTTCCCTAACGCAAATTGGGCGCCAGCCAACTATCCCCTTACAGGCCGAAGTTCCCCCCGCGTTTCGCTACACACAAAAAACACCCGATCCGGCGGCGTGTGGCGCATCGCCAGATCGGGTGTTTTTTTAAGGGATCCTCAGTGATGAAGGACGTTCTGGTAGATGATCAGCCCCAGCGCGACAAGCGCGACAACGGTGATCAGGAAGACAATGACCGAGAAGATCGCCGTATACACGGCTGAACGCTCCGGCGGGCGGCGGTGCTTACTTGGCAACGGCGCAGGGGCCACCGCATAGGGATGTGTCACTAATGGCGTAGGTTGCGTTGGTTGCGTTGGTTGTGCAGACGGCGTCGGTTCAGCGCCGGTAGGCGCCACAATTTGGGCAGACGCTTCAGATGCGGTTGCAACGGCGGCTGCGCTTGCCACAGGGCCAGGGGGCAACGCCGGAACATCCTTCACCCCAGGAATAGCGCGCTTCTTTTCGCCCGCCGCCAACGCCGCATGCTCATCTATGTAGCGGTTGTGGTAATAGGCAATGGCGCGTTCACCGGCTACCCGCAAGAAGGTGTAATCCACCGCGCCCCCGACGATGGCGCTTACGCCTGGGATGATGCGCCCGATCCAGCGCGCGGTCTGCTCTTCGGTCAGATCGAGGCTCAGGCGCGCAAGGATACGAGGCAACACACGCGGCAACAACTCGGTCAGCCCTTCGCGGGTGAGCCAGTTGCCCACGCCGCGCAGGCTATCCACCCCTGCGACAAGCGCCAGCACATCGGCAAGGTGCGCCTGTTCCTCCATCAGGCTGGTGTCGTAGCCATACGACTGCGCCACCTTCGCAGCCATCCGCACAGCATAGATGGCCGTCAACTGCACGTCGAGTCCCGTCGCCACCAGCGCCCATAGTCCACCCGGCAGGCTGGTGAGCGCGCCGGTCAACAGCGCCCGATGGCGATAGTGGGCGGCGAAATGCTCGGCGACTTTATCCATCTGTCTCAATGGCGCATTGCGAATATCCGAGAACTGTTGGATGTTGTGGTTGCGCGCCTGATGTTCATGCAACACCGTCTCATCCGGGCGTGACGCCCAACTCAGCGCGTGATTGATACGCTCCGAGGTTGGGCCTGGCTTTTCGATCAACTGCTTCACATCGGGCGGCAGCGCCTCGATGGCGTTGGCGACACGCTCTTCAGGTGGATGCAGATAGCCCACCTCTTGCGAACTGCTTGACATACGTTCCCTTTCGTTCCTGGCGCAGACCGGTTTGCTCCAGTTTCTGCGCCACCGCGTCAGCATATGGCTTATGGCGTCGCACAATCGGCAAGAGAGAAAGCTATCCAAAGAGAGCATGTTTACACATGGCTTGTAGGGGCGCAGCCAGAACACGATGCGACGCCAAACGGTGTCTGGGGTGCAGGATCAGTATATGTGAGAATGAGATGATCGGCAAGGGCAGACCGTTTCTCCTATGGCAGCTTGACAGGTAGAGGCACGTTTGCTATCGTGCCTGCATAGGTGAGGGAGGAAGCGTAGGGCGCCGGGAGTGAGAACCTTTGGGCGACCCGTGGGGGATAGTTGCGAGGTGATGTGTATGTCCGCTCTTGCGCCGATTCTTGCTGTGGATGATAGCGCGCCGATTCGCGAGATGATACTGGCTGTCCTCTCTGGCAGGGGGCTACGTGTGGTGACGGCGGCGGATGGCCGCGAGGCGCTGGAGCGGCTGCGTGCGGCGGCGGAGCCATATATTGTGCTGCTCGACATCGTGATGCCCGTGATGGATGGCCTGCAACTCTGCGCCGAGATCGAAAAGGATGCGGCGGTGCAACGAGCCGGACACCAGATCATCTTGATGTCGTCAACTGTGCGGCTCAACGACAGACAAAGCCCCGTTGTCTCGGCGTATCTCAACAAGCCGTTCACCCGCCAGCAATTGATCGAGGTCGTTACCTCCGCACAGAACGCCATCTACGCCTGAGGGATCAGGCAAAGAATCAGGCGCGAGCTAGCCTCCAGCGTTGGTAGCTCCAGCCCGCCAGCAAGATCAACGCGCTCAGGCCAAGCAATAGTGCGATGCTGGCGATGGCCTGCGCCGCTGTGGCATGGGTGATGACACTGCTATCCGAGCCAAAGAAGGCGACCGCCGCATAGTCGCCATCCGCAGTAAGAAGTGTACCATTGAGGGTGGGCAGGCGCGGCAGGTAGATCAAGTTGCCCCAGAACCAGTAGCCCAGGAAGAGGAACTGATAGAGCGGCCCCCAGATCACCAGTGGGCAGATCAGCGAGAACGCCGCCACAAACAGCACGCCAGGCACGATGATCGCCAGGAACGGCCCGACCGCCAGGGGAAAACTCAGCGTGTCGCGCCCCCTGACTGCCAGCAGATAGGCGACTCCGGCGGCATAGGCGATCAGCATGGGCAGCAACGCCGCGCCCACCACGCCGATATACTTGCCCAACAGACGCGCGCCTGAGGACGCTGGCAACGTGTTCAACGTTTCTTCCACTCGTGTTTTACGGTCGCGTGTCAGCCGATCCGTCGTGAGAAAGCCGACAGCGATGGGCAGGAAGAACATCACCAGCGAAGCCACAGCGGCGAAGGCTGAGACCACCGATGGGCGATGGCTGTCGTCAGTCCAGGTCTTCGTCCCCAGGATGGCCAGAAATGTCAGCGCCGCCACGCAGAAGAAACCGATCCACAGCGCCCACCGGCGAACCTGCATCAAGAACTCGTAGCGGGTCGCGCCCCAGAAGGCGCACCACTGATTGATGGTATATGACGTATTCTGTGCGATCATTGAAAAGTCTCCACTTTCGATCAGGACGCCTAGCGTTCGCGCATGAACCAGACGTAGCTATCTTCGAGCGTCGGCTCAACGAGTCTCGCCCCAGCCTGTGGCGCCATATCGCCCACCACACGGAACTGCGCCCCGGCGCCTGTCTGGATCGTCGAGACAACGGCGAGATCGCCCTGTGGGCGCATGCTCACATGCGGCGTGGTGAGCGTCCAGACATGGCCGCGCGTCGCCTGGGTGAGTTGGCCAACCGTCCCCTGGAACAACACGCGCCCGCTCTTCATGATGGCTACCCGCTGGCAGGTCTGGGCGACATCCTCGACGATGTGGGTGGAGAGGATCACCACCCGATTGCCTCCCAGATCGGCCAGCAGATTGCGGAAGCGGATGCGCTCCTCCGGGTCAAGCCCGGCGGTCGGCTCATCCACAATCAAGAGCTGCGGGTCGTTGAGCAACGCCTGCGCGATGCCCACCCGTCGCTTCATCCCCCCCGAATACGTCTTTAGTTTGCGGCTCGCTACATCGGAGAGCGCCACCAGTTCCAACAGCGTGTCCACCCGCTGACGACGCGCCTGCCGGTCGTCCAGCCCTTTGAGCAAGGCGATGTAGTCCAGAAACTCACGGGCGCTGAGGTCGGGATAGACCCCCAACTCCTGCGGCAGATAGCCCAAGAGGCGTTTGACCGCCAGCTGGCCCTTCCCGCTGAGCGCATCGAACGCCCCCACCTGCACACTGCCGCCGCTGGGCCGCAGAATGCCCGCCAGAATCCGCATCAGCGTCGTCTTGCCTGCGCCATTTGGCCCCAACAGCCCAAACATGCCGCTGGGGATGTCCAGCGTCACCCCGTTCAGCGCATGCACACCGCCGCGATATGTTTTTCGCAGGCCACTTACTATTACTCGCATGAGAGACCTCCAGATGTCGTGAAATATGGTGAAATGGAGCTATCTATCTGCTACTCGCTGGCGGCGTCGGCGCTGCGGATCAGCGATTCGCCGCGGCGCAGGGGCAGCCAGCCAAGCAGGAACAACACCAGCGCCAGCGCAATCAATTCGAGACGGCTGGAAAGCCAGAACGAGACGGAAGGAGCCAGTGTCGTTGGGAAGAGAAAGAGCGGATTGAGCCAGGCATACACGACGAAGTAGCCATAGGCAAAGCTCTCGATCAACCAGACGACGCCCACCACCGCGCCGCTGAGCGCGCCGTTGCGCAGCAGCGCGGCCAGCGCAAAGCCCAGCGCCGCCAACACCAGCAGCGGCGCCAGCCAGGTCAACTGCAACTCCAAAAACTGCGGCGCAACGCCGGAATAATCAGCCTGGGCTGGGATGCGCCAGAACTTCCAATGGTAGAGAAAAACTCCCGCGACAATCGCCACCGCGCCCGACGCGGCGATCACCAGCGCCGCACGGAGCAGCGCCGTCAGCGCGAAGGGCTGCGGCAGCGTCAGCCGTAGCTCCATCGCCTGATCGCTTGTGGTCAGGCTGGCGACGACCACCGCCGCGCCCAGCGGCAGCAGCATCTCAA
>Ga0070737_10002163_pt1 | contig 24507 bp, 21 predicted proteins | sample Coa_R1_10_FD_66438 | JGI IMG/M metagenome (GOLD analysis project Ga0070737, IMG submission 66438) | Surface soil microbial communities from Centralia Pennsylvania, which are recovering from an underground coalmine fire - Coalmine... | ecosystem: Environmental > Terrestrial > Soil > Unclassified... | reverse complement strand
GGAATCCCAGCCTTTTCCGGCGTGCGCACGGGATATTTGCAGCACAGCATCTATGCCCCTTTTCTTCGCGTGCTCCTTGCCGAATTTGGCAAGGAGCGCGTCTTCATTGTCGATGCCGCTGAACTCTTCCGGGATCCACAGTGTGTAACGAAAAGGATTTACAGCTTTCTCGGCGTTCCTCCAGTAGAACCGCTCGTCATTGAAGAGCGGAATTCGGGCCCGCCGGGAGTTTTGGCGGACGCCACACGTTCCAGACTGATTGAATTCTTCCGCCCCTACAATGAAGATCTCTATAGGCTGCTCGGCAAGGATTTTGGCTGGGGTGCTTTGTAACAGTAGCAGCGCGTCTTTGAATGGCGGGTCCCTATTGCTCCCGGCTTCGATTTTCTCATGGCTTGCAAAAGTGTGATGAGTTTTGCTCATGCCGCATACTTCTGGCTGGACATGCCGCGGCAGAGTATGCGAGCAAGCGCGCTTTCGAGCACTTCAGTTGGGGAGGATTGAGCGGCGCGTGAACGCCAAGCAATGAAACCATCGGGCCGGACAAGCAAGGCACCATTCGTTTCTATCCCGGTCCGCTCCAAAAAGACTTTGTCTTCGGTACCCGCCCCGGCTCGATAGGCCGCCAGCGGTGCGCCGGACCGTGCAGAAATATGCCGCGCTGCATCTTCCCAAGGCACAGCATCTGGACCGGCGAGAAGCACGAACCCATTTCCGATCAGATCATGCGTAGAGATCAGGCGGCCGCCGCAGAGGATCGACACATGCGGGAGGCGTGTCCCAGGACGTCCGGTGGGACGCCGGGGATCCTCCACCAGGCTTCCGTCATCCCCCGGATCGCTCAGAATGGCAGCCGAGTGATATCGATACCCCATGGCGGCGCTAACCGTATCCCATTCTATTGGAGACACTGGCAAATCGGTGCTGAGGCCGGGCCGCAGACGTTCAACATAGTTTGCGAGGGCGCGTTCTACAGCGAGCTTCCCGGCAGGCCGGCGTTCGGTCTCGTAAGTATCAAGCAGGGCGCTGCCCGCGTCTCCCCTGAGCACCAATGCAAGCTTCCATGCGAGGTCCGCGGAATCCTGAATCGCTGTCTGGCCGCCAAGCCCGCCCACGGTCGGAACAATGTGCGCCGCATCCCCCGAGAGAAAAACCCGCCCCTCCCTCATTCGAGAAGCGAGCAGTGCCGACATTGTCCATGGACGGATGCCGAGTATTTTAACGTCGAGATCTGGCATGCCAAGCATCGCACGGATGAGCTTTTCGCAATGCCGGGTATTGAACACGGCCGCGCCAGTCTCTGCTGGGTCATACTCAACATGGATTTGACCAAGCCCCGGATCGTCACAGCTGACGAAGGCACCCGTAAAGTTAGAGTTTCGAAGATAATATAGCGCGAAACCGCGCCCTTGCATGGGAATGCTGAGATCTGCTTCGAAAAATATCGACATGAGGTGGGCTAGCCTGCCTTCTCCGTGCATTTCGATACCAAGTGTTTGCCGCACGAAACTGGCGCTGCCGTCTGCAGCGATGAGATAGTCCGCAAGAACATCGATCTTGCCGTTGTCATCTGTACGCAGTGCTGCACGTACACCGTCTCGATCCAGATTAACTTCACAAAGCGTGGTTGAAAATCTCACGTCTGCTCCAAGAGACCTCGCATACCGGAGCAAAACGGCTTCTACACGGTCTTGCCCGGCCCTGCAGATCGTCGACGGCGAGAGGTCCATCATCCTGCCGCATCGGGTAGGCGGGAAGGTTGCGATCACGCGCCCCGTTACGGTTTCCGCAATCGCTATCGTAGCGTCATGCGGCGCTGCGCGGCTAACCTTGTGCAAATCAGCTTCAAGTCCAGGGACGGCGCGCAGCAGCTCCAGGCTGCGAGGATTGATACCTCGCGCCTTTGGATAGCGAGACGTCGAGGCATGGCGTTCAACCAGCGTGCAAGGAACGCCGCGAAAAGCAAGAAGCACCGCCGCGGTAAGCCCCGCGAACCCTGCTCCGGCAATCAATACCGGCGTGCGATAAATGGTCATGCCTTAAAACCTTTTCAAGAAAATGCGGATTGATCACAGCTGGACTTGTCTGGCTCTAAAATACTCTTAAGGCAGAACGCGCACTCCCTGATTTGCGGCGCCCCTGGTGTTTGTCTGAAATCAAACCTTCTCGCGGCGGCATTCCATGCCGATAATTGAGCACGCTCGCCCCCAGGCGGCGCGGTGTGCTTAGAGCGTACCATAACCACGCGATGCAAATTACCTCGGGTATGGTGAACGACAAATAAGCGATGACCGGGCAATCAAGATAGAGGCCAACGGCGATCAAGGGTATTCCAGCGAGCCATGGCGTCAGGATATCGGCAGCGGCGGCTGCCGCAAAAGATCCCCGCGCCTGCAAAACCGCCCGCATGATGTTTGCTGCATAACGCAGCGGCAGCAAGATCGAAAGCGCCTGAACGAGGGCCGACCACCATGGCCCCTGCTGCCGGTATATTGCATGTCCGAGCCAATCGCTGCTCAAGAATACGATCAATGCGCAGATGGCGCTGAGCGGTATGCCAAATATCCATAGAGTTTTTGCAATGGAATCAATTTCGGGCCCAGGCCGCCCGGTCAAGCGAAACGCGAGGAAGCGGGTCAATGCAGCCATTGGCGCGAGAATGAAGAGCATCAAAATCTGACCCGTAGCATAGGGGTCGAGGCGATGATGGCCGGCGTGCCCAAGCCAAGGCGCAGCGAAAAGAGCGAAGGACGCAAAAAGAGCTAGCTGGGGAGAAAGATTGCGCTGCGCCTCCCAGAACAATGAATGCAAGAATGTGAGAGTGAAGGATCGTTCCGCTCTGCCTGGCCAACGCAGACCGCGCAGCGGGAGCTGACGATAAAACCAGCACGCGGATATAACCGAGATAACAAACCCGGCAATAAAACAACCCGTGAAGCCAAACAGGAAAGCATCGATGAAAAGCAGATTCGTACCTGCCTTCAGCGCCACCTCGATCAATTTCCAGCGTATGACCAGCACTCCCCGCCCGAGAGCATGGAGGGCGAAGGCACCGCTGCTTGCAAAAAACCGGAATGGCGCGGCCAGTGCGTACCAGATGATTGCATTCCGGGCCAGGGCCGCAATCTCACTTTCACCAGCCAGCATTCCGACTATGCGCGGATAAAGAAAAACTCCGAGTACACCGGCTGCGGCACCGAGCGCTACAGTAAGGGCCGAAATCTGTCGAATCGTCTCGGCGAAGTGATTATTCCGGGCAGCTGCCGAAACAAAAATCGATGTGACTGCCCCAATTGCGGCGATTGACACAAAATCGAGCAGAGCTACCCTCATTAGCATCGCATAAGCGGATGGCGCACCCGCGCCCAGCCTTGCAAGCATGATAATATCTGCCTGAATCGTGAGTTGCGCGGCGGCGAACGTTAGCAGTAGAGGAAAAAAGCCATTCCAAAAGCTTTTTTCAATCATTTTGGAATGGCCTGCCAGCCAGGGAAAACACCGAGCTCGAAATTTGCAACCGTAAAGAAACCGAAGCGGCCCGGGGGAAGCGAAGGAGACTCATCGAGCTCGATGAGTTCAACCTCCCGGCCCACATGGACCGTGTGGCACTTCCAGCCGGCGACGAGGTTCATGGTTTTGTCGCAACCCAGCACGATGCCGCAGTCCAGGCCGCGATCAAGAATCGCCCAGCGGGCAGCCGCCGCACCCATTAGCGATATGAGCAGATCATTGTTCAAGCGGTCCCGGAATTGAGACTGTTCGAGCCACACATAAACCCAGAGATAATAAGTCCAAGAGAATGTGAGCCCCTGTTGTTCTGCCCATTCCATAAAGGGGCGGAAAATTGACATCCCGTCTTCTCCAGATAGGGCGAGAAGCTCCGGACAGATGTCAAATAATGTATGCCAGTAAGCGCGCAGGCTTGCATCAATTCGGGAAAAAGCGCGCGAGTCCCTCGGATACTCCATCAGTTTCGAGGGCGAGGTCATAGCCTCAAAGAGATCGCAATCGCGTTCACATGGCCGGGATGAAAGCATTCTGGGATATCTCTTCGATTGGGACAAATATGTCACGCAGCCGCCGCAAGTCGGCAACGATGGAGTCATACTCAATGTTGTCATCCCGCTCATAGGTGAGCGTTGCACCCGGCTTGTCGAACAGCATCCGGCGGCTAGCCAGAAAGCCGCAGGTATCTTCGGTCAATTCCTCGGCATGGGTGTCGAGGCAGATATAGGGTTTGGTCAGGGAGAGCCTATAACCGGCAACATGAAAATGCCTGTTTTGAGCTATGATCGTATCCCACGCCTGAAGAGGAAGCTTGCAATTATGCATCGCACAGACGGCATTTGAAGCATCGAAAAGAACACCTGCCCCGGTATCTTGCATTAATCGCTCGAAAAACTCTGGCGCCTCGCGGCCGCCATCCATGATGGACGGATAGTTTTCGAGGAAAAGCTGGCGGCCAACCATGTCCTGCCACAGCCCAACTCTACTCCTCACCAAGCCGTATACGTTTCCGTAGTCGATTTCGCCCAGATGAAAGAAGCTTCTTCCCTTGAAGGAGAAGCACGCAACATGATCGGAGACATACATTGGATCAAGAGCATCAATATAGATGCGCAGCCGTTTGGCAAAATCAGCTAAAAACTCCGGATCGCTTTCCAGGAATTTCGAAAACATGATGTGGAAGCCGACGGGGCAATCAAATGTCTTGACCAATTCGGCTGGAGGTACACAGAGGAAATTATCGATCAACAACTCGCAATAATCTATGTGCCTTTCCGCGACGAGCCGGCGCACCAAATCGCGCGTGTCGCTCAGAGTGAAGTTAAAGCCGAGACGCATGACGATTGGCTCCTCCTTCCCGGATACGCCGCCCGTCATGACGGGCGGCGCCACATGTTGCCGCCTCAGCTGGCGCAGCTTGATCCGCAGCAGGTTCCCGCGCGGCCGATGATCTTCAGGGCAATCCGCCTTACGATCTTCAGAGCCATGTCCATCTCCTACTAAAGGTTGCCATCAATGCGTATACAGTCACAGCATACGAACAGCTCGTATGCCAAGATCAATATACAGCACACAGGTATAACGTTCACGACTGTGAGGCTGCGCCATTCTTTAGAAAAAATTTTTCCGGAAGAACATACGGTAAAGACCGTCAGAAACGTACCGCGCGGGTACGGCTCTCAGGCCGGGGTGTGACAGGAATGCAGAAATCCACAAGGGCCGGTTCGGGATAAAACTCACCAGCTCACGGCGCCAGACTCAATTGAACCACCAGCTCTCCAGGATCATGCCGAAAGGCAGCATGGGATATTTGGGCAGTCTCGCCGGCCTTACGAGTTTTGCCGTATGCGCGACCCACAACTCCGTTGTGTGAAACAAGGGCACGAAATAGAATCCCGATAGCAGAACACGATCGAGCGCACGCGCGGCCGCCACATAATCATCATGGCTATACGCGGTGAGGAGGGCATCAATCATCGCGTCGATCGCAGGCGATGATGCGCCCGCCTCGTTCATCGTTCCCTGCTCGTTGACCGTGCCAGAACCCCAGCGGTACCGCTGCTCTTGGCCGGGTGACGCGATGGGCAGCCATTGCGCCACAATCATGTCGAATTCGAATTTCTGCCTGCGCTGGTTATATTGTACTTCCTCGTAGGAGCGCACCTCCGCATCAATGCCCAGAAGTTTCAATGAAGCCGCGAAGTTCAATGCCAGGCGTTCTTCGTCGCGGTTCCTCACCATGATTTCGAATCGCAGCGGAACCCCATCCTTGGAGAGTCCTGTATCCGTATATTTGTAGCCCGCGGCCGCGAGCAGAGCTTGAGCGCGCCGCGATATGTCACGATCTTGCCCTGAACCGTCATGAACGGGAGGATACCAGCGCCCTTCCAGTATGTCCTCCCGGACGGCGCCTGGAAATCGCGCAAGCAAAGCGCGCTCGGCGATGCTTGCGGGGCGGCCCGACGACGAGAATTCGCTTTCATCGAAATAGCTTTTTGTCCGCGAGTAGAGGTTAAACAAGAGATTCGCGTTGACCCATTCGAAATCAAACATCATGGCGATAGCTTCGCGAAGACGCACATCGCGGAATATTTCCTTGCGGAGGTTGAAGACGAAACCCTCCATGCCAACCGGCCGGCCGGGATGCAGTGATTCCTTGACAACCTGCCCCTCCTGTACCGCAGGAAAGTTGTAGCCATTGATCCATCGAGCCGCGCTCGTTTCCTCGCGATAATCGATAAGGCCCGCCTTGAAGGCCTCGAAAAGGGCTTCGCTGTCGCGGAAATAATCGATATCGATCTCGTCAAAGTTATAAAGACCGCGCCGGGCCGGGAGATCCTTGCCCCAATAATCCGGATTCCGGCGCAAGACCAAGCGCTCGCCTGCCTTGACTTCCGCGACCACATAGGGGCCGGAGGCAACAGGCGGTATCAGAGTGGCCTCGGTGAAATGCTCGGCGTCGGTCGCATGCTGAGGTAATACGGGCAGGGAGGCAAGAATTTTCGGCAAGTCCTGATCCTCAGCTCCGGTTAGATCGAAGCGGACCGTCGCGGCATCGGGTGCGCCGGCTGCCCTGACAAGTTCGAGAGCTGCTCTTTGCTGAGGGATTCCCTTCGCTTTCAAAAGATCGAATGAAAAGAGAACATCCGCCGAAGTGATCGGAACCCCATCCGAGAAACGCGCTCGCGGATCAAGATGGAATGTGAGATGTTCACGAGCGGCGTCGATTTCGACGGATTGTGCGATCAGGCCATAAAATGTGCTGGGTTCGTCCTGAGAACGCGTCATCAGGCTCTCATAGACCGCGCCAAGGAGATAAAGGGGCGCTCTCAAGAATTTGATATTGAACCGGTTCAGATTTTCAAAGGTCCCGAGCATGCCGAGGCGCAGCCGCCCGCCCTTCGGAGCGCCGGGATTTGCGTAGGGGAAATGGTCAAAACCGGAAGGGAGGGCGGGCACGCCATGCGCCGCAATCGCATGCGAGACCGGTGAGGCACCCGCCGGGGCCATGGCATCCGCGCAATGGCCGAGCGTCGTAATTCCCCCAACGCAATACAAGCTTATTAGACTTTGCCGCAGGACGCGTGATGCACTCAAGAGCGCTAAAGAGAATCCATTTATGGTCATGAGCTTCTTCGGCAGAAATGCTGCGGGACGATTCAGGATTGCTGCTCTTCAACGGCGAAACACCGCCCGCCAATGGCGGGGCGTGTAATCTTCCGGAGCGATATCCTCCAATGTTTCGAGCGTGAGACCATCGATGGCGAAACCTTCGATCTGCTCGCGGGTCAACGGCCTCCACGGTGTCACGATCGGGTCATCTTCTTCGCGCGCACTAGTGATCACGAGAAGGACACCGCCCGGCGTCACAAAAGAAGCGAGAGCCTTTGCTGCCAGTGGCAATAGCTCATCACCCATGGTCTGGAGCGTGTAACACTCGTGGACGAGGTCGAAGGTGCCGCGCCATTCTTCTGGCGCCTCCAGCAGATTGGCTACCTGAAACTGAACACGGCTTTCCAGAAAACGCTGCTTTGCCCATTCGATGGCTCGCGGGATAAAATCGAACGCCGTCACATCGGCACCCGCCGCGGAAAGAGCCTCTGCATTGTCGCCAAGGCCGCAGCCAACATCGATGGCACGCCTGCCTGCAAGGGAGCCATTTCTTGCGAGCCACTGCGTTAGAAGAGGATGTGGTGCGAGCCGCGCCCAGGGAATGGCGGCAGGATCATCCCCGGCGAGATCATAAATGGTTCCATACCAGTGATCACGCAGGGGATCGGACGGTTCGCCGCCCGGCTTCAAATGCGGGTTTATGGCATCGAGCCGCGCCCGCGCGGCATTCCGCCGGGCAAAAAAGCCGTCATCGTAAATATCGCTGCACATTTGTGCCATTGTGCCTTCGGTTCGAATCATTCGTCTAACCTGCTTCAGAGGGAAGGAGACCCGGAACTCCTCCAGGAGCGGGCCTTTTGCCCGCTCCTGCTGCTCAATGAAGATCTAGAACTCAAGCCGCAGGGAGCCGCGGAACGATCTTGGGACACCTGGTGTGAGCGAGAATCTGTTCACATAAGTCGTACTTCCATAGAAGTAAGTGGAGTTGAGGGCGTTATCGATATTGAGCTGCGCCGTGATGAACGATCCGGCGTATGGGAAGCGGTAAGCGGCCATCCCCCTTAGAAGCGTATAGGCAGGCATCTGAAACGAGTTTGCTGGATCACCTTGAGCCTCTCCGATCCGGGAAACACCGGCCGCTGTGCTCAATCCGCGATACTCGCCAGCCGCATCATATTTCACCCAGAGATTCCCCATGTATTCTGGGACACCCTGCAGTAAATTTCCGGTCACCGGTTTTTCATTAACAAGATCAAGAGGGTCGGCTGGATTGAATGGCGAGCCCTGTTTCACCCGCGCATCATCAAAGCTGAAATTGGCAATCACGCTCCAATTTGCGTCGATGCGGCCGTTGATATCAAGTTCCACCCCCTTGCTTTCCGCGAGTCCGATCAAGTTGGACAAGACACTGCCCGGAATGACCGTAGGAACATTCGTTTCCAAAATATCATAAAAGGCCATGGTCGCTGAAAGGCGCTTGTCAAAAAATTCGGCTTTTGCACCGCCTTCCCATTGAATCCCATGCTGCGGAGCAAGAGGCTGTCCATTCGCACCCGCGCCATTGTTGAAGCCAAGCGATTGGGTATAGTTTCCATAGAATGAAAGCCAGGGAACTGGCTGGTACAAGAGACCAATGCGCGGACTGAAGCCTCTGTCTGGAAGCGTCGTAAACTTCTGATTGGCGAGGCCCATTGCGTTGGCGCTGCCGAAGGCAACGCCACTCCCCGTCTCGGCCCAATCGTATCTTCCGCCAATCAAAAGATGCACACTGTCGTTGAGGGCGGAGATCATGTCCTGAACATAGGCGCCTTTCCATTCCTGCGTGTTGATCAAAGCGAAACCGTTTTGAGGCTTGTACAGGCTGGCGAGACTAGGCCCATTATAGACCGGATCGAAAATATTGAGCGACTGAGCGTTTGTGTCATAAATATTATTGAATGCCTTTGTGGAATTAAGTGTGTCCATGCCGAACAACACGGCATGGTTCAATGGACCGGTTTCGAACTTCCCATGGAGCTCTACATTTCCGGAAATCGATCTCTGATGACCCGGGCCAAACTGAAAATTGTTTGCGCCGACGCCGAACGTGTTATTCGGAGCCTTGCATCCTGGGTAAGGAGCAAACGTCGTTATGCAATTCCAGTAGAACTGCGAATTGAATGTCTGCATGTTGTCGTAAGCGAACCGGCTGACGAGATTCCAATTGTTAGTAATGTCAAACTTCCAGTCGAACCCGGCGTACCGTCTGATAAACTGATCCGGATAAAGCGTCGTAACCGCGGGATCTTCGAGATACCGGCTGATTGGAATCGGAGCGGGCGCGTTGCCGACCGCCGGGAACTGCGGTTGATTATCGACGCTCGTTACATGTTGATATTCCGCATCAATGTTCAGCCGGAATTGCTCGATGGGATGATAGGTGATCGTTGGCGCGACGAAGATATCTTGATCATTAACGAAATCGACGAATGAGTTCGTGTGCATGAAATCCGCGTTGATCCGGTAAAGCCATGTCTTATCGGCCGTGAGCGGACCAGTGGCGTCGATCGTTGTCCGAGTTAATCCAAAGGAGCCCGCCTGTTCCTGGAACGAATAATAGGGTACATCCAGCGGCCGTTTCAGCTCGATGTCGACGAGGCCGCCCGGCGCCACGCGGCCAAAAAGCACGGCGGCGGGACCTTTCAGAACCTCGATCGACTGAATGTTCGATGTATCGATGTTCTGGGTATAGGGAAGCAACAGACCGTTCTGATAGACATTCGACGACGTATTGAAGCCGCGAATGGTGAAATTGGTTGTACTCGGGAAACCATTGGGAGCCGGTGCGACACTGCTGACATTTCCTATGATGGCATCCTGGACGGTGATCCTCTGCTGATCATTGATTGTCTCGAGCGGAACGACCTGGATTGAAACGGGGGTTTGCAGGATCGGTGTCTCGGTCTTCGTTGCCGAAAATGCGTCGGGAACACTGTAGCCCGTGAACCGGCCGCCCCCGGTTTCCGCCGGCGTCACCGGCGGCGGCGCGGCCTGCTCCGGCGAGGCGGGCCCTTGTTCCGGGGCAGTGACGTCAACTGGCGGCAGGGCTATCGGGCCGCTATTGGACGCGGCTCCAGCCGCTTGCGCAAATGCCCCGGATGCCGGCCACATTCCTGCGAGGGCGGTGAGTGCGGTGGCCGTAAGAAGTTCTTTCTTGCATATGGACCAAGTTGTGGAAACGCGACTTTTCATTTTTGCCCCCTCTCTCGAACCGCGGCGCAAAACCGCCACATGGCTTGCCCGGCATCCGCCTGGTGCAGCCTTCGGAGAGGGAAGACGTGTCGGGCTGGGATGGCCCGTCACCCTGAAAATTGGATGGATGAATGTTTCACATAGTGTGGCAAATTTAGCACAAATGATTTGTGGCTTAAGATGGGGGGGTCCCGACGCTCTCTTGCCGCGCCTATAAGACGATTGTGCAAGCACCGGCCCCGGCGAAGTCAGTTGCGAGAGGCAAGGAGAGCTTCCAGAAGCTGATCAAAAGAGTCCCAGCTTGGAAGACCGCCGATGATTTTGCCCGCCCTTGCCGGGAAGCTGAAGCGCCGCGCCAAAGAGTTTGCGGCCCGGCCTTGTGCCGTGCAGTACATTCGTCTTCACAAAAGATTGCGCGTTCTTTGGCGCCAGATGCCTTAAAAACGCGACAGCTGCCGGCGAGAATTTTCGCAAGATCACGCTAGAGTGGCGTGAAAAGGGCCGCTCCACAGCTCCACAAATGGTCTCGGAATACTTGCGTGATCCGGCAAGAAAGGAAAATACATGGGTATAATTTTGATTGGCCCGCCGTTCGAGGAGGGTGGGCTGGCGCATGTGGCATTCGGTGCCGATGGTGTCTTGGGTTTTGTGCCGGCAGCAGATTTACGCGCTGCTCTAGCCGCTATCCCAGCATCAGACGGCGGAACAGATGATAGCGTTGTTGTCACGTTTTCCGCATCCGCGCCACTTAAGATGACGTTATCGCGCACCGAGATCGAACGACTACTTGAGCAGACGAAGCGGATAATGGCCTAACACCGCTCACGGCTGAGCGGGCCGAAGCGTTTGCGTTGTGTGCACCGCTTATCGTCACGAATTGTCTCCGGGACATAAGATGGGCCTCCCTCTGATCATTGATGCGGAGGAATGCACAAACGGCGGATCCCGCTGTCAGGGTCCATCTAATTATGGGAATTTTCCGGCTGGTCCTGGGCGTGGGAAAAAGCCGGGGTCACGCCGCGGAGCTGATCGCGCCGGCTTTCAGCCGGCCATCGGCCACAGCCGCTCCTGCTTGAAGCACGCGCCGCGCGGCGGCCAGCGCATCTATCGAAGCTTGTTCATACGCGCATTGACCAGAAGATTAACCATTCATTCCGCCCGGGGCACGAGATCGGCCGCCCTGCCAGCAGCGCCGATAATAATCGATCATCGGAATCTCGTTCAATTTGAGACAGGCTGCCAACTCGCCGATGAGTTGCAGAAACCATTTCATTTTCGCATTGATCGCGCATGTGTGCCCGGAGATGATACTTTTGTGCCCGGAGATGATACTTTGGAATGAAATACCTTATTTCTGCGAGCGCGTCGCGGGCTTCACGAACATAGCCGCTCCAAAGCAGATGGCGTAGGCGGGGGACGTGAAAATAGGCCAGTGTCAAACAGCTGAATTTCAATTCAGACTTCACCTGGCGAATTCTTTCGAAGGCCTGCTCAATGTAGCGGACCCGCGGCGCCGGACAGTCGCAGGATCGAAACCTGGGCACGCGAGCTTTGCAGACGCCAAACAGCATGTGAATTGATCGTATCCGATAATCATGGATGACGCAGCACCGCCACAGCCATTGTATTCCCAGTCGCCAATGCCGCATTGTCCGGCTTGGAACTCCGTCAACCCGGCTTGCACTCGCGGCAAAACGCTCTTACCTTCCTCGAGGGTCAGGCCAAAATCCTTGATATGAGAGTGATCCACGTCGCGCCGAAGGACAACAAGCTCGCGGCGTTTGACCTTGCCACCGGCTCCGGTCATCCCCGCCCAAATCTTCATCTCTATCGTCCGGCCGCCGGTCCCGCCTTTCTGCTCGAAAGGCTCCGGCTACGCGAATTGTCTTACCTCCAGGTTTTTCCCGCTTCCTCTCCCGTAGAAACAGCAAACGTTATACGCACTCACACCGATGCGGGTTGACGCCATTCCATCAAGCTCTTTCTTAAGCGAACAGTTTGCACACGGGCATTTTGCAATTGATGCAAGCGCAGTTGCGATTCCTGATCGAAGGACCATCACACCGTTGTCATCTGTAACCCGAATAAATGTCGCGTGAATGTTTCCGGCCTTTAGTGCGCAGGCTTCCACTTCGGGCCAAACCGCTTGAATGTCTGGCAGAGTCATTTCTCTCGCAAAAGCGAGGGATTTATCTTCTCGGAAAACGCTAAACTTGAACGTCGGCATTTTCCTGTTTCTCCAAGGATGCCGAACACTGCATTGCGCGATTGTAAGAGAAGCGCCGGGGCAAGCCAAGCAATCGCTCACCATCTAATTTATGCCTATCAAAAGTGCAGGCGCACGGCTATTAAAAACGCATTCAAATTCGGGCTTGATACTGGCCGGCCTTTTTGCAGGAGGATGACTATGGAACGCAACCTGCGTGCACAAGTGTGGGGCGGCTCGCAAACATGCGCCAGCGCGCGATAAAAATCGCTATCAGGACACTTAATCGCATGTTCGGAGCTAGACACGCTGCCTTATGTGCAAAGCTTGAAATGCGCCTGCAGCAGTACAATTCGAATTAGATTATACCGGTGGAACAAACCTGCGAAATGTACGCCGTGACACTCTTAGCCGCCCAAGGTCTTTCCTCGAACGAAGCAGCGCGGCGTTTGGCCGAGGTTGGGCCGAACGCGGTCGCCGAGCCACATATCTCTCCCTTCATTAAAGTTGGGCGCCGGTTGTGGGAGCCCGTGCCATGGATGCTGGAAGCGGCAATTGTCTTGCAATTGGCGATTGGTGAAAGAATCGAGGCATTCATCATTGCGGCTTTGCTGGGCTTTAACGTCGCGCTCGGCGTTTTTCAGGAAGGACGTGCCAGTGCGGCACTGGCCGCGCTAAAGGCGAAGCTGGCGCTCAAGGCGTTCGTCAAGCGGGATGGCCAATGGGTTGTGATCCCCGCCGCCGAGCTTGTGCCGGGCGACGTCGTCAAACTCGCTTTGGGAGGCATTGTCCCTGCCGACAGCCGCATCATGGACGGCACGGTGCTCCTCGACCAGTCGATGCTTACGGGTGAGTCGATAGCGGTGGAGGCCGGTCCTGGAAAGACCGCTTATGCAGGCGCGCTGGTAAGACGGGGCGCGGCAACAGCGGAGATCACGGCAACCGGTCAGCGCACGTACTTTGGAAAGACCGCGGAGCTGGTGCGCATCGCCCATGCCGAGAGCGGCGAGCAGAAGGCCGTTCTTGGCGTCGTCCGCAACCTTGCTATTTTTAACGGCGGTATCGTCGTCCTGCTGGTGGCGTATGCCCATTCTATTGCGATGCCGGCCGAGGATGTCATACCTCTGGTGCTGACCGCCTTGCTGGCTTCCATTCCCGTGGCGCTGCCGGCAACCTTCACTCTTGCCGCGGCATTAAGCGCTCAGGTTCTTACAAGAAAGAAGGTGCTCCTGACACGCCTCTCTGCGATCCATGAGGCCGCAACGCTGGACGTTCTGTGCGCAGATAAGACCGGAACGCTGACGCGCAACGAGTTGAAGGTCACCGCTGTCAAACCATTGAAAGAGGGTTTAACCGGGAGCGATGTCCTCGCTCTTGCTGCCCTGGCGAGTTCCGATTCTGGCCAGGATCCGGTGGATACCGCCATTCGCGCGGCGGTAAAAGGGCATCCGTTCGCCGGGACGAATGTAAGAAAGTTCATGCCATTTGATCCCGCAACCAAGGTCGCGGAAGCGCTGATCGCAGATGCATCAGGGAACGAACAGCGCGTCATCAAGGGTGCGCCGGCGGTGGTTGCGCAGATTGCCCCTTTGGGCCCGATGGCGCCGGCCGAATTGGAAACGCTAACCCAGCACGGATACCGCGTGCTGGCCGTCGCGAGCGGCACGCCCCAGCAAGTGGAAATCATAGGTCTCATAGGCCTCAGCGACCCGCCAAGGGCGGACTCGAAAGAGTTGCTTACGGCACTCCGCTCAATGGGTGTTCATACAGTCATGGTGACAGGAGACGCGGCAGCCACAGCGGCAACCGTTGCGGCGGCAGTCGGCCTCGAAGGGCGGGTGTGTCCGCCCGGCGCGATACCCGATAGCGCCGGACCCGAAGATTTCGCCGTCTATGCCGGTGTTTTTCCCGAGGACAAGTTCCGGCTGGTGAAGGCATTTCAGCGGAAAAAACACACCGTCGGAATGTGTGGAGACGGAGTCAACGATGCTCCGGCGCTGCGCCAGGCGCAGATGGGCATTGCCGTCTCCACGGCAACCGACGTCGCAAAGTCGGCGGCAAGCATGGTGCTGATGGAACCGGGGCTTGGCGGCATCGTCACGGCGATAAAGGAGGGCCGCGCCGCCTTCCAGCGCATCCTCACTTACACGCTGAATGCTCTTGCCAAAAAGTTCCAGCTCGTCCTGTTCCTTGGCGCTGGCCTGATCATGACGGGACATGCCGTGCTGACGCCGATGTTGATGGCCCTCCTCCTGATCACGGGGGATTTCATCACCATGTCGCTGGCCACGGACCGGGCCACGCCGTCGCCTATGCCCGATGCTTGGCGGATCCCCAACATCACTGGCGCGGCAGCAATCCTTGGCTTGATGGATTTGGTGTTTAGTACCGGTGTGATCGCAGCCGGGAAAAACCGCCTCGGCCTCAATGTGGCAGAACTACAGACCCTTGCCTTTGTCACGATCGTCTTCGCGGGCCAGGCGACTGTTTATGTTGCCCGCGAACGCGGGCGCATGTGGCATTCCCGTCCGGGGGGTTGGCTCCTATTGTCTTCGTTTCTGGACCTCGGGATCGCTATTTTGTTGGCAACCACCGGCATCCTCATGCGGCCGCTGCCGGCGCGGGTGATCGGGCAGGTCTTTGTAGCAACAATCCTGTTCTCCTTCGTTTTAGACTCCGTCAAGTTTGCCGCGTTCAAGCGGTTAAAACTTGTCGAGAAAGCTGCGAGCTATGAGCCTGCTCTCGCGCCTCCAGGCGGGAGAATCCAACCAGCCGGAACCCAAAGACCGGGCGAGACTGGAAGTCGCGAAGTGGGCCTCGGCGGCAAGGCGGCCCGGAGCATCGCGATGGGTGCCATCATTGTTCTGGTTTTTGCTGGCGGATGGCTCTACTGGTCTTTGCCCCGGGGTGCGGCCACGCATTACATCACGGAGAGGGTCGAACGCGGACCGGTAGTCCGCATGGTGACGGCAAGAGGCACCGTCACTCCAGCAGCCAGCGTGGCGGTGCGCGCTCACGTATCAGGGGTGATCGAGGCGCTCTATTGCAGCCCCGGCATGAAAGTGACGAAGGGCCAGCTCTGCGCGAAAATCGACCCCCGCCCCTATCAGCTCAGCGCCGGCCAAGAAAGGGCCGGTCTCGCGGCGGCCAAGAGCCGGCTCGATAAGGATAAGGCCAGTCTCGCTCAGGCGAAATCAATTTTTGAGCGCAACCGGGCCCTGGCGAAGCGCCGGGCCATTTCCCGGAAAGTGCTCGGCGAATCGCGCAAGACCTATGAGGAGGCGCAGGCGCGGACGAAGCTCGATGAGATGTTGGTTAACGAGCGCCGGGCGGCGCTCGAGACCGCCGAGACCATCCTCGGCGATACCAGCATCGTCTCGCCTGTCGGCGGCATGGTGGTCTCCCGCAACATCGAACTCGGTCAGATGGTGGAACCAGGTTCGGAGACCCCACTCTTCGATATAGCTTCCGTTACCTCCATGCGGGCTGACGTCACCGTCGGCGAGAAGGACATCGGCGAAGTGAAGCCGGGCGACAAGGCTACACTCACAGTCGCATCCTTGCCGGAACGGCGCTTCGCCGGAGAGGTGACGCAAATCCGGCAATCGCCGGAGACGTTTGAGCACGCCGCAGCCTATGATGTTGTTATTAGCGTGCACAATCCGGATCTCTTGCTCGAGCCCGGCATGACGGCGGAGATCAGCATTGTGGTTGGCAGGCGCGACGATGTTCTTCGCGTGCCTGATCGGGCTCTGCACTTCTCGCCGGGCCGCGCTTCCCTGACCGGGGCCGCTGGTCCAAACACGCTACCTAGCGGCTGGTCGCGGCTATGGATTCTGCGCGATGGAAAGGCAAGCGCGATCATGGTCCAGCCCGGTCTAGATGACGGCGCCTACACGGAAATTGTCAAAGGCGATCTGCGGGCTGGCGATGAGTTAATCATCGGCGGAAGCGATGATGCCAAATGATGCGGATGCCTCACTAACCAATCCTAAAATAGGTGCCGCTTGAAGCTATGAAGTGTGTTTGCGCCGTGAGCTGGGGCGGCCCGGCCCCTGGCGATTTTTAAGCCCGGTCAAGCTTCCGCATTGTAACGATGCACTCAGTAACGATGCACTCAGCCGCGCAGGGTCTGGCGGTTCATCCCGCAGATTTCACCCGCAGCCTTGCGGTCTTTAGTCTTGCGGTCTTTGCCCTCAAGCACCAAGGCGATCGCGAACATCCGCCGTGCCGCCCTGGTGCCGCGAGCCCTTGCCGGGGGGGCCGCAATTCTCTTGCAGTCAAATCGTCGCGCGTGATTCCGATTGCCGCCATCGTTGCCTCCTTTGCGCCGATGGCAGTGAGTCAGAGTTCCGCCGATTCGGGAATCCCCTTCCCCGAGTCAAAATTTAGGCTAGCTGGTATAAATTGATTCGCTGAAAGCCCAATCCCCTCCCTTCGCGAGTGCCGAAATCCCGGCGAGCTTCATTCTCCGGAAATTACGATTGTCCGGCCCGCGTCAGGCCTCGGCGGCCGCAAAAATCATTGCCGCCTCGGCGTAAGCGCAAAGCCGCCAGCAATCAAAAGGGGTGTGGATTTAGTGTAAGGTGGGACTGCAACCGCCGCTCTGCAATTTCGCGATTTCGTCCTTAAGTTGCAGCTTGCGCCGCTTCAATTCCGCCAGTTTCAGCTCGTCTCTGGCGGGATACGACAATTCCTTCACAATTTCCTTGTCGAGTGCTTCGTGGCGCTGTCCAAGGACGGCCAGGTGAGTTTCACGTGACATGCAGAAACTCCTTTTCAAGTCCATGTACCTTCATATGTATGACACAAAATTTTTCCGCCGCGAAGGTGGTTTTTGGCGTTTAAGCTGCTCAAATATGCCGCTATTCCGAACGATGCTGGCAAATGTTGAAGCTCTTTATTCTTGATGAGAGGAGCCTAATGAAAGGAGCCTATATCCGGCCTTCACCAGCCCGGACCATCATGGCTAAGCCGCCACAAGAGAGAGGCCACCTGGGCCTGCATTTAACTGGCTCTTTACACGTCAGAAGCTCAGAAAACGGCCAAACTCAAGATGGGATTTTGCATGCGTGTTCTTTAGCGGGCTCGGCTTTTGAGCTAGAATAAAGTTGCACAGGCTGAAGAACGGGCGGTTCATGGTAGAAAAACTAAGCGGCGAGGAGCGCGCTTTATTGCGGGCAGAACTCGATCGCCTGACTCAGGAGCACCGCGATCTCGATGCTGCCATCGAGGCATTGCTCCATGTTGGGACAGGAGACCGTCTGCAGATCCAGAGACTTAAGAAGCGCAAGCTTCTTTTGCGTGATCGCCTCGCGTTTCTCGAGGATCAGCTAACCCCGGACATCATTGCTTAGTTTCGCGGGGTGAAGCTCTCCCTAACTCGCAGCTTGCGTGCCGCGGCCCGAAAGGTGCGGAGGCAGGCGGGAGCTGCTATTCCGCCGTCCTCTTTGCCCCGCCAAACCGGTTCGCCCCGCCGCCAAACCGGTTCTCGATATAATTTTCAACGATCTGCTTGAATTCCTGCGCTATCCCTTCGCCGCGCAAGGTCATTGCCTTTTGCCCATCGATGAACACCGGAGCTGCTGGGGTCTCGCCAGTGCCGGGGAGCGAAATCCCTATGTCGGCATGCTTCGACTCGCCCGGCCCATTTACGATGCAGCCCATCACCGCGACATTCAGCGCCTCAACACCAGGGTAGCGGACGCGCCAGAGGGGCATCTCGTCGCGGATATAGGACTGGATATCGCGCGCGAGCTCCTGAAACACCGTCGAAGTCGTGCGCCCGCAGCCTGGGCAAGCGGCAACAAGCGGCACAAAGGTGCGAAAGCCCATGGTTTGCAAAAGCTCCTGCGCGACTTTCACTTCGAGCGAGCGGTCGCCGCCCGGCTCGGGGGTTAGGGAGACCCTGATCGTGTCGCCGATCCCTTCCTGCAACAGGATTCCCATGGCGGCGGATGAGGCAACGATGCCCTTCGTGCCCATGCCCGCTTCTGTCAGGCCGAGATGCAGTGCGTAGTCACTGCGCCGTGCGAGCATGCGATAGACGGCAATGAGGTGCTGCACATCGGAGACTTTGGCTGAGAGGATGATTCTTTCACGGCCAAGCCCGATTTCCTCTGCCCGCGCGGCGGAGCAGATGGCCGATTGCACCATTGCCTCCCGCATCACGGCGGCGGCCGGACGCGGCGCCGGAGCGCGGGCGTTTTCATCCATCAATTTCGTAAGAAGTTCCTGATCGAGCGATCCCCAATTGGCACCGATCCGTACCGCCTTGCCGTATTTGATTGCCGTTTCGATGATAAGGCTGAACTGCGTGTCCCGCTTGTCCCTGAATCCGACATTACCCGGATTGATTCGATATTTGTCGAGCGCCTCCGCACAGGCGGGATGCCCGGCGAGCAGCTTATGGCCAATGTAGTGGAAATCGCCGATGAGCGGGACATTGCAGCCAATTTTCGCGAGCCGGTCGCGGATGTGAGGCACAGCCGCTGCCGCCTCACTGCGATCGACGGTGATCCGGACTAGCTCGGACCCCGCGCGGGCAAGCGCCGCGACCTGTGCCGCGGTTGCCTCAACATCGGCCGTATCCGTATTGGTCATGGATTGGACGGCGATGGGGGCACCCCCTCCTATCGTGATCGCGGCCTCGCCGGTGCCAACCCGCACGCCGGCGGAGCGCCGGCGTGGCAGGGGACCCGCTTCATCAGGATCGCCGGACTCGGAGGAGGCTGTAAGGCTGGAGCGTGTCATAGGAACTCAGGGACGTTTGAAAAAGGACCTCCCAAACATATCGCGCGGGAATGCCGCGTACCCGGGCCGGAAGGTTATTGGCGAGTGGTGACCAAAAACACTTTTGCAGTCAAGTGAGGATCAAACCGGCCACTCCGGCGCCGCGCATCCGGCCCTGCCATGAAATACCCAAATCGCGATATCGCCCGGGCTTGTTCTGTTAGTCATAGCGAGAAGCCGCGCCTTCAGGCTGCGCCGCTTCTGGTTCGGGCGCGGTTGGACGCGCCTTTTTGGTGTGCGCAGCTCCTTCGGATGAGCGCCAGCCGCCGGGAACGAACCATTCGCCGCCACATAAGGGGTTGCAGGGCCCGCCGGCTGGTTATGCCGCCGCGCATTCCCGGCAGCGGCCCGCAACTTCCATCACTTGCGCGCGGGGGGCAAAGTGCGCTTCGTGAGCCAGCTCCAGGAGCGCTCCGCGCATTGCTGGTGACGTCGCCTCTACTACCTCACCGCAAACGTCGCAGATTAGAAACACGATCGGCTCCTCCGCGGTGTGAGCGTGGCCGCAGGCGAGATAAGCGTTGCGTGACGCAAGCCTGTGAACGAGGCCATTCTCGAGCAAAAAATCGAGCGCCCGATAGATCGAGATCGGCGCAGGACGCTTGCCTGTCACCTCTGCAACGCGGTCGATCATCTCATAGGCGCCGAGCGGGCGCCCTTCGCGGGCGAGAATGTCCAGAATACGCCGCCGGCTGGGCGTCAGACTGATTTCGCAGCGGCGCGGTGACGGGGTTTCGTCCAGCGCCGCCTCAGTGCTAGGTTTCTCCGGATCACGACGTCCGGGAGATCCTTTCCGGCGCGGTTCGCGTAAAATTTTCATCTCAAAATCATATCCCACATACGTTTTTTAAGCGAAACTTTAAACTTCGCGCTCTGCTTTGGCTTCGCCTTTCGGCTGCTCCGTTGTAGCATGCCGGCGAATTATGCGGCCGGGCCGGGCCGCGCCAACCCTGGGGAAGCCATGACTCTGAAAACACGCAATGCCATCGTGACGGGTTCGACGAGCGGCATCGGTCTTGCCATCGCCCGCGCCCTTGCCAAGGAAGGCGCCAACATTGTCATCAATGGCATGGGCGATCCCGCCGCGATCGAGTCCGAACGGGTGGCAATCGAGAGGGATTTTGGTGTTCGCGCGCTCTTCTCCGGTGCGGATATGACGAGGCCCGATGAGATTCGCGCCATGGTGAAGGATGCGGAAAAAAAGCTCGGCTCGGTCGATATTCTCGTCAACAACGCCGGGGTTCAGCATGTCGCGCCGATCGAGGACTTCCCGCGCGAAAATTGGGACATGATCATTGCAATCAATCTCTCGGCCGCGTTCCATGCGATGGCCGCTGCCATCCCTGGCATGAAGGCACGCAAATGGGGCCGCATTCTCAGCACGGCCTCGGCTCATTCTCTCGTCGCGTCGCCGTTCAAATCTGCTTATGTGACAGCGAAACACGGGCTTGCCGGTCTCACAAAAACGGCGGCGCTTGAACTTGCAACCTATGGAGTGACTGTCAACTGCGTATCGCCTGGCTATGTTTGGACGCCGCTCGTCGAAAAGCAGATACCCGACACCATGGCGGCACGCAACCTCACACGCGAGCAGGTCATCCATGATGTAATTTTGCTTGCGCAGCCGACCAAGCAATTTGTGACGGCTGACCAGGTTGCCGCGCTCTTTGTGTTTCTCTGCTCGGATGCAGCGGCGCAAATCACAGGAGCCAATTACTCGATCGATGGCGGCTGGACGGCCGAGTAACTTTCACCGGGAGAATATATGGCTGCGAGCGACCCGGCCGACCGGGACGGACAGAAAAAAGTCAGCCTTGCCTTGCAGGGGGGCGGCTCACACGGGGCTTTTACCTGGGGCGTGCTCGATTTTTTGCTAGAGGATGGCAGGCTCGACATAGAGGCGATCACGGGGACGAGCGCAGGCGCGATGAATGCAGTCGTGCTGGCGGATGGCTATCTCGAAGGCGGCCGTGCTGGCGCGCGCAAGTCACTTGCCAATTTCTGGCAATCGATGAGCGACACGCACATGTTTCCCCCCGCCGACCGGGCCTTTCTTGAGGCGTTTTTCAGCCTGCCCTTGCAGCAGGCGGCCACGCAGTGGTGGGGTGATTTCCTCACGCATCTGGCAAGCCCCTACGATTTTAATCCCCTCGGCATCAATCCATTGCGGGATTACATCGCCAAAACAGTCGATTTTGCCAAGGTGCGGGCCTGCAAAAAGCTGAAATTGTTTGTCGCAGCGACCAATGTCCGAAACGGCAAAATCAAGATTTTCGAGGGCTCCGAACTCACCGCCGATCACGTCATGGCCTCGGCGTGCCTGCCCTATCTGTTCCAGGCTGTGGAAATCGGGGGGGAGTTTTATTGGGATGGCGGCTTCCTCGGCAATCCCGCTTTGTTTCCGCTATTCTACAAGACGGCTTGCCCGGACATCGTCATCGTTCAGATCAATCCGATCGAGCGTGCCGATGTGCCGCGCACCGCGCATGAAATTCAGGACCGCATGAATGAGATCACATTCAACGGCGCACTCATGAGCGAGATGCGCGCGATCGACTTTGTCAATCGCCTTGTTGACTCCAAGATATTGGCGCATGGCAAGTACATGCGGCCCTTCATGCATAGGATCGACGGCGGGCAATCCCTCGAGCAGTTCTCTGCGGCGTCGAAACTTGACACCTCATGGTCCTTGATCAGTAAATTGCATGACCTCGGCCGGGAAGCTGCGGCGCAATGGCTCAATGCGACATATGATTCGATCGGGCGCGAAGGCACCCTCGATCTGCGGATAGCTTATGTTTGACCTCTCAAGCCGGATGGTCTCAAACGCGGCGGCGTCCCGTGCGCCAAGCCCAATGTGCGCTGTCCTCGCATCAAGCCTGAAAATCAGGTTCTGGGGTAAAAAAGCGAGGCTCTACTCTACGGGCTGCGCGGGCGCCGACGCCATTGTACCCGGGCGAGGTCAATAAGCGTGCACAGGACGAGGCAGGCGAAAACCCAGCCAGCGAGGCGGTGAAAGACGGGACCGCTGAGGCCCCAGATATGCACGTCTGCGAAAACCTCTCCGGGATGCAAGAACCGGGTTATGAGCATCGGAAGGGAAACCAACCACAGATGCACGGTCAGCGGGTAGACGGTGGCGGACCGCCAGAACTCAGGCCAGTTCCACACCCGCCAGGTCATGTAGAAGGCGGACAGAACGAAAAAACCTCCCGCCAGGACGGCGGCGAGAAGCCTTGCCGGAATGAAGCTGAACACGGCGCCCGCCCAGACCGCCGCGAAGAACTCAAGGCCCAGAAAAATATATAAATCACGGCGATTCATGAGTTCCTCTTCGTCGTATTGGCGGGCGGCTCTGGGATACGGCCGGCGGGGCGCTGCCTCAAAGGCCACCCTCGGCGCGGATGATCTTCCATTCACTATCGGTGACCGGCTGCACGGAGAGCCGCGAATTATTGACGAGGACCATTTGCTTTAACCGCGGATTTGCCTTGATGGCATCGAGGCTGACGGGCTTCTTAAAGGGCTCTAGTGCGCGAACATCGACCATGCCGAATTTGCCGCTCGCATCCGACGGATCGGGGTAATAGGGCTTGATGACTTCGACGATGCCGACGATCTCCTTCCCTTCGTTGGAATGATAGAAAAAGGCTTGTTCGCCAACACGCATTGCCATCAGATTGAGCTTGGCGCCGTGATTGCGCACGCCGTCCCAGCAGGTTCCTTTCTCACCGGCCTTTACCTGGTCTTGCCACGACCATTTGCCCGGCTCGCTCTTGATCAGCCAATGCGCCATCGCTGCGTTCTCCATGCTTGCACGTGACCCGCGTTTCGGACTTTGGGCAAGATCATACAGAAATCGAACCAATTGCAGAGGATGAACAGCGGAGTGACATATCAATAATCGCCCTCGAACTCAGGTTTGAAAGGCCGGGCAAGCAGATCGCCGATGGCCTCGTCGACGGTGATCCGCTCCGCGAGCACCGCATCAACAGCCTCCGCAATGGGCATTTCGATTTCCTTGGCATGGGCGAGGTCGACCAGCACACCGCAGGTGTGCGCCCCCTCACAAAGACCGCTTCGGGTGGCGGCCTCGGCAAGTGTTAGTCCCTGCCCCAAGCCAACTCCGAGGGTATGATTGCGCGACATTGCGCAAGTGCAGGTCAGCACCAGATCGCCAAGGCCTGAAAGTCCCGCGAGGGTGCTCGGCAGCGCGCCATAGGCGCGCCCAAACCGGCGCAGCTCAGCAAAGCCGCGGGCGATGAGCGCGGCTCCTGCGCTCGCACCGAGACCCCGGCCTGCCGCAATTCCGCTCGCTATTGCGAGAACATTTTTTGCCGCGCCGCCGATTTCCACTCCCCTCACGTCGGATGACGAGTAGAGCCGGAAGAAAGGTGCCGCCAGCATTGCGGCGAGCGCGGCTGCGAGCTTACCATCATGCGCGGCCAAAGTGACAGCCGTTGGGAGGCCCTTCGCGACCTCCTTGGCAAAGCTCGGACCGGAAAGGATAGCTGGCGGATTGCCGGGCAAAACCTCTGCGGCAACTTCGCTAAGGAAACGTCCGGTGGCGTGCTCGATTCCCTTGGCGCAGATGATGATTGGCACGCCGCCTGCAACGTGGGGTGCAAACATTTCAAGGACCTGCCGGAGGGCCTGAGCGGGGACCACGGCGAGAATGAGGTCCGCGCCCTTGATGTCCGCGGGGTCCGCGGTTGGATGGATGGCCGAATGGAGCGGTACGCCCGGAAGATATCGCGCATTGACGCCGGTGGCGGTCATCTCGGCAACATGGGCGGGATCGCGCGCCCAAAGCGTGACTTCGGCCTCTTCGCGGCCGCCCGAACGGGCGGCGAGATTGGCGAGCGCCGTGCCCCAGGCGCCAGCGCCGAGAACGGCGGTCCGCCGTTTTTGGTTGGGCGGCATCGATGTGTTTCCTTAATCCCTGTTATATCTTACTCGAGCCTTGCTTGACCTGCGAGCAGCTGGTAATCGCGGCGAATCTCGCAGCAAGTGTCATGATGGAAACAGCCTTTGCTGTAGTTGCACAAATCTATTTTTGACTAAGGCCTGCTTCTGGACGAGTCCAAAAGGGACTACTTTGTATGAAAAAATCCCTTACCTGATTTCCCGCCGCTTTCGGCGGCTTACTTGCGATCGTC
>Ga0070737_10002162_pt1 | contig 24519 bp, 26 predicted proteins | sample Coa_R1_10_FD_66438 | JGI IMG/M metagenome (GOLD analysis project Ga0070737, IMG submission 66438) | Surface soil microbial communities from Centralia Pennsylvania, which are recovering from an underground coalmine fire - Coalmine... | ecosystem: Environmental > Terrestrial > Soil > Unclassified... | reverse complement strand
CGTCGGGGCCGCCACTGCGATGCCGGTAAGATGAACCGTGATAACGCCGGATGAAAGCCTGAAGATCAGCGCGCCTGTGTGAGTAGCGGGCGCGAAGTACAACGTTCTCGATGCAACTCGCGCCCGCGCCGAGCGATGTCCCGCAAGCGCCGCTCCTGGAAAAGTTGCGGCTGACAGCGACGCCTTTGATCGACACGGTATTCGCACCCGAGTTCTTCAAGCTGACGGTCTGCGCGGCACTTTCCACCCGGATGAACTCGGTGGGGAAGAACACGCTCTCCGGCGTGGCGGCAACCTTGGGCGGCGTACTTGCGCCGGTTCCTTTCAGCGCGACGGTCAGCGGAGCAGTGTTGCCGGTTACGGTGAGGGCGCCCGCTTCGGCGTCGACAAGCGTGGGCGCGAGGTCACGCTGGCCGAAGGCGAGTCGATCTGCTCGTACAAGTACAGTTTCCGCGAGCTGCACGAGCTGGCGGACGCGGCCGGCTTCGCGATCGAGCGGAGCTGGACCGACGATCGCAAATATTTCAGCGTGCACTACCTGGTGGTGCGCGAGCGCGGGGGATGACGCATTAACGAAAGAGGAGCCTGCCGTGTGAGCCGCGGCTGCTGATGCGGGGGTGTTCGTGGACGAGGATGTGGACGTTTCGGATCTGCGGGACGTGTGGTGGGCGACGATTTACCCAAACATCTTCAAATAACTTTCTAGGGCGCTCCTTAATCTTCGCCTTCGTCGCCTCATTTGTGCGCTACGGAAACCCGTCGCCGAAAATCGATCCGCGCCACCCGAACCGAAACCGACCGCCAGTCCTTCCGAATAATCTCGTCCGTTCGGACGACGCGGTGCTGAAGGACTCGCTCGAAAAACCGCTGAAACCTCCGGCATGGCGCCGATGGCCTGGCTGATGGACCGGTACGGGCTCGCGATTTTCGCGTAGTACGCAACGCCGGGCCTTTGCTAGTTTCCGAAACATCTCGCGAGGTGAGGAGCGATATGGCAGACAGTCCAAAGGTTCTCACGGTGAACGAGGTTGCCAACTACCTGCGGGTACATCGCTCGACGATCTACCGGCTCCTCAGACAACATGAGATTCCGGCCTTCCGAATCGGAAGCGATTGGCGGTTCAACATCGAGGAGATCGATCACTGGCGCGAGCGGCAGGCCGCCGCGCATGTGCTCAAACCGGAAATCGAGAGCCGGCCGAAAACCCGAAGGAAGAAATCCTGAGCCGATCAGTATTCGGCAACCGTGGCGCGGTTTCTCGCACATCAGCAGGAGCGCAGACCGGATTTCGAAGCTCAGCTCATTTGCGATTGGGGATCTCGATGCGGGTGCTGAGGAAGGCTCCGGCGTTCGTCGGGCCGGCCCAGCGCAGCTCGATCGGAAGCGATACCTCCATGAACGAGAGCGCCAGCAAATAGAGGTTGCGCACCTCGGGCGGCGGCGTACTGTCCACGGCGTATTGCTTCAGCACGTCCATGATTTCGTCCATCCGCGGCAGCATCGCATCGTAAAAGCGCCTGAGGTCTTCCATCCCTGACGCGACGCGTTTCAGATGCCGCCCGCGTTCATCGGGTAGCATCCAGTCGGCGAACCGCTCCAGTTCCGCGAATTGAGCCGGTAAGACCGCACGGTTGCTCGCTTGATTAGCGGCCATCGGCGCGTCGCTCCATTTGTTCAATCATCTCGCGGCCGACGCGGTAATGGTGCGCGAGCAGGATCTCTTCCTGGTTCAGATGGAAGTGCGAGAGGGCGCCGGTCTCGAGAGCTGTCTGCTGCGCCTCCAGCAGGCTCATGTCCTCGCACATCACTTCGCGCGCCAGTGTGACCGGCATCTCCTGGCCGACACGCTCGGCGAGATTGCGCGGCGCTTCGAGGCACATCGTCATCTCGACCATCGTCCGATCGTACGCGAGCGGCCAGAACCACAGCTCGACGCACCATCGATTGCCGGGGAGAAAAACGAAATTCGGAAACAGCTCGACGACATCGAACGCCCACGGGCTGACCCGCTGGTAGTTAACCTGCGGCGGCAGTCCGGCGCAGTCCTGGACGAAGGTCGGGAGCACCGGCGCGCTGTAGCGAAACGCGATCGCTTCGGCGCGGCGCTGGCGATGGTGCGGATTGGCGGGTGTCGAAAAGCGCGCATGCCGTTTCATCAGCTCGATCGCGGGCAGATGGCGCAGCGGATTCTCATCGCCGCCCTGGTAATCGGGAAGCGTGTGCCGATGCAGGTACAGGGTGTGATAGTTCTCGGTAAACGAGTTCACCGCCAGGTTCCAGTTGCATCGCGCCTCGGTCCGATACGGCTGGGAGGTCGCGAACTTGTCGAAATAGCCCGAAAAGCCCTGATACAACTCGCCCAGCCATTCGCGCAGACTCACCGGCGGCATCGGCGCCAGGTTGATGAAGATGTACGTTTCCCATTCCTCGCAATGCACCGGAAGCAATCCGAGCTTCGTGCGATCGAACTGGAAGTTCTCGGGATCGGTCACCCGCATCAGCGCGCCCTGCGTATCGTAAGTCCAGCCATGAAAACCGCACGCGAACGCTTTCTGACTGCCTTTGGATTCGGAGACCAGCGGACTGCCGCGATGGCGGCAGAGGTTATGGAACGCGCGGATGCGTCCGTCCCTCCCGCGCACGACCAGCAGCGCCGCGTTGAGGCCGGGAAGGTCGCGCGTGAAAAAATCGCCGGGCTGCGGAATGTCGTAGCTGTGGCCGATCACCAGCCATGAGCGGCGGAAGATTCCCGCGATTTCCTTCGCATAATAATCCGGCGTCAGGATGGCGCGGATATCGACCCTGAGATCGAGCCCTTCAATGTTCCCGGTGGTCGTGGACTCCATGCTTCCTCTCCGTTGGTCTCCCGGTCAGTCATTTCCAGGCGATTTTCGAAATGATTCTACGCCGGAAACGCGGACGAATTACATGCCTCGGCGCCCTGAAAATCCGTTTTGGCGCGGGAATGGATCGGTGCTAGGTATTCAATCCGGCTGCGGCAATCGGCCGGGGTGAGAAATCATGCCGAACGGACCATCGCTCAAGCGCTCCGTCACGCTCCATTTCATGGGCGATTGGGGACAGGCCAATCTCCATCGCGTCTGCGGATGGCTGATGCAGGAGATGGGTGATCGCTCCGGCCCTTACTCGCGCTTCGCGACCTGGAACGGCCGCGGCGGGATCGATTCGGTGCGAGCGGTCGGCCGCGGCGTCGTCGATCTCGCGCTCACCACGCCGGCCGCGTTCGCGCGGATGGCGCTAGATGGACGCGGTCCGTATGCCGGCGAGCCGTATCCTTTCCTTCGCGCGCTTGGCACCGTCCCACAGCGCGATCGACTGGTGCTGGCGATCGATGCGTCCAGGAACATCCGTTCGTTCGACGATCTGAGAGAGCGGCGGCCGCCGCTGCGCATCGCGACCTCGGTCAACGACGGCGTCAACAACATCGGGCTGGCCGCGCATACGATTCTCGACCTCGCTGGCATCACGCGCGAGAAGCTCGAAAGTTGGGGCGGGCGTTTCGTCGAAGCCGAGCGACCCGACGCCTGTATCGAGTTCATCAAGCGCGGAGAGGCGGATGCGGTTTTCCAGGAAGCGATCATGACGCCTTGGTGGCGCGAGCTGACCGAAGCGCGCGACCTGACGTTCGTGCCGATCGAACGCGCGGTGCTCGACAAGGTCGAGCGCGATTTCGGATGGCCTCGCGCGGTGCTGCCCGCCGGTTATTTCCGGAATCTGCCGCAGCCGCTCGAGACGCTCGATTTCTCGGATTTCATGATCATCGTGCGCGACGACATGCCCGACGACATCGCCGAACTGCTCGCCTTCTGCATCGCGGAGACCAGCGAAGCGCTGGAAATCCAGTATCGACATATCCCGCCGGACAAGAGCCCGGTGACCTATCCGCTGGCGCCGGCCGAGATGGCGAAAACCGCGATCCCGCTGCATCCGGCGGCGGCGCGCTATTACGTTTCAAAAGGCTATATCGCCAAATCATAGTGAGGCAGCCATGAGCCGGAGCGAAGACCAAAGGCATCGAATTGCGCCACCCGACGGATCGCGCGAGCCGCTGCGGACCAACCTGTTCGACGCGATGACCGGCGCGAATGCGCAGTTGCTGCCGCTTTTTCCTTATTTCGGCGAGGGCGCGATCGTGCCGGCGGGCGCCGTGATGCGCGGCGGCGCGGGCGTGACCTACGGCCAGTTCTTCCATACCAACAGCGTGGATGAAGTGGTCATCGCGTTCGGCACGCATGGCTCGATGACCGACACGGGGTTCGTCTTCGTGGGCGCATACACGCACGGCGTCAATTCGTTCCTCAAGAACGAGCAGGATCCTGAGAGCTTTAACGTTGTGACGATCACACAGCGCCAGCGCGTGGGCGAGGAACAGAACGAAGCAGTGATCATCCGCTGCGAGAAGTGCAAGGAGGTGGTTGCGCAGGTCAGTTACGATGCGACGCCGCCGCCGGCGGACCATTATGCCGACCCGGCGGGCGAGCGCATCTTCGCGACCATCATCTACTCGGCGGAAGTGGCCGAGCAGTACAACGCGAGCGAGGAATCGCGCACCTGCAAAAAGTGCGGGACCGTGAACCCGCCGTTCCCGCTCGATCGCTGGGGATGGTCCGAATATGCGCTCCGCGGGCGCACCGTCGCCGACGCGCGCCGCGCGCTCGAGCAGGCCGCCGCGGGCAAGTGAGCGAATCGTGGTCCGCAAGCGCGCGTTCAATATCTTCCAGCAGGCCCGGGAGGCGGGCCCGTACGACGAATATCCCGTCCTGCCGCCGGACATCGATCCGCAGTTGCACCTGAGCCGCAACGATCGGCCGCAGCCGTTCTATCTCATATGCGAGCACGACTGCGTGCTGACCCAGATGTCCGGGAGTGCGACGGTGCTGTTCCGCGATGCCAACGTGCTCCGCTTCGCGCTCCGGCCCGGCGATTTTGTTTACATTCCGGCCGGCACGCCGCATCGCGTGATTCCCCAAACCGAGTCGATCCAGATTCGCTACAAGGCGCGCGAGGCGGGATGGGAAGGCGCGGCGTGGTACTGCGACAAGTGCGGCGCGGAGTTATGGCGCTCGGAATGGAACACGGCGGAGCAGCTTCCGCAGGACGGCTACTGGCAATCGTGCGAGGCGTTCAACCACGACGTGGCGCATCGCACGTGCGCCGGATGCGGCGCCGTCGCGCCGACGATCGATCTCGAACCGTTTCGATGGCGCGAGATCGCCGCTGAACTCCGCACGTCGCCGGCCGCCTAAAGCGCGAGCAACCCGGGATCATATCCGGCGCGGGCCAGGGCGCGTTTTGCCGCCGCAAGAACCCGGGGACTGTCGACCCAGAGCGATACCGGCACGCGCGGCGTGGCCGCAATTTGCACCAACAGCTCATCGAGCTCGACGCCGGCCAGGCTTTCGCATTGCTCATAAACGCCGCCCACTGAGTCTTCAAGCGGATTGTGTGCATCGAGCACCGCTCGTATGGCCCGGAAAGTGCGCCTCGACGGCGGTAGCATAAGCAAAGCCGCCAGTGCGCCGTGATCCAGACGCAGCCGCGCGGCGATCGGGAGCGCTTCGCCACGCCTCTGCGCCGCCATTGGAAGCAGGATTCTCTCCTCGATCCGGATGTGTCTTAGCAGGCGCTCGCGGAAACGCTGGTAGGCTTCGCCGGCGATTTCTCCGCCTTCACCGGCGGCCTGAGCGAGCAATCCGTCAAGCTGGACATGCTCGGCCGCCATCAGCGCATGGAGCTTTCCGGCCACCTCGCAACCCGCTGCTAGATATCTTCGTAGCCGTATTCCTTCCAGCGGCGCAGAACCTGCGCCTTGGTCTCCTCGGTCCAGGCGTGGATGAAGTCGCTGATCCGCGTATGCTCTTCGCGATATTCGGACGTCCACTCGAATGGGAACGTCGAATCCATCACCCACATCGGCGATTGCCTGAGCGCCCGCTCCTGCGGACCCCACCACGGCAGCAGCGGCACGAGTGAGACATCGCGGATCACCTGGTAGCGGTCGGGATGCATCCGCGAGCAGATTGACCACCACAGATCCTCGACATTAGTGACGTCGACGTCCTCCTCGACGAACACGATGCCGCTGCCGTAGATGAGCCGGCTGCCGCTCATCAGAACGGAGGTAATTTTCTTGATCAGGCCGGGCGCGGGCTTCACCGCGATGACCGCGATGTCGGGCACGTAGTAGTAGACGGATTTCACCGCGATGCCGTGATCTTCGAGCCAGTTCTTCGCGCAGGCCGAAATGACGATGTAGCCCGGCGTCGCGTAATCGTCATAGGGCTTGCCCATGTTCGCCATCGTGAAGATCGGGTCGCGCCGATGCGTGATTGCGGTGACGCGCGCGATCGGGCTGCGGCCGCGATGCGCCGAGTGGCCGGTGAACTCGCCGAATGGTCCCTCGTCGGTGCGCTGGTTGGGAAGCACCTCGGCCTCGATGACGATCTCGGCTGTCGCCGGCACCATCAGGTCGCTGGTCTCGCACTTCACCAGCGGCACGCCTTGTCCCATCAAGCCACCCGCCAGCTCGGCCTCGCTGACGCCGTAGTTGACGGTCGCGATCGCCGCCATATGGCAGAGCGGCTCCGCGCCGATCACCAGCGCGATCGGCATCGGACGGTTGGCGGCTTCGTACTTGCGCAGGATCGCGCCGCCGTGCTGGCCTTCCGGAAAGAGCAGCATCGCGAAATGATGCTCGTCCTTGAGCATGCATCGATAGGTCGCCCAGTTAGTCCATTCGCTGTCAGGATCGCGCGTGACCACGATGTCCCAGGTGCCGACGTAGCGACCGCCGTCGATGCCTTTGATCCACGGCGCCGGAAATTTCATCAGGTTGGCTTCGGCGCCCTTCAGAATCATTTCTTTGCACGGCGCCTGCGCGCGAGTCACGGTCACGGGCTTGATCGGCTTGCGCAACCGCTCGCGCACGATCTCGATCAATTCGAGCGGCGAAGCCGCCTTGTCGACGCCGAGCGCGATCGCACTCCGCGCATGCAGCGGCCGGCCCGGACCGAGCAGCACCGACGCAAGCTTATGGCCGGGGTAACCCTTGATGTTCTCGAAGAGCGGCGCAGGCCCGCGCCGCTCGCACGCGAGCCGGCTCATCGCACCGGCCTCGTGATGCCAGTCGACCTCGGCCTTGACGCGCCTCAGTTCGCCCTCGGCCTCGAGCTGGTCGATGAATTCACGCAGGTCCCATCGTCGTTCCACACGCGCTGGCATGGTCGTTTTCCCCTGATTCGATACTGCAAATTTTTCGGCATCTTCGCGCGGATCGCGCGCGCCGACAAGCGCTCGATCGCGATGCGAGGGTTGACACTACCCGCAGCCGGGAATGAGATGACCGATGGCCATGTTCGACGGAAGAGCCTGTATCTGGAGCGGCGCGGCGATTCCGTGGGTGCGATCGGTTTTCGGGATGCTCGCCATTATCGGCATCGCGGGATGCGCGCGGCTGCAGAATCTTTACCCGCCGCCCCCGCCGCCGCAGGTCGGCCCGCTGCAGCTGGTCCCAAGCGATCTCGACTACGGCTCGCAGCCGCGCAACAGCGCGAGTCGGCCGTTCATCTTTATCTTGAGCAACCCGCCCAGCAACGACGGCGCGGCGATCATCACCCAGGTTGCCACCTCAGGCCCGCCGTTCATAATCGATCCGTCCATCAACACCTGCTCGGGTGCGACGCTGGCGGTCGGCGGCCATTGCCAGGTGGGCGTCAAATTCGCCCCGGTCGCGGAGGGAAAACAGACTGGCACGCTCGCGATCACCGACAACTCAACGTTGAGTCCGCAGATTGCGACCCTCGAGGGCGTGGGCCGTTGAGGCCGGCCCTCCCCTTTGATGCTAACCTTGAGCAAGTGGGCGACTCTTGCCGTATAAGGGCGCGTTTGAGAGCTTAGACGGCCTATTTCCGGAGCCTGACCACTCGCGATGGATGCAAGCCGTTTAAACGCCGCGACAGCCGATTACTCGTCAGAGGTGACGTGGGAGCTGCCACCGCATCGTTATCTCTGGGCGATGGTCGCGATGCTGATGTCCGCGACCATCTTCGAGGGCTACGATATCACGATCTTCCATCTCTGCACGCCCGATATCGCGCGCACCTTCCATCTCGACGACGCGATTATCGGCACGATCGCGACTATCGTGCGCTTCGGCGGCATCCTGTCGTTCTTCGTTGTGACGCTGGCCGACCGCTACGGGCGCAAGACCGTGATCTCGTACACCGTCCTTTTCTATGCGGCCTTCACGCTGTTCACAGCGCTCTCCAAAGGAGTCATAAGTTTCACGATTTTCCAGAGCTCGGCGCAGCTTTTCCTCGCCGCCGAGCTGGGCGTCGCGATCACGATGGTATCCGAGGAATTTCCCGACGATCTCCGCGGTCGCGGCATCGCGGTGCTGTACGTGGTTGCGTTCCTCGGGGTCGCGGTGGCGGGCACGCTCTATGGCATCGTCGCGCCTTCGAAATGGGGATGGCGCGGGATGTACTACCTGGGCATCGCGCCAATGCTCCTGGTTGCGCTCCTGCGGCGCGGACTTCACGAAACGGCGCGCTTCACAGCCATGAAAGCAGCGCGCGCGGCGGGTAAGATTCAAGCCACCGGTTGGCACGAATATCTCACCACCTGCCTGATGCCGCTCAGCAAACCCTATCGCGGGCGGCTCATCCTGGTGGCCTTGCTGTGGAACAGCATCGGGTTGATTGGCGGGCCAACGGTCACGTTCTTCAGCCTCTACGCCAAACGCGACCATCATTGGACGTCGGGCCAGGTCGGTGAAGCAGTCGTGATCGCCTACCTGATGGCGACGATCGGCGCCAGCGTCTGCGGCTATCTGCTCGATCGGATCGGGCGCCGCGCGACCACCGCAATCTTCTATGTCTGCGCGGGCGCCGCCGAGGCAATCATGTTCCGAAGCGCCACACACACATCGATCCTCGCGGCTTACATGGCGACCATGTTCTGCTACCAGGCATCGCGCACGGCGACCGCGGCCTTTTCGACCGAGCTATTTCCGACCAGCGCTCGCGCGACCGGCTATTGCCTCTGCGTTCAGGTGCTCGGGCAGTTGGGATGGGCATTCTCGCCGATCGTGGCGGGGCTGCTCTCCGACTGGATGGGCGGTCTGGGCCGCGCCGCCTCGCTGTTCGGGGTCGCGCCGGTCCTTGGAGCGATCCTAGTGCTTGCGCTGGCGCCCGAAACCCGCGGCAAGACGCTCGAGGAATTGTCACCCGATCCCGAGATGCATAAGCAAACCTCCGGCGGACATTAACCGTATATGACGACAGCGCAGGAACAGGGGGGGCGATAACCGGAAATGTGGCGCCCTATTTCACGATAAGCGGTAACAGCAACGGCGACCAAAACCGGCTTAACTATCCAAGCGCTATTGCCTTGGATAGCAGCAGCAACACTTATGTCACGAATCAGGCAGCCTGAACGGTGGAGTTGACTCGGTAATCAGTACGCGGAGTGCTGCCACTGTCTTTTCGCTAACCAGTTCCGCGAGGACAGCCCGACATCTGCCGCGCACCGATGCCATCTGCTATGGTCGTTTCAAGCTTACAGAAAACTCAAACCCGAGGAGCGTCCCCGATGGCCGTGATTCCCGCAGAATTCAACGATCTATTGACCGAAAAGAAGGCGTTCGCCTACCTCGCGACCATTATGAAGGATGGTACGCCGCAGTGCACCCCGATTTGGTTTGAGTATGCCGACGGCAAGTTCAAGCTCAACACTGCGAAGGGCCGTGTCAAGGCGCGGACGCTTAAGCCCGGCGCGGCTATCGCGATGGCGATCACCGAGCCGAGCAATCCGTACCGGTATCTCCAGGTGCGCGGCCGCGTCACCAGCGTGACCGAGAAAGGGGCGCGCGAGCATATCGACAAGCTGTCGCAGAAGTACCTGGGCAAGCCCTATCCGTACCTTCAGCCGGGCGAGGTACGCATCGTGGCCGAAGTTGAGCCGTTCTCGGCGCAGGGCCAGCGCTAACTAAAGGGCCGGTTTGAGGCCGGCGCGTTCGAGCTTGGTGCCGCATACTGTCCCGCATTGCGGGCACAGGTACTCGTACTTGTCGCCCTCAGGCAGAATCAGCAGCAGGCGCTTGCGCACGGGAACGGCCCGGCGGCACTGCGGACAATGCAGCAAGGTCGCCTCCATTTGATCGAACGAACTTTTGCGACGGCCGTTCATCGTGACATCCGGTCATCAAGGATAACCATCGCGCCCGGTCTGCGGCAACGCACCCGGCGTTGTGATACCGGGCGTTTCTTTTCTAGTATTTGAGCCGTCGATGGAGACCGCAACCGAAATCGTCGCCGCACCGCGGGTCTATCTCGAAACCTACGGCTGCCAGATGAATATCGCCGACTCCGAGCTGATCGGCGGTATCCTGCGCCGCGCCGGTTACACCCGGACGACCGAACCCGAAAATTCCGACGTTATCCTGATCAACACCTGCGCAATTCGGGAGCACGCCGAGGAGCGCGTACTCGGCCGCCTCGGCGAACTGGCGCGCTTCAAGCGTGCTCGCCCGGCGATACGGATCGGGCTGCTGGGCTGCATGGCGCAACATGTTCGCGGCACGCTGCTCGAGAAGGCGCCCTGGCTCGACCTGGTGGCCGGTCCCGATTCATACCGCCGCCTTCCAGAGCTGCTGGGACGCGCGCGCTTCGATGCGGCCCTCGATCTGCGGCTCGATCGCGCCGAAACCTATGCCGGTCTTGCATCCGAGCATGAAGATGGCGTGCGAGCGTATGTCACCGTGATGCGGGGATGCGACCGGTTCTGCACCTTCTGCGTGGTCCCCTACGTCCGCGGACGCGAGCGCAGCGTCCCGCCCAACGCGATTCTCGCCGAAGTCACGGAGCTCGCTGCGCGCGGGGTTAAGGAAATCGTGCTGCTGGGACAGACGGTCAACGCCTATCGGCACGGCGCGGTCGACTTCGGCGGCCTGCTGCGTGAGGTCGCGAGTGTCGACGGCATCGAGCGAATCCGTTTCACCTCGCCGCATCCGTGCGACATGAGCGATTCGGTGATCGAGGCGATGGCCTCCGAGCCGAAAGTCCAACCCTGGCTTCATCTGCCGGTGCAATCCGGGTCGGATCGGATTCTCGCCGCAATGGAGCGCGGGTACACGGTCGCGGAGTATCTCGCGCTGGTGGAGAAGCTTCGCGCCGCGATTCCCGACCTCGCGCTCTCGACCGACATCATCGTCGGCTTCCACGGCGAGGAGCAGGACGATTTCGCGGCGACGGTCGCCCTGATGCGCACGGTGCGTTACGACTCCGCATTCACCTTCAAATATTCGGTGCGCGAGAACACGCGCGCGTTTCGGCTTGGCGACTCAGTCGACGAGACGGAGAAGGCGCGCCGGCTCGCCGCGGTGATCGATCTGCAGGAAGCGATCGCCTTCGAACGCAATCGCGCGTTGGTCGGGAGCCGCGTTGAGGTGTTGATCGAGGGACCGGCGCGGCGCGGCGGCGGCATGATGGCCGGCAAGACGCCCCAGTTCAAAACCGCTCTCGTTCCGGCGCGGCCCGAAGTGCGCGTCGGCGTGACCGTCGCGGCGCGCATCGCGTCCGCCACTGCCCATTCGCTCGTCTGCACGCTCGATTAAGACAGCGCGCCGCGGCCGGCGCGTGCAAAGGAGGACACGATGCTCGAGCTTGGCGTTTTCCACAACGGCGCTGCCGATCTGAAGACCGTCATCACGCCCGACAACATCACGGTCACGGACGCCGGCGTGGCCGAGGTCCACGAAAGCAACCAGCGCGTGCTCGTGAACCAGGTGCGGCAGGGAATTCTCGCCGAGCGGCTCGGCTTCAACTACTTCTTCATGACCGAGCATCACTTCCAGCCCGAGGGCATCGAGTTCAGTCCCAACCCGCTGATCGTCGAGAGCGCGATTGCGTCGCGCACCAGCCGCATCCGGCTCGGCCAGGCCGCCAATATCATCGCCTGGTGGCATCCGATCCGGATCGCGGAGCAGGCCGCGATGCTCGATATCATCAGCGGCGGCCGGCTCGAATTCGGGATCGGGCGCGGCTATCAATCGCGCGAGGCTGAGACCTTCGGATGGCCCTACGGGTCAACGATCCAGGACCAGGAGCGCAATCGTGCGTACTACCAGGAGGCCTACGAGATCATTTTGAAGGCGTGGACGGAGCCGTCCTTCTCGCATCACGGCCAGTTCTTCACGATTCCGCCCGTCTTCACGCGATGGAACCATCAGTCGACCCTCGCCTACTTCAAGCAGCCGCACGCCGGCCGCCGTCTCGATGAAGTCGTGAAGCTTGGTCCGCCCGATCCATACGGCGGACCCAATCCGGTGCTGCAGAGCGCGACCACGCTGCGCGAGCTTTCGGTCTTTCCCCAGCCGCTCCAGAAGCCGTATCCGCAGGTATGGGAGCCGCTTACCACCGAACGCTCTATCCGATGGGCCGCGCAGAACGGCATCAACGGCTATTTCGTCGTCGAGCCGAACTCGCGTCTGCGCCGCAATATCGATCTCTACTATGCAGAAGCCGAAAAGTCCGGATGGCCCGATCGGCTGAATCGCGGAAGCTTCAAATTCGGATGGGACGCGGAGCGGCGGCGCGGGATCGTCACCGCGCGCTTCGTGCATCTGCTGATGCCCGGGATGGACCGCGAGCGCGAGCTCGAGCGCTACCGGATGGCGCTCGCAGCGCAATGGGATTACTACGCGCCGTTCGGCTTCGGGCTCATCCTCGCCGACGGCGAACTGATTTCGGACAAGCCCGATCCATTGGCCGGCGTTGAAAAGATTATCGAAAAGGAAGTCGCGATCTTCGGCTCACCCGCGGAGGCGGTCGAGAAGATCATGCGCATCAAGCAGACCGGCGGCTACGAGGATTTCATCCTCAACGCGTGGTTCGAGACCAACGGCTTCGAAGGTCGCGAGATCGAGGATCAGATGCAATACTTCGCGGAAGAGGTCCGCCCGATGCTCGCGCGCGAATGCGGCGGACAGCTTGAAAACCCGCCGCTGGCGCCCGAGTTTCAATGATCGCCGGGCAGCTCGCGCTGGTCGCCGCGGCGCTCTTCACCGGCGCCGCGTTCTACGTCAACTTTGCCGAGCAGCCCGCGCGTTTGATGCTCGACGATCGCGCGCTGCTCCTCGAATGGAAGCCGTCGTACAAGCGCGGCTTCATGATGCAGGCGCCGCTCGCGATCGTCGGGTTCATCCTGGGGCTCATCGCGTGGTCGATCACGCGGGATTGGCGATGGATCATCGGCGCGATCGTACTGGTCGCGAACTGGCCGTGGACGCTCTTCGCGATCATGCCGACCAATCGCCGCTTGGTGGAAACCGATCCCGGAAACGCTAGCGCCGAGACTCGCGCGCTAATCGAACGTTGGGGCACGCTCCACGCCATGCGCACGCTTCTCGGCATCGCCGCCACGGCGATTTTTTTGTCGGCATCAGCCAATTGACTCGTAAGTGATCGCTACATTTTCACCACATTTTCGAGGCGAAAGCCCAAGCGTTTGAATACGGTCCGGCGCAGGAATACGGTTCAGCCGCCGTATTTGAAGCCGCACTCGGCGAGCGTCAGCACCTCGGAGTCGCGCTTGACGTGCGCTTCAGTCACCTGGCCGATGACCGTCGAATGGTCGCCAAGCTCGTAGAATCCGACCACGTCGCACTCGATCGATGCCGGCGCATCGCTGATGATCGGCGCACCGTTCGTGCCCGCCTCATACGCATACGCGCCGAACTTCCCGTCCTGCGGCTCGACGTGCTTGAAATACGCCATGGCGAGCGCTTTCTGGCCCGTGCCCAGTATCGAAAGCGTGAATTTCTTCGACTGCTTGACGAGATCATGCGCCGTCGAATCCTTCTTGACTCCGACCACCACCAGCGGCGGATTGAAGGCGGTTTGCGTCACCCAGTTGACCGTCGCGACCGTCTGCTTGTCGCCGGCCTTCGCGCCGAGCACGTAAAGGCCGTAGGGAATCATCAGTAGGCTCTGCTTTTTCGCTTTTTCGTCCATGATTGAAAACCTCCATTCGAGATGAAGATGGAAACACGTGCGATGTCAGGGCAAGCGCAATTTGTAGCGCCATCGATCTCGGATGTCCACTTGCGCGCCGATTCGGGCCGTCCGGCGCCGTGCTATAGTCTGGATTGGGAATCGAGATGACGACGGTATTGAATCCCGCCAGGCCGAAGATCAAGGTACTCAACGAGGTCGGCCGCTACGCGATCGGAGTCCAATGGGCTGACGGCCACGACAGCATCTACCCGCTCGAAAATCTGCGGCGGCGATGCCCGTGCGTCGCGTGCCGCGGCCATATTGATGGCGAGCTGCCGCCGGCGAGCCAGCGACTTAAGCATCTAGCGCGGATGGGCGACAGCGCTATGTTCATCGGATGGGCCGATGGCCACGAGACGCTCTACACCAACGCACAGTTGCGCGCGCTCTGCCGATGCGCCCATTGCGTGGCCGAGCCCGAGCGTCCGATAACCGGCTGATTCCCTCGCCGTCCCATCGGCCTCTTATCACCGTTGTGCACGGCGACACACGGCGAATAAGATAAAGCTGTGCCCAAAGACTCCTTCGATCGAGAAATCAACTATCTGCGCATCTCGCTGACCGATCATTGCAACCTGCGATGCGTATATTGCATGCCGCTGCAGGGAGTTCATTTCGCGCCCAAGCCCGAGCTTCTGACCCCGGCCGAGATAGAAACCGTGGTGCGCGCCGCGGTGAGCGTCGGTTTCCGCAAGTTCCGCCTGACAGGCGGCGAGCCGACGCTACGCTCCGATCTGCTCGAAATCGTCGGTCGCCTGTCGGCGGTCGAGGGTGTCGGCGACCTCGCGCTGACGACGAACGCCGTCCTGCTGCCCGACCTCGCCCGCCCGCTGAAGGAAGCCGGCCTCAATCGCATCAACGTGCATCTCGACAGCCTCAATCCGGCAACCGTCGAGCGGCTCATGCGATGGGGCACGTTCGCGCAAATCTGGCGCGGCATCATGGCGGCCGAAGAGGCGGGCCTGGTTCCGATCAAGCTCAACTCGGTGGTAACTGCGGGCTATAACGAGGCCGACGTGATCGATCTCGCGCGGCTCACGCTCGAGCGCGACTGGCACGTGCGGTTCATCGAGCTGATGCCGCTCGGGGGCGGCGAATGCGCGACGCTTTCGGTGCAGCGCTATGTCTCGAATATCGAGACCCGGCGGCGGATCGAAGCCGAACTCGGGCCGATGACAGAGATCGGATCGAGCAATCCCGGCGACGAGGCGCGTAACTATCGCCTGGCGGGCGCGCGCGGCGTGATCGGATTCATCAGCCCGGTGAGCGAGCCTTACTGCGGAACCTGCAACCGGATGCGTCTTACGGCGGACGGCAAGTTCCATCTCTGCCTGCTGAATGATGACGAACTCGACGTGCGCAAAACGATTCGCGAGAACCCCCGCGACAGCATTCCGCGCATCGCGCGGATTTTGGAGCGCGCCGTGGCGCTCAAGCCAACCGGGCATCATCTGCTGGAGGGCCGCTCCACGCGGGAGCGCTCGATGTTCCAGATCGGGGGGTAGATTTAAGAATCGTTGTAACTTCGTGAGACGCTTGCGCTCGCGAAGCGAACATTAGCAGCATCAGAGGAAAGGTGCGATATTAATATTGACGAACGGTGCTGGCAATTTCGGGAGCCATAAGCATCCCGCGGTCCAGCAGCGGCTCACTGTTCATCCTCGCCTTCATCTGCACCTAACGCCTACCAGTGCATCCCGGCTCAACCTGCTGCGCGGAGCTGACGGCGAACTGCGGGCAAATATCCGGGGTTATGACAGGGGACGTTTGCAAGTCTGAGCTCTCTTCCCTCAATGAACAGTTCATAAGTTGTGCTTGATTTGATAAATTGCTAGTATTAGCGAACTTTTAGGAGGGAAAGATCTGTTCACGGCAGTGGCGCGGCCTGGCCGCCGCAATTTGACTCCGCTGCCGCGATAGTCTAATTAGCCATCGCGAAGGCCGTGCGGGAACGGCTCGGTCCAAAAGAAAAATCAGGAGTTAGCCGATGGCCCTTTTCACCAAGGAACCCGAGAAAAGCGCTAAACCTGCTCAGCCTCAGTCGCAATGGTCGGAGAAACCGACGCCCGCGGTCACGCCGGTCGAGGAGAAGCCCGCCGCCCGTAGCGCCGCTTCAGCGAGCGCCGAAGGTCGCGCCTATCTGGATCGCGGTGCGCGCGTCAGCGGCAAGCTTTCGTTCGATGCTGCCGCGCGAATTGACGGACAGGTCGACGGCGAGATCACGTCGAAGGATAGCTTGGTGATTGGCGAGACGGCGGTAATCACAGCGCAAATCAGCGCCGCATCGATCGTGGTCGGCGGCAAAGTCAGCGGCGACATCACTGCCACCCAGCGTCTTGAGATCCGTCCGTCGGCGCGCGTGGTCGGCAATCTCGCCGCGCCGATCCTAGTCATCCACGAAGGTGCGAGCTTCGAAGGGCATTGCACGATGCAGGTCGAGGCGGGGCGCGACGATCGCAAGGTCACCGTGTTTCCGAAGGAGGAGCGTCTGGCGCAGGCCGGAGGCCACAAGCAGGCCTGACCCCCGCCGTCCGTCATCGCCTGAGAATCATTCCTGTGCGCGTTCGACGCCGCGCCCGCTAGCGCAGACGTATAGATATGCATATTCCACCCGACTGGGGCATCTTCATAATCCTGATTGTCTCGTTTCTCGTTTTCTGGTTTATTTTCAATCGGCTTTTTATCCAGCCTTTCCTGCTTCTGCTCGAGAACCGTGAACGGCGCCTGCGCGAACTCGATGAGCGCGCTGCACAATTGATGAAAGAGAAGGAGAGCGCCGAAGCGCGGCGGGCGGCGGAGCTGGCGGTGATCAGGCGTGAAGCGCTGGCGCAGCGTGAAACCGAGCGGCGCAAGGCCGAGGCCGAAGCGCAACAGACGCTCGAAAACGCACGCATCGCGGCGCATGACGCGATCGAGCAGGCTCGCGCCGACATGCAGCGTGAGCTTGCCGCGGCGCAAGTCGAGCTTGAGCGTACGGGGCGGCTCCTGGCGACAGAGCTGGTCGAAAAGCTGTTGCGGCGTCCGATCGAAACGGCAGGCCACTGAACCGATTGATGAAATCGATGAAGATTAAGCTCAAGACCTCGATCCTGACGATTGCCGGCGCGATGCTGGGCGCGATCACGGCCTTTACGGCCGAAGGGCAGTCACTGCGCGAGGGCGAGGGCTCTTGGTTTGCGCTGCTCTTCTACGTGATCAATGCCGCGATCTTTCTCGCGATCGTCGTGCATTACGCGCGCCCCGCTGTGCGGCGGCTGTTCGCCGATCGCGCCCATCAGGCCCGCGCCCGTCGCGATCGCGCGCAGGCAGCGCTGGTCGAAGCTGAACAGGCGGCGCGCGATGCGATCCATCTGGTCGAGAGCCTGGCCGATGAAAAGGCGCGGCTCATCAAGGAGATGGAGGCCGAGACAGCGTATCAGGTGAAACAGATTCGCGATGCAGCGGCCGAGGGCGCAGCGCGAATCCTGCGCGACTCCCAACTGACCGTCGCTGCCGCAGCGAACGATGCGCGCCGGCGCGTCCGTGCTTATATGGCAGGCGTTGCGGGAGTGATGGCGCGGGAACTTGTGCAGCGCAATTTCACGCCCGAGGATCAGCATCGGATACTGAGTGGATTTGTGGAAAAACTCGCCGCTGAGGCCCGCGTATGAGCGGCATAGGCAAACGGTACGCGCGAGCGCTTGCGGCTCTTGCCTCCGACAACACGCAGCTTGAGGGCTGGGGCGCGGAGCTCGAACGGCTGGCGGCGTTAGTTGCGGCGCCGGAGGTGAGCGTCGTGCTTGAATCGCCTGAGCGGTCGCAGCAGGCGCGTATCGAAGCGATCGGCAAGATCGTCGAGCGGCTCGCGCTGAGCTTTCCGGTGCGATCGTTTGCGATGGTCCTCACGCGTCATCGCCGGCTCACTGACCTCCCTGCAATCGTCCAGGCTTATCGTGAGTTGACTGATGAGCGTCTCGGCCGCGTGCGGGCGACGCTCACCTTTGCGCGCGAGCCCGGCCCGGACGAGATCGCGCGGGTGGTCGATGGCCTCCACGCGATCGCGCGGCGCACGATCATACCGACAGTGAAAGTCGAGCCAGGGCTACTGGGCGGCGTCGTCGCGGAACTTGAAGGGAAAATCTATGATGGCAGCCTGGCGACGATGATCGCCGAGGCCGAACGCCGGCTTGCGGAATAACCGGCCAATCAAACGAATATGGCGGAAATCAGACCATCCGAGATTAGCGAAATCCTCAGGGACGAAATCAAAGGCTTCGAGGCTACGGTATCGGTGCGTGAAACCGGCCGGGTGCTCTCATGCGGCGACGGCATCGCGCGCATCTATGGCCTCCAGAACGCGGCGGCCGGCGAGCTGCTCGAATTTCCCCATTCCGTTTACGGGATGGTGCTGAATCTCGAGGAGGACAACGTCGGCGCGGCGCTGTTCGGAGACCAGCAGGCGGTGAAGGAGGGCGACGAAGTCAGGCGCACAGGCCGGATTGCCGAGGTTCCGGTCGGCGAGGCGATGCTCGGGCGGGTGGTAAACTCGCTGGGGCAGCCGATCGACGGAAAAGGTCCGATCCAGACCAGCGAGACGCGGCGAATCGAGATCAAAGCGCCCGGAATCATCCGCCGTCAGCCGGTGAAAGAGCCGCTCCAGACTGGTATCAAGGCGATCGACTCGATGCTTCAGATCGGGCGCGGGCAGCGCGAGCTGATTATCGGCGACCGTCAGACCGGCAAGACCGCGATAGCGATCGATACGATCATCAACCAGCGCGGCCAGAACGTCTATTGCTTCTATGTCGCGATCGGCCAGAAGCGCTCGACCGTCGCCCAGGTGGTAGAGAAGCTCAACCGCTACGGCGCGATGGAGTACACGACCGTGGTCGCCGCGACCGCTTCGGAAGCCGCGCCGCTGCAGTTCATCGCGCCGTACAGCGGATGCACGATGGGCGAGTTCTTTCGCGACTCCAAGCGCCACGCGCTCCTGGTCTACGATGATCTCAGCAAGCACGCGCAGGCCTATCGGCAGCTTTCGCTGCTCCTTCGCCGCCCCCCGGGCCGCGAAGCTTACCCGGGCGATGTCTTCTATCTGCATTCGCGATTACTCGAGCGCGCCGCCAAGATGAGCAACGAGATGGGCGGCGGATCGCTCACCGCGCTGCCGATCATCGAGACCCAGGCCGGTGACGTTTCGGCATACGTGCCGACCAACGTCATTTCGATCACCGACGGGCAGATCGTACTGGATGCCGACCTGTTCAACTCAGGCATCCGGCCCGCGGTCAACGTCGGACTTTCGGTTTCGCGCGTCGGCTTCTCGGCGGCGGTCCGCGCGATGCGCCAGGTGGGCGGCACACTCAAGCTCGACCTCGCACAGTACCGCGAGATGGCTGCGTTCGCGCAGTTCGGCTCCGAACTCGATCAGGCGAGCCAGCGGCTGCTCAATCGCGGCTCGCGGCTGACTGAAATGCTCAAGCAGAACCAGTACGAGCCGCTCACGATCGAAAAGGAAGTGCTCGTCATCTTCGCCGCCAACGAGGGCTACCTCGACAGCCTCGAGATCGACCAGGTGAAGCCGTTCGAGCGCGGCCTCTACGTCTATTTCGACGCGCATCACGCCGACCTGCTCGATGAGATCCGGACCCGGCGCGAGCTGAGCGAGGATCTGCGCAAGAAGCTGATCACGGCGCTGGAGGCATACAAACAGTCGTTCGTCGCCGAACATTCGAACGGCTCCCGGCCTGCGGCATGATTCGAAACGGCGCGGTTTGCGGCTAATCGATGGCGACTCTCAAGGCAATCCGCCGGCGTATCTCGTCGGTCAAATCGACCCAGCAGATCACCCGCGCGATGAAGCTGGTGGCGGCGGCGCGGCTCCGCCGCGCGCAGGAGGCGCTGCTCGCCGCGCGTCCGTATCACGAAGCGCTGCGGCGCGTCGCAAGCTCGACGCTGTTCGCCGAGCGCGCCGCACTCGGGGCCCCGGAGGGCGCATCGCCGGTCAGTTTGATTTTGGTGATCGCATCGGATCGGGGGCTCTGCGGAGGCTACAACGCCAACCTGATTCGCAAGGCCGAGGAAGAGGCGCGCCGGATTCGGGGCGCGGGCCTTGAGCCGGCGTTCTTCGCGGTGGGCCGCAAAGCCGCCGATCATTTCAAGCGCGTCAAAGCGCCGCTCGCCGGCGAAAGCATCAACAATGTTCCGCGCCTGGCCACGTTCGCTTTGGCCCGGGCGCTTGCCACCCGCGCGCTGACGGATTTTCGCAGCGGAAAAATCCGCGAGGCCGGGATGGTCTACAGCCAGTTCCGCTCCGCGCTCTCGCAGCGCCCGGTCTATGAGCGGCTGCTGCCGATAGTCGCCCCCGAAGCCGACGAGACGGACGCAGCAGCCGTCGATCGCTACCTGGTCGAGCCAAGCCGTACCGAGTTGATGCCGGTGGTGCTGCGGCGTTACGTCGAGGCGTCGATTTTTCATGCGCTGCTGGAAGGCGAAGCCAGCGAGCACGGCGCGCGAATGACGGCGATGGACAGCGCGACGAATAACGCCTCGGAAATGATCGAAAGCCTGACGCTGGAAATGAACCGCGCGCGTCAGGCGACGATCACCAAGGAATTGATGGATATTGTGGGCGGCGCCGAAGCTCTTCGCGGCTGACCCTAAAGGTTTTGAGGAAAGATTCGGAAATGACAGAAAATTCAACCGGTCATATTTCACAGGTGCTCGGCAATGTTATCGATGTCGAGTTCCGCAACGGCTCGTTGCCCGCGATCCTCAACGCGCTGCGCGTTACCAACCCGGCGCTCGGTGATCGTCCCGGCAACCTGGTGCTCGAGGTCGCGCAGCATCTGGGCGAGGACACCGTGCGATGCATCGCGATGGACTCGACCGACGGGCTGGTGCGCGGGATGGAAGTTACCGATACCGGCGCGCCGATCGCTGTCCCGGTCGGCGAGATCACGCTGGGACGCCTGATGAACGTCACCGGCGATCCGATCGACGAGGGCGGGCCGATTACCTCCAATCGCATGATGCCGATCCATCGCGATGCGCCGGCGTTTGTCGAGCAGGGTGTTGAGGTCGAGATCCTCGAAACCGGCATCAAGGTCATCGACCTGATTTGCCCTTACGCGCGCGGCGGAAAGATCGGACTCTTCGGCGGCGCGGGCGTGGGAAAGACTGTCACCATCATGGAGCTGATCCATAACGTCGCGATGGAGCACGGCGGTGTCTCGGTGTTTGCCGGCGTCGGCGAGCGTTCGCGCGAGGGCAATGACCTTTACCTCGAGCTCAAGGAATCGGGCGTGCTCTCCAAGACTGCGCTGGTCTACGGCCAGATGAACGAGTCTCCGGGCGCGCGCGCCCGCGTCGCGCTGACCGGCGTCACGGTGGCGGAATATTTTCGCGACGAAGAGGGCAAGGACGTCCTGCTCTTCATCGACAACATCTTTCGCTTCGTCCAGGCGAACTCGGAGGTCTCGGCGCTGCTCGGGCGCATGCCGAGCGCGGTCGGCTACCAGCCGACATTGGGCACCGACCTCGGCGAACTCGAGGAACGCATCACGACCACCAAGAAGGGATCGATCACCTCGGTGCAGGCGATCTTCGTTCCCGCCGACGACTACACGGACCCCGCGCCGGCGACGACTTTCTCGCATCTCGATGCGATCACGGCGCTGGACAGGAAGATCTTCGAGAAGGCGATTTTCCCCGCGGTCGATCCGCTCGCATCGAGCTCGCGGATTCTCGATCCGCAGGTCGTAGGCGAGGAGCATTACGAGGTCGCGCGCCGCGTTCAGGCGATTCTTCAGCGCTACCGCGACCTGCAGGACATCATCGCGATCCTCGGGATGGACGAGCTGTCGGCCGAGGACAAGCTGGTCGTCGCGCGTGCCCGCCGCGTCGAGCGTTTCCTGTCGCAGGCGATGCACGTCGCCGAGCCGTTCACGAACATCCCGGGCAGCTACGTGCCCCGCAAGGAGACCGTGCGCGGCTTCGCCGAAATTCTCGACGGCAAGTGCGATGACCTGCCGGAGCAGGCGTTCTACCTCGTCGGCACCATCGACGATGCCCGCGCCAAGGCCGAACGGCTGGCGCGCGGAGAGGCGCGCTAGGATCGATGGCGCACGAGTTTGTCATGCGTCTGATCACGCCGACCGGCGTGATGTTCGACGGCCCGGTGCGCGAGGTCGATGCGGTCAATCCGATTGGCGAGTTCGGCGTGCTGGCCGACCACGTCGATTACATCACGGCGTTGAGCCCCGGAATTCTCACCATCACGAGGCCGGACGGCGCGCGCAATCAGTTTCTCGTTTCCGGCGGACTGGCCGAGGTCAAAGACGGTGCGATGACCGTGCTGGCGGACGAAGCGGAAACGCCGAGGGTGGTTGACGAAGCCGAACTTGCGGCCGCGATGCAACGCGCCGAAGAAGCGCTTGCCGCGATCAGCCTCTACGACGTTGCGTACGCCGAAGCCGCGGAGGACGTGGCCCGGCTCCGCGCGCGCATCCGCGCCTCCGAAATGGCCCGAAACCCAGCCAGTTCATAGCTTAGTCTTCTGCGCCGGCCATAATGTCAATGATCACCGGAAAGTCACCCCGATTGATCACTTGAAATTCCCCCTCGGGTTTGTGCCCGAGTAAGGGGAAGCGCGAGGGGGAAAGTTTTCTCCCCCTCGCCACTCCAAGAGCCGTTGAGAATTCACTCGCCGTGCCGTTGACACGGCCGCTCTTCAAACATTGATCTATTGTGGCCGCGCGAGATGCGCGAAAGGGCGCACCTCGCGCCGACGCGCAGCTGCGCCGGACCGATACGGTTCAGGGCGCGATCGAACTTCACATCCGGGAACGTTTGCACGAGTTGAGAAGGAAGGAACAGAAGCCGCTCAGAGGGATGGGCCGCGTTTTCAAGCGCGGCTCGATTTACTGGATCGCCTACTGCTATCGCGGGAAGGAGCATCGGGAGAGTTCGCGCTCAACGAGCGAGGCACAGGCGCTCAAGCTCCTCAAGCAGCGCATCGGCGAAGCGGCGAACGGGAAATTGGTCGGGCCGGTCGAGGAGCGTGTCACGTTCGAAGATTTGGCGGACGCGCTCTTGACCGACTACGAAGTCAACCGGTTGCGGTCGATCCGCTCCGTCCGGCTTTCGATTAAACACTTGCGGACGCGGTTTGCGCTGGACCGAGCCGTGGACATCACGACCGAGCGGATCAAGAAATACGCGGCTGACCGGCAGCGGCAGGGCGCCGCTAATGCGAGTATCAACCGCGAGCTTGCCGCTCTGAAGCGGATGTTCAAGCTGGCGGTCGAGTCGGGGCGGCTTCGCTACGCTCCGCATATTCCCCTGCTGGAGGAGAACAACGCACGCGAGGGCTTTGTCGATCACGGCGTCTTTGTGGCGCTCCGCGACCATCTGCCGCAGTATCTGAAAGATCCGATTACGTTCCTCTACCTGTCCGGATGGCGGGTCGGCGAGATGAAGGCCCTTGAGTGGCGCGACGTTGATCTTACCGGGCGCGTTGTGCGGCTCAGGCCGACGGTCAGCAAAAATAAGGACGGCCGCGTGCTGCCGCTTTCGGGGGAGCTGCTTGAAATTATCGAGCGGGCGAATGCGAATCGCCGCCTGGACTGCCCGTACGTGTTTCATCTCGACGGCCAGCCTGTCGGAGACTTCAAGCGGGCATGGGCGACCGCCTGCAAGCGCGCCGGCGTGGGCAAGGTCCTGGTGCACGACCTTCGGCGCACCGCAGTTAGGAACATGGTGAGGGCGGGCATACCGGACCGCGTGGCGATGGCGTTATCGGGCCACAAGACGCGGAGCGTGTTTGACCGGTACAACATCGTCAGCGAAGCCGATCTCGCCGCCGCCGAGCGTCTGCAGGCGCACCTCGGTGCCCAGCCACCGCCACACGAGATGCGGCAGGCGCTCGACAACTTTGAGAAGTTCTTGCATCAGGAACATCCAATGCCGGCGCTCATCAAGGTGGGGATCGCGCATTCGCAGTTCGAGACGATTCATCCTTTCCTCGACGGAAACGGAAGAGTCGGACGCCTACTGATCACCTTTCTGCTGTGCGAGAAGGAGATCTCGAAACGCCCGCTGCTATACCTATCTCATTATTTCAAGCTTAACCGGGCGGAGTACTACGACCGGCTGCAAGCGGTCCGCGATCGCGGCGACTGGGAAGGCTGGCTCAAGTTCTTCCTGCAGGGCGTGGCCCAAGTCGCCGAAGAGGCCACTGTGAATGCCCGCCAAATCGTGAAGATGCGCGAGGAGCATCGCGAGCTGATCCTGAACCGTTTGGGCCGCACGTCGGGGAAAGCGCTACAGCTCTTGGAGCGCCACTGGCCTGCACCCCGCCAGCCCGACAGGTTTGAGGTAGAGTCCGTCACGAAAAGGAGACGGACGGATGAAGGGCAGCCGGTTCAACGAGGAGCAAATCATTGGGATCCTGCGCGAGCAGGA
>Ga0070737_10002160_pt1 | contig 24545 bp, 19 predicted proteins | sample Coa_R1_10_FD_66438 | JGI IMG/M metagenome (GOLD analysis project Ga0070737, IMG submission 66438) | Surface soil microbial communities from Centralia Pennsylvania, which are recovering from an underground coalmine fire - Coalmine... | ecosystem: Environmental > Terrestrial > Soil > Unclassified... | reverse complement strand
TGTTGACGCTAGAGGCGCAAGGGCAAGTACTGCGCGGGCATTTCAGCAGCGCCCATGGCGATATCGAATGGTGCAACCGGCGCATTCTGGCACGCATCCACCGCGCAACGCTGGGCCGCTTGCGACGCGAAATTGAACCCGTGACGGCTCTGGAGTTCGATCGGTTCCTGCAGACCTGGCAGCACCTCGCGCCGGGCACGCAACTACAAGGCGCCGATGGAACACTTCAGATCATTCGGCAACTGCAGGGCTATGAAATTCCGGCGGCCGCTTGGGAAGCCGAGATCCTGGCGCGACGAATTGCCCATTACGATCCTGATTTTCTCGATGAGCTTTGCTTTTCCGGAGAAGTGATGTGGGCGCGCGTTTCGCCGCATCCGGCCCTGGCCGAGAACCGTCGTGTGCGGCCGACACGCATCGCACCGGTCACTTTATTTCTGCGGGAAGATGCGGATTGGTTGATGACGGCAGGCACAGAAAAAGATAAAGGCTCGTTGTCGGAGGCGGCGCGCGATGTCCTGGTCGCGCTCGAGCGGAACGGCGCCAGCTTTTTTGTGGATCTGCGACGGCTGACAGGGCGAACGGCGAGCGAAGTAGAAGACGGGCTCTGGGAGTTGCTGGCGGGAGGGTTTGTTACAGCCGATGGCTTCGACAATCTGCGTACGCTGATCGATCCGAAACGGCGGCGGCTCGAAGGCCGAGTTGCCGATAAGCGGCCGCGTCGTGCCGCGGGAAGATGGGCTGTGTTGCAGGAGGCGCAACCGGCTTGCGCATCCGAACGGCGTACGGAGCGTTTCGCCCGGCAACTGCTCATGAGGTGGGGCGTGCTGTTGCGAGATCTGCTGATTCGAGAGTCGCTGGCTCCGCCCTGGCGAGACTTGCTGCCTGTGCTGCGCAGGATGGAAGCGCGAGGCGAGGTTCGAGGGGGGCGTTTCGTAGCGGGTTTCACGGGCGAGCAATTTGCCCGGCCGGAAGCGCTCGAGCTGTTGCGAGTGATTCGACGCTCGCCACACGGTAAGCCCGCGGTTGAAGTGTCGAACGCGGACCCTCTGAATCTCAGCGGAATCATCCTGCCCGGCCCACGCGTGAGCAGGCTGACCGGTATGATCGATTCGGCCGTGCCGGAGGATGGGAGAACATCGAGACGAGCCTGATACGACCGCGATGATGGACTTCATGCCGACCGGCGACATGGACACATTTCCCGCTACGCACGATCCAAGTCTGACGGAAGCGGAAGCGACTCTGCTTCAGCTTGCCGGACTGTTCCTCCCAAACCGCGGCCTCGAGCTGGATACAATGCCGGCAATTTCAGAACGCTCGCCGGACGTCGAGGCGCGCTACCGCGCGCTGTTAGACCAGGTTCCGGCGATTGTCTTCATGGCGTATCTGGATGAGGGCAGCAGCGAAGCCTACATAAGCCCACAAATCGAGCACTCGCTCGGCTTCTCTCCGGCCGAATGGCTGCAGGACCCGATCCGTTGGTACGAACATATTCACCCGGACGATAAACAACGCTGGAGCATAGAAGCCGCTGAGATGTTTCTGTCCGGAAAACCGTTACGGTCTTCCTACCGCGTTATCGCCCGAGACGGGCACATTGTGTGGTTTCAGTGCGAAGCCAAGATGATTCGCCACAACGACGGACGGCCCTGGTTCATCCACGGCGTGGGAGTCGATGTCACGGAACTCAAGCGCACGGAACAGGCCTTCGAGGAGGAGCGCAACGTGCTTTCGGCGATTCTGGACACGGTCGGCGCGTTAGTAGTGGTACTCGATGAATCGGGACGGATCGTTCGCTTCAATCGCGCGTGCGAACAAACTTCCGGCTTCTCGTTTGAAGAGGTCAAAGGTAAACATTTCCTCAACGTTCTGTGCGGCCCGGAAGAGCGCGACCGCTTCGGCGAGCTGTTTCAGTGTTTTCGGCAGGAACGTTTCGTGGACGAGTTTGAAAGTTACTGGACCACGCGAAACGGCACTCAGCGTTTTATCAGTTGGTCGATCAAGGTGCTGACCACCGGCAACGGGACAGCGGGTTACGTCATCGCGACAGGAGTGGACAGGACCGAGCGCAAGCAACTCGAGCAGGCGATTCTCGAAAGCAGCGTGCGGGAACAGCGCCGGATTGGACAGGATTTGCACGACGGTTTGGGTCAACACCTTACCGGCATCGCATTTCTGAGCAAGGTGCATGAACAGAAACTGGCCGATAAAGCCGTACCGGACGCGGCGGATGCGGCGAAAATTGTCGGCCTGGTGAACGAAGCCATTTATAAGACCAGGCAACTGGCTCGAGGATTGCTGCCTGTTCTATTAGATTCCTTCGGTTTGATGTCGGCTCTGCAGCAGTGGGCATCCGAGGTCGAAGAGCTGTTTCACATCGAGTGCCGCTTCCATTGCGAGGAGCCGGTCCTGAACCTGGATGAGACCTGCGCCACGCATCTCTATCACGTCGCCCAGGAAGCAGTGCACAACGCGATTGAACATGGACGGGCTACGCATATCGTGATCGGCTTGAGCGCTGGAGAAGAAGGCGGAGTGCTGACCGTGCTGGATAACGGATGCGGGATTCCGGACGTTCTTCCCAATCAGACAGGGATGGGTTTGCGAATCATGAAATATCGCGCCGGGATGGTCGGCGGAACTTTGCGTGTCGAACGCGGCGCCGGCCATGGAACGCTCATCACCTGCACGTTCTCGATGAAAACGGCTTCAGAGAGGCACGCTTAGGGTAGCCGGCTAATCGTCACTCGAGAAAAAGCTTCCGAGACTGCCGCTGGCCAGCGCACTAAGCGGGTTCTTTTCGTCGCCGGCGTGGCGGTGCTCGGCGGGAGCAAGTTCGTGGCGCAGGCGTTCGAGTGTCATGCTCTGCAGGAGTACGCGGCCAGGACCGGTAAGCGTTGTCAGAAACAGACCTTCGCCCCCGAAAATGGCGGTACGAATACTGCCAACCATCTGGATGTCGTAATTGACCGTGGGCTCAAAGGCAACCAGATGGCCGGCCTGCACCTGTAACATCTCGCCCGCGCCGAGGGTGAAATCGACATGATCGCCTCCCGCATGCACGAACACCGCGCCGGGGCCGGTGAGTCTTTGGAGTATGAAGCCTTCCCCGCCAAGCAGGCCGGCGCCGAGACGCCGCACGAGTGCGATGTCGAGCGTCACCGTGCTCTGCGCAAATAAAAAGCCATCGCGCTGGACCATGATTGTTTGTCCCGGCGCGAGCTCGAAGACCTGAATTTTACCTGGATAGTGACCGGCAAACCCGACTTCGCCGACATTCTGACTCGACCGGAAATAGGTAAAGAAGAGCGACTCGCCCATGAGCTTGCGCTTGATGGCGCCGATAATCTTGTCGCCGATCGATTGGCCGGTCATGCGAGTGGTCCAATCCACGTTCGCCGATTTGTAGATCATTTTGCCGGCTTCGGCATAAATCTCCTGGCCGGGCTGCAAATGCACTTTGGCAATTTGCAGGTTGTGCCCTTCGATGTCATAATGCAGCGGCGCGACTGGCGGAGCAGGCGGATAGTAGGGGGCGCCAGGGGCAGCCCCGAGGGACTGGCCGCAGTTAGGGCAAAACTTAGCATTATCGGCGAGCTGCCCGCCGCAATTAGTACAGAAGGCCATAGTGTCTCTTATGCTAACGAAGAGGACGGGCGCCGAGTTCCCGGGTAATGTGTACTCGCGCCCGCGGCAGCGATATCAGGAGTTCCCGGCGCTCTCAGGAGGGAATAGGAACTTGAGAGCGTCGCGCATGCGAAAGCCCCAGGCCTTTTCGTCATGGCCGGCGCCCTGGTCTTCGACGAATTTGAAGTCGTGCTCGGGTTGCCAGCCCTTGGCCACCAGCGCCTCGGCTAGATCTTTCGCATTCTTCACACAGCTATCGGGGTCCTGCCCCTCGCAGGTTCCAATATCGAGCCAGATCTTTTGCGGCAACGGCATGCGGAGCTTACGGACCTCGCGGAGGATGGCGCGATTGGCCCACCAGATGGAGGGCGACATCACGATGAGCTTGCCGAAGGTATCGGGATAGTGCAGACCCAGGTAAAGGGTGACTAGACCGCCGAGTGAGGAACCGCCGAGGCCGGTATTCACGCGATCCGGAACGGTGCGGTATTGGCTGTCGATGAACGGCTTCAGCTCCTCGACAATGAAGCGCGCGTATTTGCGCGCGCGTCCGCCGCGTCCGCGCCGGTCGCGAACATGCGTATACTCGGCCATGCGGCTCGGACCGGCATTGTAGATTCCGACGAGGATCAAGGGCTGAATCTCAGCGTTCTGGATCATTTCCTCGGCCAACTCATCCAGCCCCCAATCGTTGCCGGCAAATGCGGTAGCGGCATCGAACAGGTTCTGACCGTCATGCAAATAAAGGACCGGGTAGCGGCGCTCCAGGGCCGACTCGTAATCGGGAGGCAGATAGACAATCACGTCCCGCGAGTCTTTGACATATTGCGACTCGATCGCCTGATGCAATTTGATATTGCCGGTGAGAGTGTGTTCCACAGTTGGCTGTGAGAGCGAATATAGACGGACGGCTAGCTCTTGACGAAGTCCAGCGCGGCGGAGTTCATGCAGTACCGCAACCCGGTCGGCTTAGGGCCATCGTCAAAGACATGGCCCAGGTGGGCGTCGCATTTCGCGCAGCGAACTTCGGTGCGAACTCCATATGAAGTATCGATGCGATTTTCTACATTTTCTTTCGCGATCGGCGTCCAGAAGCTGGGCCAACCGGTACCGGACTCGAATTTCGTGTCCGAAGAAAAGAGCGCGTTGCCGCAACAGACACAGCGGTAGATGCCATGCTCGTGATTGTTCCAGTATTTGCCGGTGAATGCCGGCTCGGTGCCCGCGTGTCGAGCGACTTCGTACTGCTCCGGCGTGAGTTGCTGACGCCATTCCTGGTCCGTTTTCTGGATCTTTTCCACTTCGATGATGCCCTTTCGCTGTCCTGAGTCGGTGAAATCGACGAGCTTAACGGTTTTCGGAGATTTGAAGGCATAGCCCGGGGAACCAGTCGCAAGGCTCAAGCCTGCGCCCGCGGCCAGCCAGATACCGTTTTGTAAGAAGGCCCTGCGCTGCATAATTCTATAGTAACGAGTACCGGTACAAACAGGTTGGTAGACGAAAAGAAAGGGCGTCTCCTGAGAGAAGACGCCCTTTGAGGCAGGATTGCGAGCGGGTTAGTTTGTTTTCGCCGTCTTTTTGCGGCGGAAGCGCAGAGCGCCAACTCCCAGCAATCCGGAGCCGAGAAGCAGCAGGCTGGCGGGTTCCGGAACACCAGCGGTAGAAATCTTGACCACCATGTCGTTGTAATCGAAGTCCGTGTTGCAGGAAGGAAGATCTTCCATACCGATGTAGTAAGTGCCGGGGGTCTGTTGGAACACGGCGAAGTGCTGTATATCGGTATCGACGGAACCTTCATATACCGGGTTGTTTGAGAACGGATTCAGAATCGTCGAGTTCAGATCGGAATCGCTCAGGAACATGTCATCAATCCCGGAAGTGCCGTTATAGAAGAACAGGCCGTACTCACTTGAAGGCGTGAAGCTGACGGTGCTGCCGGCTTTGGTGCTGCCATCGAACAGAATCTGGTACTGGCCGGGGTTGTTGATGTTATACCAGCCGAAGACGTCATTGGCGGCATCGCCCGCCACCTGCACCTGCATCGTCACCGTGCCACCGCCGGTGCTGTTGAGATAGAAATCGCTGACCGCTTTTCCGCCCGATTGACCTAAGTAGAGGAGATTGCCGGGCTGGTTCGCCACTTTGCATCCGCTACTGGCAACGGCGAGGCAATCGCCGATGTTGTCATTGACGCCATCCCAGGACGAGTTGTCCCAGTAAGGACGATTGGGCGAGGAATTGCTCCACGCTTGATTGCCGAGTTGCGACGTTGTCCAGCTCTGCCACACGCTACCGGTGGAGCCGGGAACAACGACGTTGTCAGCCAGCATGAGACTGCTTCCCGCGAACAACAGGGCAGCGAGAGAGAGCTTGGTGTTGAGATAGAAAGCCATTGTTTTTCCCTTGCGTTTCGTATGAATTAGTTGCGAACTGATTCCACGGTATGCGGAAAAGGCAGCCAGAGAAATTGCCCGGAACGGACTACGGCGTATCGGAACCGCCTAGCAGGGTTCGTGGAGGGGTTTAAGGGACGGCGTGGACTTGTTAGGTTAGAAGTATGCCGATTTTCGAATATTCATGCGACGATTGCGGGAGCAGATTTGAAAAGCTGGTGCGCCGGAGCGCGGAAGCGGATGCGGTGCGCTGCCCCTCTTGTGGCCAGGACCACCTGACCACGCAATATTCGACATTTGCCGCGCGGTCCGGGGGGGCCAAGAGCGCTTCGCCGGCGGTAGAAGATTGCGGCGCCGGAATGTGCGGCGGCGGCATGTGCCAGGGCGGCATGTGCGGCATGAACATGAATTGAGCGGGGACCGGGGTCCGTCGCTTGCTTATGGTTGCCGCCCGGTGCGGCCCTCGTTCGACGGGCCGGTGCGTCGCCGCTGTTGTTTTGCTCGCGCTCGGCGTTTTGGCGCTGGGCGCTCAACGCAAAAAGAACGAAGAGCTGAAGGCGCAAGTACTTCCGTTGCCGCCGGAGCTGCCGATGGCGCTGGCAGCCGACACGGGAGAGCTCGACTTTCATATCTCGCCGCTGCTACGGACGGGCGGGCTGGCCGTGCAGATCCGCCAGAGCCTCAACGAACTGATCCGTGACACGCATGGCGAGACGATCATCAAGCTGCGCGGGTTCGTCGCGGGCGCCGGCGATGCACGGCGCGTACAGGCGGAGGTCACGCAGATCTTCACCGAACACAAGCTCCCGCTGCCGGTGTTGAGCATCCTGCAAGTGGGCGCCCTGGGAGACCAGGCAGCGCAGGTGGTAATCGAAGCGGTTGTTTCCACGCACAAGACCGTCAACCCATACGGCCTGGCTTTCCTGGCCGGGCAAATGGGTCCGTCGTTGAATGAAGCCCTCGAACATCTGAAAGCCAGCGCAAGAACGGCGGGCGTGGAGCCGGATCGGGTTCTGACCTGTACTTGCTTCACGTCCCGTATCGAGGACTCAGCGGTGACGCGCGGGACGCTTCAGGCGCTGTTTCCGAAATCGCAGATTAACGTCGTCGAAGCGCTGCGGGATCCCGCAAATGATGCGAGCACCTGTCAAGCTGTGGGACAGCTTGCGGGATCATCGCAGGCAGGCCCGGTGGTTTGGTTGAAAAATTCACGTACCACGCTAGTGACCTCGCATCGGCTGGTCTTTACGGGCCTGCAATTGACCTTCGGCGCCTATCTGGATGACGCGCATGAGGCGTTCGTACGATTACAGCGCGCTGCCTCCGCACTGCAACCGGTCGAAGCCCCCGTGGAAGTCAACGCGTTTTCTCTCGACGCCTCCGCGGGATCGGCGCTGCGGAAGAGCACGTCGGTCCCGCCTAGCGTCTTCACGGTGCAAACGATCGAAGGCCTTCCCTCTATCGATGCATCGGCGGGAATTGAAGCGGTGATGGCGCCCGACGTGTCGTCGCCTGTCATGCTGCCGGACTGAGACTTGTGACCACGCCGCTGATTGCAACTTTTGGCGAGGTGATGCTGCGGCTCGCGCCCCCGGCCTTCGAGCGCTTGCTTCAATCCCCACGCTTGCTGGCGACGTTTGGCGGAGGCGAGGCAAACGTTGCAGTGTCTCTGGCCCAATTCTCAGCTCATAGCCGTTTCATATCCGTGCTGCCCGAAACAAACCCAATTGCGGATGCCTTACTGGGCGAGCTTCGCAGGTTCGGGGTCGAGACGGAGCACATCGCGCGCGCGCCCGGCCGTATGGGGATTTACTTCCTGGAGCCCGGAGCCAATCAGCGCCCGTCGAAGGTCTTCTATGACCGTGCACACAGCGCGATGGCGCTCGCCAAGCCCGGTTCTATCGATTGGAGGAGCGCGCTAGCCGACGCAACCTGGTTTCACACCACCGGCATTACTCCGGCCATCAGCGCACACGCCGCGGAGTTGACGCTCGAAGGACTTAGTGCCGCGCGCCAGATGGGCATCCGTACATCCTGCGATCTGAACTATCGCAAGAATCTATGGCAGTGGGGCAAGAACGCGAGCGAAGTGATGCCGCAGCTGGTGAAGCTGGTAGACGTTTGCATAGCCAACGAAGAGGATTGCCAAAAGGCCATCAATATTCACGTGGACATTGACGTCGAATCCGGCATCCTGGAACGTGAGAAATACTCCGAGCTGGCCGAGCGCGTGCTGGCGACGTTTCCGAACCTGAACGCACTGGCGATCACATTACGCGAATCAAAGAGCGCATCGCACAATGCATGGTCCGCATGCCTGCATACCAAGCATGAATTTCTCTTGAGCCGTAAATACGAGATCACTCACATCGTGGACCGGGTGGGCGCGGGCGATACGTTTGCAGCCGGGCTGATTTATGGACTCACGCACCTGAATAGCGAAAACGAGGCGCTGGACTTCGCAGTGGCGGCTTCCTGTTTGAAGCATTCCCTGCCTGGCGACTTCAATCGATTCACGGTGGAGGAAGTGCGGGCCCTGATGAAAGGCAGCGGATCGGGGCGGGTAGAGCGCTAGCGCGGCACCGGGCGCATCAGAGCGCTTTCCGGAAGGTCAGGTTGATGCGGCAGGACCCGGTTAATGGATGGTCGCCGGCGGCGAGCGGCGCGATTCCGTGATAGGTGAGCCGCGCGGGACCGCCCCACACGACCACATCGCCGCTTTCGAGCCGCATACGGCGCGGGCGGTCGGTCCGGGTGAGTCCCCCAAACAGGAAGGTCGCGGGCAAGCCGAGCGACACGGATGCGATGGGCGCGCTGAAATCTCGCTCGTCCTTATCCTGGTGCAGCGAGAGGCGCGTGCCGGGCTCATACCGGTTAATCAGACAAACATCGGGATGGAAGTCTGCGAATCCGGCTGCGGCGGCGGCGTTGACGGCCACTTGCAAGAACGAAGAAGGCATCAGCGGCCAAGGGTCGCCGCTCAGCGGGTCGAGCGGATCATAGCGATACCCGCGCCGGTCGCTGACCCAGCCGGCGCGCCCGCAATTGGTCATGGCAACGGACATCTTTTGGCCGCCGGGCGTGACCATATGCCGGAACGGCGCGGCCGCAGCGACTTGTTGGACGGCTTCCATCAGCGCAGTTTGGTGTTCCGCAGCGTAGCCGCGCAGGAGGATTGCACCTTCGGCGAGTTGCTCGCGCGACTCGTCTGAGGCTGGAGCACGGTCAAACAGGGCGCCTTGCATGGTCCACTTCTGATAGGTTATCGGACGTGAAGCTGGGATTAGGACTTTACCGCCACATGCTGACGCGCGAGTACTACGACTTTGCGCGGCAGGCGGGCTGCACGCACGTGATCATTCACCTGGTGGACTACTTCCATCAGGGCGCTTCGAATCCGCGCGATAACCAGCCGACGGGAGGGAAGTGCGAACCGTGGGGCGTGGCAGGCGACCCGCGGAAATTGTGGACCGTGGAAGAGCTGAAAGCCATTCGCCAGGAGATTGAGAAGGCGGGATTGATGCTGGCGGGAATCGAGAACCTGGACCCGGCGCATTGGCACGACATTCTGCTGGACGGAGCGCAGCGCGCCGAGCATGTAGAGAACGTGAAGACCATCATCGGGCGGATGGGAGAAGCCGGCATCCCGGTGCTGGGATATAACTTCAGCCTGGCGGGCGTGTGCGGACGCGTGAGCGGGCCGTTTGGGCGCGGCGGGGCAATCACGGTGGGGATGGACGGAGCGGTGGAAGAACCGGTTCCGAATGGAATCATCTGGAACATGATCTATGACCCGGATGCGCCGCCCGGCACGCTGCCTTCGATCTCGCATGAAGAGCTGTGGCGCAGGCTGGGCCGGTTCCTCGAAGACGTGATCCCGACGGCGGAAGCCTCCGGGGTCCGGCTGGCGGCGCACCCCGACGACCCGCCGATGCCGTTCGTGCGGCAGCAGCCGCGGCTGGTGTACCAGCCGTACCTTTATCAGAAGTTGATCGACCTGGCGCCGAGCGCGAGCAATGCGTTGGAGCTGTGCGTCGGGACGTTGGCGGAGATGACCGAGGGGGACGTCTACGAAGCAGTGGAGCGATATTCGAAGCAAGGGAAGATCGCCTATATTCATCTACGAAACGTGACCGGCAAAGTGCCGCATTACCGCGAAACATTCATTGATGAAGGCGACGTGGACATGGCGCGCATTCTCTCGATTCTGCAGCGAAATCACTTCGACGGTGTGGTGATTCCGGACCACACTCCGCAGATGAGCTGTGCGGCGCCCTGGCATGCGGGCATGGCGCACACGCTGGGGTTCATCGCCGGCGTGTTGCAGGCGCAAGGCGTCGAGTAACAGGCTTGTTCGCACCGGGCGGCGGTCGCACATTGCGATCAGAAATCGGCGTCTATGTCAGCCGCGTCGTGGGTTACTGGCCGTCGTGGGTCCCGGTATCGAGCTGGGGAAAATCGCCGCCGCTGGCCATGGTGGCTTTTGCCGAAGCAGCAACATCAATCTTCGAGATCGGAATCTTTCGTGTTGGCTGGCTGCTGAAGTCCCAAAACGTCTGGTCCATTACCGCGTAATTTTGAACCTTGAGCTGCTGGCCGTCGCGCAAAACCAAGGTGACAGGCGTTTGCGGAGGCCCCGACTCTTGGGGCGGCGCGGGCGCTGGCGGTTGCGCTCCGTATTTCAACTGCTCGACTTCGGCGCTCAGCCGATTCACCTGGTTGCCGAGCATATTTGCCGCCATCATGGGGTCCGGCGCGTTTGGATCGGCAGCGGGATCATAGCCGGATCCGGCATCCGGACCATAGCCGTAATCCGCGTATGCAGAATCCGCATAACCAAGGTACGGGTAATAATAAGGGGCAAAGAAATAAGCGTAGGGAACACGCCGGAAATCACGGCGACCATAGTTGCCGAGACGGCCGTAACCGCCGTAGGATCTGAGCGCACCCGGACGTATGCCGCTGGCGCCTGGAGCGGCCGGCGCAATGGTGCCGAGCGGCGCTGTTCCCACGGTCGGCGAAAATGCGCGGCCACCGGGCGCCGTACCGCGACTCACGGGCGCGCCGCCGTGAGCGCCTTCAAAGCCGCCGCGTTGGGCAAGCAAAGCTGCCCCAGTCGTCAGCGACAAGCCGACGACGAGGAAAGTCTGGGTGATGAAACTCATATCTCTCACCTCTACTCCCAGCGTACCGCCGTTCGGTCCATTGCGGTCACGCTATTTAGACGCTAGACGCAGCGCGCAGGGTTCGCGTGGATAGCGCCGTTACAATGGGAGTTTCTCATGCGTATCGCCCTGGCACAGATCAATAACACGGTGGGCGATTTGGAAGGCAATGCGGCGAAAATTCTGGATTTCGCACGGCAAGGCGAACGCTCCGGGGCCGAGCTGGTGGCCTTTCCGGAATTGGCGCTGACCGGGTATCCGCCGCGCGATCTCGTCGAAAAGCATTCCTTTCTTCAGCGCACGCAAGCTGCTCTTGAAAGCATTGCGCGGGAATCGACGGACCTCGATGTGGCCTTGATTATCGGATACGTCGGAAGGTCGCCGGAAAATTCGGCCGTCCGCGCGCAAAATGCCGCCGCCGTGATCGATCGCGGTCAGATCGTATCCCGGCAGTCCAAAATGCTGCTTCCCAATTACGACGTCTTCGATGAGGCGCGCTATTTTGAACCGGCTACCTGGCAGGACGTTGTCACGATTCGTGGCACCAGGGTCGCACTGGCCATTTGCGAAGACGCCTGGAATGACAAGCAGTTCTGGGAGCGCAGACGCTATTCGCGGGACCCCATCGAAGAACTCGTGCAGAAAGGCGCCGAGCTGATCGTTTCCATCAACGCTTCGCCCTGGAACATCGGGAAACGCAAGTTGAGGGAAGCGATTTTCCACGCCACCACGCAGCGCTTCGGCCTGCCGCTGGTCTACGTGCACATGGTGGGCGGTAACGATCAACTGGTGTTCGATGGCTCGAGCTTTGCCATGACCGCAAGCGGCGAGTTGGCAGCGAAGGCGAAATCGTTCGCCGAAGATCTGGTGGTATTCGACAGTACGCAGGGAACGGGCGAGGACCACGCAAACCATTTGCGAGGAGACGACGCGGCGTTTGAGGCGCTGGTACTCGGCACGCGGGATTACATCCGCAAGTGCAGCTTTCGAAGCGTCCTTGTGGGCCTCAGTGGCGGTATCGACTCGGCGCTGGTGGCTGCGATCGCGGTCGAAGCGGTGGGCCAAGAGAACGTAATCGGAGTAGGTATGCCGGGTCCCTACTCGTCCGAGCACAGCCTCACAGACGCGCGCTCACTCGCAGAACGACTGGGTGTGCGATTTGAAGTGGTTCCCATCAAGGCCGGCTACGAGGCTATGATGGACACGCTTCACCCGCTGTTCGCCGGCTTTGATCCGGACACTACAGAAGAAAATTTGCAGTCCCGTTTGCGTGGCGTCGTTCTCATGGCGCTATCGAATAAGTTTGGCTCGCTGGTTCTGACGACGGGCAACAAAAGCGAGATCGCAGTGGGTTACTGCACTCTGTACGGCGATATGTGCGGCGGCCTCGCCGTCATCAGCGATGTGCCAAAGACAATGGTGTACCGGCTGGCGCGCGTCGCCAACTGCCGCTATGAAAAGAAAGGCCTGCCCGGGCCGATTCCGGAGAATACGTTCCAAAAACCACCCTCGGCAGAGCTTCGTCCGGATCAGAAAGACACCGACAGCCTGCCTGAATACGATGTGCTCGACGCAATCCTGGCCGGATATATAGAACGGTATGAATCGGTGCCTGAGATTGCCGCGCAGGTCAACGTTTCCGAAGAGCTGGTGAGAGACATCGTCCGCAAGGTGGATCGCAATGAATACAAACGCCAACAAGCGGCGCCAGGCCTGCGAATCACGGCCAAGGCATTCGGCGTAGGGCGAAGATTTCCGATTGCGCACAGGTTCACTGAATGAAATCCCTCTTCTTCTTTGCCGCGGTCACGGCGGGCTTGCTCCTGCTCGAAGACGCTATCCCGCAAAACTCCCCACATGAGCGGGTGGGGCCGCTCCCCGACGGCGGTTTCCTACTGAACAGTGGATGGGCGATTCGTCCCGCCGGACAGCAGGTGCCGGTTGATACCTTTCCCATGAGCACGACCGTTTCAAAGAATGGCAAGTATCTGCTGGTCCTGAATGGCGGCTACAATCCGCCGTCCATCAGCGTGATCGACATCGGGAAGAAGAAAGAACTGGGTCGTACACCGCTGCCGGATTGTTGGTTAGGACTGACAATATCGCCCAAAGGCGATTCAGTTTACGTTGGCGGTGGCGGGCGTGCGACCATTTATGAGCTGTCGTTCGATCCCGAAACCGGATCGCTGGCGCGCAAGCGCGAGTTCGCGGCCGTTCCCGACATCGGAAAAAAGGGCGTGGCCTTTATCGGCGATGTCGCCGTTTCCCCGGATGCGCATCTGCTCTATGCCGCGGACTTGTACAACGACAGCATCGCGGTAATTAACCTCCAATCGGGCACTCTGATTGGGCAATGGAAATGCGGCCGGCGGCCGTATCGCATTTTGGTCATGCCGGGCGGACGCGAGTTAGTCGTGAGCAGTTGGGCGGACGGGGCGATCTATCAGTACGACGCGAACACCGGCGCGCCCATTGCAAAGACGCGCATCGGCGCGCACGCAACGGACATGCTGTGGGTGGGCAAGCCCGCTGCGGCGCAAGAGACCGGCGAATCGGCCTACATCGCCCGCCTGTTCGTTGCAGCTTCCAATATGAACAACGTGTATTCGGTGGGCGTGACACATGACGGCCAGCTCAACACGCTTGAGACGATTAACGTTTCCACCTCGCCGCTGCATCCCTTGGGCATGACGCCATCGGCGCTGGCCGTGGATGAGTCGGGAGATCGATTATACGTGGTCTGTTCAGATGCCAATGCAGTGGCGGTGACCGACATTTCCGGCACGCGCAGCCGCGTGCTGGGCTTTATTCCGACAGGTTGGTATCCGACCGCGGTGCGCGTGTTACGCAATGAGCAACTCGCGATCGTGAACGGCAAGGGGCTCGGTAGCCGCGCCAACCCAGATGGACAGAATCCAACAAAACCAGCACAGCCCCTTTATCAAGGCGGACCGGCAGTTGCGTCTGGATATATACCTCATATTCAAACCGGCACCGTAGCGTTTCTACCCACACCCGACAATGGGCAGCTCGACAGTTACACGCAGACCGTTCTAGGGAATTCGCCGTATCGCGATGAACTTCTTTATGGCCCGGTCACGGACCAGCAGCAGATACGTTTTTCGCGCGCGGAGGGACATGAGTCGCCAATTAAGCATGTCATTTACGTGATCAAGGAGAACCGCACGTATGACCAGGTGCTGGGCGACCTGGAAAAAGGGAATGGAGACAAGTCACTGAACCTGTTTGGCGAGCAGGTGACGCCCAATCTGCATCAGCTTGCGCGCGAATTTATCACGTACGACAACTTCTACGAAAATGCAGATGTTAGCGCCGAGGGACACAACTGGGCTAACGCGGCGATCGCTCCCGATTACACCGTAAAGACATGGCCGAACGAGTACGCGGGCCGGCGCAAGGCGTACGATTACGAAGGTGGAGAACCGGCAAATACGCCGCCCGCCGGATATCTATGGGACAACGCGCTGCAGGCGGGATTGACGGTGCGCGATTACGGCGAGTGGACGGATAACCTGAAATCGGCGGCCGGGCCGCGCCAGATTGAGAAGGTGCTGGACAGCGCGATAGCAGCCGACGTTGATATGAACTACCGTGGTTGGGATCTCGAATACACGGACGTCAATCGCGCGCACGAATTCATTCGCGAGTGGCAGGATTTCGATGCAAAAGGGCAGGCGCCGCAACTCATCGTGCTACGAATGGGAAACGATCACACCGAAGGCACACGGCCCGGTCACCTGACGCCGTTTGCATATGCGGCCGATAACGATTACGGCGTCGGTCTGGTGGTGGATGCGGTCTCGCACAGCAAACTGTGGAGTTCGACCGCCATTTTCGTCATCGAAGATGACGCGCAAAATGGCCCGGACCACGTAGATTCACATCGCGCGCCGGCCTGGGTGATCTCACCTTACACTCATCGCGGCATGGTGGATTCGACCATGTACAACCAGATGAGCATTCTGCGCACCATGGAACTAATTCTCGGCTTACGGCCGATGACGCATTTCGATGCCGGAGCAAGGCCGATGTTCGGAAGCTTCAGCGTTGAACCCGATGCACGTCCGTACACGGCGATTGCGCCTAAGTCTTCTATGACCGAACGGAACCCCTTGAATGCTTCGGGCGCCTCGCAATCGGCGCGCATGGATTTTTCCGACGCCGACAAGGTCGACGACGATGAACTGAACAGCGTGCTCTGGCGGGCAATTAAGCACAGCGACCCGCCGCCACCGACGCGCAGCGCTTTCGCAAAGTGAAAGCGGACATGCGGTCACATCGCTATTCACAACGCAGCGAAATAAGCGGATCCACTCGTGCCGCAGCCGCGCCGTACAAGGCGTCCACGCCGCGCACCATGAGGCCCGCCCCGACCAGCAGTACCAATGAAAGTGCAATTCCACCGACTAGCAAAAAGCTCTTCATGCGATGCGGGACCGCGCCTGAGACGACCCTCGCCCGCCTTCCTTCAGCGTGGCATTGACATCCGGCCGTGACGACCGCAGAGCCGGAACCAGCCCCGAGCTGATTCCGCAAAACGTCGCCACTGCGGTCGTGAATAGCAGTGCACGCCAATCGAGCGTAACGTTTTGCCAATCTCGGCGATGACGTACACGCCCCGGCCATCGGGCACGCTCAATGGCTTGATCAGAAGCGCGTCGGCCAAGCTGAAGATTGCCGTGTTAGCCCCAATGCCCATCGCCAGCGCCACCACGCCAGCGGCCGACAGTGCAGGCGACATGGCGCTCGCTCGCATACGCGAAAATGGCCTTCTACGTTCCGGACAGTTGCTTGTTTTCGTCGTGTTTGAGGGATGCTAGTAATACGCCGATGATTCGTTGTTTGCTTTTGCCGCTGTTGTTTTCGCTGGGCGCGCTGCCGCAAAGCACCGTACCGCCGCCCGACGACGGAACGCAGCAGCCGACCGGCTCGGTCGAAGGCCGGGTCACCAATTCCGAAACCGGCGAAGGCATTTCAGGCGTCACCATCCGCTTGATACCCATCGGACGACGGGGGGCGTCGGGCTCGGATCAAAGCACAACTTCTCAAAACGACGGCAGCTTCAGGCTGGAAAGCGTGAGCCCCGGATCGTATTTCGTGCTTGCGACCCAATCCAACTTCATCTCGCCGTCTGCCATTCCGCAGCCGCGAAGTTCCATTCAAGTCGATCCGGGACAGGCCGTGACAAATGTTGCCATACAGCTCAACCCGACGGGGAAAATCCGCGGCATGGTCGTGGACGATAACGGCAACCCTGTGCTCGGCGCGCGCGTGGAGGCCTTCGCGACATACAGCGTTCGTGGCAAAACACAATTGAGGCGAGTCTCGGAAAGCTCGACTGACGAACAGGGCAGGTACGCGCTGAAGACGCAAGGGGCCGGGAGATATTACCTGGTCGCGGAGCCGGACTCCGGCGCAACCGAACCCAAGAGTGAAGACCAAGCGAATACGCCCGAGCAAGCGCACTTGGACCTGGTCCGCACTTTCTATCCGAAGGCGCTGGATCTGGAGAGCGCGACGCCGTTGGACACTTCCGCGGGACAGGACACATCGGACATCACCATTCAGTTGCGGCGCGCCGAGGCGTACCACATTCGCGGCAAGATCGAAGGGCTAACGCCGGGATCTTCTAGCCGGGCGCCCACAATCTCGCTCGGGCCGCGGGGCAGCCTTTCTTCCGACGGCATCGGGAGGGTTGTGCGACCGCAGGCAGACGGCATCTTTGACATTCCGAAGGTGCTGCCGGGCGCCTACACGCTCACCGTAACCGGCATCGACAACTCCGGTTCTTCTCAGAATGCGCGGTTCTCACGCATGCGTCTTTTGGCGCGTCAGGATCTGGACGTAGGAGCCGACGATGTGAATGGAATCGTGCTAGCGGTCGTTCCGCTGATGACCCTTACGGGACGGGTAATCGTCCAAGATCAGGAGAACTTCAATGTTTCGGGGACTCGCGTCAATCTGAACCCCGCCGGACCGGGTGCCGTGGGAGGCTTTCAAACCGTTGCCGTACAGAACGATGGAAGCTTTGCGTTGGAACACGTCGCCCCGGGCGAATACACGATTCGCTTGACCGGCCTGCCTTCTGGCGCTTACCTCAAATCCGTTCTGTACAACCGGCAGGATATTACGACGACCGGCATTGACCTGACGCAAGGAGGCGGCGGGGAAATTGAAATTGTTCTGCGAACGGGAACCGGGGAAGTCGACGGCGCTGTTTCAAGCGGCGTCGTAACGGGTACGAGCATGATGGTGCTGGCGCCCGAGACCGTGGCGGCTGACGGATCTGGCGTGCTTCTTGGGAACATGCAATCTAACGGCACCTTTATCGTCAGCAATGCTCCACCCGGACGTTACTATGCCTTTGCAGTCGATCGCTGGTCCCCTCTGTGGCAGAATGCCGATTTCCTGCGTACCATGCGGAACCAAGGCGTCAGTGTAGATGTTCCCGAGAACGGGCATGTGCAGGTTCAGCTTGCCATTATCACCTCCGAGCAGGTGCAAGCGGCAGCCATGCCGCTAGGGCTGGCCGCGCAATGATTGTTGACTGAATGAAGCGCGCCGGGGTTCGGCGGCAGTATGGTTCAACGCTCTGCTACTGCAACAATCTCGTACGCGAAGAGACCGGGAGCAAGGCTTGTTACCACGCGTAGCACACGGTTTGCGAGCCGCATGAAAACGTTTTCTGGCCGAATCGGGATCACTCGCTCCAGCGGAATGACCGTATAGCGCCGCGCCGTCACGCGATATCCGCTTTCTTCGAGAAGTGTGCGGATGGTCTTCCGGGTGAAGAAGCGCACGTGTGACCAGTCCAGAATGCCCCGGTCGCTATAGCGGAACTGGCCGAACAACACCATCAGCCTGACCGTCAGGTTAACCGCGTTCGGAACAGACACAATCAGCTTCCCACGTACGGCAATTTGAGTTCTCAATTCGCGCAGAAGTTTGGCCGGATCGCGCAGGTGCTCGATTACATCAAGCACAACCACTCGATCGAATTCTTGCCCATAGTGGCGCTGCAGACAGCGAACGTCGTCGTCGGGATCTGCCTCAATCACCGACTCGTAACCGGCATCGGGCGAAATTCGTGGCGCCCGGTCCACTCCCGTCACGCGATTGCCCGCCCGCACAAGCGCCGCCCCGAAAGCTCCGTCACCGGACCCGATTTCGAGCACTCTTTGATCCCGGCCAACCAGCCGAAAAGCATAATAATGGCTTGAATAAAGACTACGCTTAATCGGGTACGGAACAAAATATTCTTCGTATTCCGGATAAGAGCGGACTGCCCGCGAGGTTTCCGTGTACCGGTACAACGCTCGAACAATCGCTTTTGCATACTTCAGCCCATTGACGTAGCAGATCTCGTCGCCATAGAAGGTCGGAATCGGCACTTCCAGAATGCGAAAGTTCTGATGATGAAGCTTAATGATGATCTCGGTGTCGAAGTGGAAATCGTCAGTCAGATTGTCGAGTCTAATCTGTGATAACGCGTGCAGGTTGTAAGCGCGGTAGCCGCTATGGAACTCACTGAGATTCAGTCCTAGCGCACGGTTCTCGAAGACCGTGAGTGCGCGGTTACCGAGATACTTATACAGCGGCATGCCACCCTTGAGCGGCCCTCCGAAATTCTTCATCATGCGCGACCCGAAGACCGCGTCGGCCTCCCCGCGAACCAGCGGCGCATACATGTGCGACAGCAGCTCCGGCGCGTATTGACCGTCGCCGTGCAAGAGGACGACGATATCGAACCCTTGTTCGATGAAGTAGCGATACCCGGCCTTTTGATTGCCGCCATAACCGAGATTCTTCCGGTGTTTTAGGACATGTAGCTTCGGCAGTTTGGTCATTGCCTGAATTCCAACCGCGAGCTCGAATGTCGCATCCTGGCTGGCATCGTCGAAAACTACCACTTGTTCCACATTTCGCCAGACCTCTGGCGTGATCCGCTTCAGCACCTGACTAAGCGTAGTCAGCGCATTATAAGCAACGATTAAAATGCCTATACGTTTGCCTTGGTTGCTTGCCCGCTCGGGCGATTCTTCAAGCGCGCCTTGCCTGAACTGGGGAAGAGGATCAAAAGGCAAAGAAAGACTGGGTGCCGGTTCTACAGGCGATTCAGAAATGGTCAACGTCTCCATTGCTCACGAGCCGCAGGCTCTTGCTCCTGATCGTAGCAATCAGGATTTCTTATAGAAACGACGCCGGGCTGGGTAGCTCAGTTACCGGCTGGGCACGCGCCTGCGCCCCAGGCGATAAGGATTTCGGCTCCGGCCCGGGGTGGAACGGGGTTGCGGAGTAGGGGACGGGTTACTACTGATCTCCGTTGTGACAGAAACCGGTTCGAGTCCGGGTTCGCCCTGCCCGGCCCGCTGCTCGGCCTCGTCAATCAGCGGTTTAGCGGTAATAAAAAGCGAAGTGCATAATCCGGCCGCCATCGGCAGGTACACGTCGTACGCTGCGGCATCGAAGAAGTAGTGAATCATCAGCGCGGTAAAGGAAAGCAGAAGGCATAAGGACATGTTACGGAGCTCGGCCAACTGCAATCGCCCGGCAATCCTGTTTAGTTTCAAAATGCCGAACAGGCAGGTGCCGAACGTGGCAAGCAAAAGAAAGAATCCCACAAAGCCCATCTCGCTCGATGCCTGCACGTAGGAGTTATGGCTGACCAGCCATAACGGGTGCTCGCCCCGGCTTTTCGATAAGTCGGACGCGGCGACCGGAAATACGCCCATTCCGACGCCGAATAGCGGATGAGTTAGCGTCAACTCGATGCCTTCTTTGAGCAGATACTTGCGGCTTTCAGCCGATTCGCGCGCCGACGCCGCTTCCATGGACGAATCGCTCGAGTCGAACATCGTCTTGTATCGTTCGCGCGCCGTCTGGTCCATACTTAAGGCGCCTATTAAGAGCGCAATAAACGCCACGGCGACAATCTTGAACTTGTTGGCGAACGAGACCTTTAGAAGCGCGACGATGGTGAGAGCAGCGGCCATTAGAAGTCCGGCGCGAGATGCCGTTTTGACCGACAGCGCGAGGGAGAGCAGAGCAACTCCGGCCAGCGGAATCTTCCATACCATTTTGACCCGCGAAATAAGCAAGAGTATGAACGGCAGGCCGAACATGATGTGGAATGCCGCTTCGTTCGAATTTCCCAGGCTGCCGACCGAGGTCATACGATCGCCCACAATCCGGTTCGTTACCGCCATAATGACGGCAGAAGCGGCCGCCGCCCAACCGAACACCGCAAACGTCCGTCTCGAGTCCGAAAAGTCCGTAGTAAGGCCGACAATGATGAAATAAGCTGCGACCGACTTCAGCCAAACACTCGAAAGCTGGTGCAGGCTTTCCGATTTCCATTGGCTGAACGGTAGGACGAACACGGCCCATCCAGTCAGCAGGATCAACAGCATACCGATTGGACTCCTGGCCGCCCGCGCAAATTGGCCTTTAAAAAGCACAATCATCAGGGCGGCCGCCGAGAGCAGTAGCATCACATACAGGTTGGGCACCCCATAGACCATCGCCGCCTCAAATATGCGCGAATACAGCATGAACGCGTATACGAGCAACAGCCGTGTTGTGAGACCGCTCTGTCTCTGCTCGAACGTGGCAGCCAAGGGGCTGGCTAAGGTGGTCGCCATTAGATCTTAGTCTTCATTTCCAGTTTAAAGGAATAGAGCGTCGGCTCTCCCGGACGCCACCGCTCCAGGTCGGCTATCTCTTTCCTAATGAATAATCGGCAGCGCCGAATCAAAACTGTAGAGGGTATTAAGAACGGTCAGTCAGGTCGCGGCCCAGCTTCAAGCGCGGTTTCGAAATCGCGCGTAACTGCGCCCCAGGAAAATCGGCTGGCTACGAATTCCCAGGCGTCCGCGGCTATTTGACGGCGTAGCGCTGCATCCGCGAGCAGTTTCAAGCAACAGTCCGCGAATGCGTCCGGCGTGTCAGCAATCAAGATCTGCCTGCCGTTTTCGAGGGGCAGTCCTTCCGCTCCGACCAAGGTGGAAACAACGGGCAGTTTCGCCGCTATCGCTTCGAAGATCTTCAATCGTGTCCCACCCCCAATGCGAAGCGGAACCATGGAAACCGTGCTGCCCCACAAAAAAGGACGTACATCCGGCACTGTTCCGGTAAGTACGATGTGCGGCTGCCGGCGCGCAAGGTCCTGAAGCGCTGGCGTGGGCCGCCGGCCTGCTACCAAAACGCGGCACTCAGGCCGGCTTTTTTGAATGCGCGGCAGAATCTCCGCCGCAAAGTACTCGATAGCGTCTATATTTGGCAACCAGTCCATGGACCCTACAAAGATCAGATCTGCCTTGGACTCGGAACTTGGCGGCGGAGCGAAATATTCGATATCTACGCCCGTCGCGATGGAATTGATGCGTTCCGCGCCAAACAACTGCTGCATTGCACTGCGATCTATCTCGGAGACTGCGACGATCCGGCCAGCGCGGCGGCAGATGTCACGCTCAAACTGCTCCATGCGCTGCGCCTGTAGGCGAAAATAGAGGCGCTTGGCCCAATTTCGCGCTTCCTCCGCGTGCCGCCGCCAAATCACGGACTCCACATTATGCTGAAACAGCACAGCGCGGCTGATATCCGGAATATTGGGGGCCGGAAACAGGAAATCGCACACCAGGCTGTCAAATTTATGGTGCAATAACAGGGTTTCGATCTGCCGTTTCATGCCGGAGGAAACGTAGCGGGCAACCGATACTGGAACCGGCGAAACAAAGCCGCGCAGCAACTGGCCGGCAAAGCGGATCGACCTTCGTGGCGGCACGGAATGAGGAACGGGGTAGGCATAAGAACAATATTCACTGCTCCTCTGCAGGCCTTCCGGGTTCAAGCCGTCATCGAAAGCGACATAGTGGATCTCGTGGCGCCGATGCAGCGCCTTCAACATCTCGAGCGTTCGGATCTGCCCGCCGCGGGTGGTTGGATGAAGAAAATCGGTCTTCACCCAGAGAATCTTCATACCGGTGTGGGCACTGCCTCAAGCGGCCGGGACATAATGCCGTTCCACCAGCGTTCACGCCGGCCAGTCAGGAACAGATCTCCCCAAAGCTGTAGATTCAGCAGACGCCATAGACGATCGGTCGCGTCTTCGTGTCGCGTTAGATGCCGTGAGATCAGCGATTCAAGTGCTTTACCGTCAACGATGGACGCAATAAAGCCGCCGCGGTCGCGAAGAGCTTCGTAAAGCGGCTCCGCACGTCGATGGAGGAGCCACTGGCGCATCGGTGTCGGAAATCCCATCTTCTTGCGGTGGATAATCTCGTGTGGAAGCAGATCTTCGACGGCGCGCTTCAAAATGTATTTCTGCGTGCTACCCCGAATCTTCAGCGAATCCGGAATGGTGGTTGAAAACTCCACCAGTTTGTGATCGAGCAGCGGCACCCGGCTCTCAATCGAGCAGGCCATGCTCATCTGATCCTGCTTCATTAGAAGCTCAACCAAATAGGTTTTCTGGTCCGCATACAGCATGCGAGCGAGTAGCGAATTTTCGTCCCGCGTTTGCCAATAACGGAGGTAATTCCCATAGACCGCCTCGGGCGGCGATCCCAGCAATCCGTTTTGTTCGTCGCGCGAGAACGCACAATAAAAATTGTCGAGAAACAGCGACTCGACTGTTGCGTCGCGCCCGAGGAAACTGTGGCGTATTTTGCGCCGGAGCGGGGCCCGCAACAACGAACTGGTCTGCAGTTGATGGCTGAGCGCTTTGCGAACAAACCTAGGCAGCACGCCGTATGCGCTCGCTGCACGCGTATTCATCAAATTCCAGCGGTAGCGCTCGTAACCGCCGAAGATCTCATCGCTTCCTTCGCCTGTCAATACTACCTTCACTTGCCTCGCGGCGAGGCGAGAAACGAAATACAACGAAACACTGGAAGGCCAGGTGATCGGCTCATCTTCGTGGTAGATCAGTTTTGGAAGCTCATTGAAAAAGTCATCTATGCTGACTTGAACCTCGTGATGTTCCGTCCCGATTGCGTGTGCCACCTGTGCCGCGTAACCGAGTTCGCTGAACTGCCGCTCCGCATACCCGACCGAGAACGTCTTCACTGGCCCATTTGTCAATCGCCTGGTGAGCGCTGCAATGGCGCTTGAATCCACTCCCCCGCTCAGGAACATGCCGAGCGGCACGTCGCTCATCAGGCGCATACGAACGGTCTCTTCCAGCCGCCGTCGGGTCTCCGCAACGAGTTCAGCTTCGCTGGCCTTTGCCGGTGCCGCTGAAGGGGGATCCCAATATTGGCTAATCCGCAGCGAAGGCCGTGCGCCGGCTATGTCCAAGGTCAAGTGATGACCAGGCATCAGTTTGCGGATGCCTCGGAACATGGTACGCTCTTCGCTGACGTAGCCGAACGCGAGATACTCAGGCAGTACCTGCTCCTCGAGTTCCGCGCTCACAGCCGGGTGCGCAAGCAGCGCCTTGATCTCGGAGGCGAAAATGAAGACCTGGCCGTCCCAAAAGTAATAGAAAGGCTTAATGCCCAGCCGGTCCCGGACACAGAATAGCCGCCGTTTCTCGCGATCCCAGATTGCATAGGCAAACATGCCGCGGTAGAGATCGATTGAAGCTGGCCCCATCTGCTCATAGGCGTGCAGTATGGTCTCGGTGTCGCAATGCGTCTGATACCGATGCCCGGCCCGCTCGAGTCCCGGACGGATCTCCTGATGGTTGAAAATTTCACCGTTGTAAACGATCCAATGCGAACCGGTTTCGTTCGCCATGGGTTGGTGTCCTGCAGCGAGGTCGATGATGCTCAGGCGGCGATGCCCCAAGTGGGCATAGGCATCATGATAATAGCCGTGATCGTCCGGACCGCGATGCGCAATCGCATCTGTCATCCGCTTCAGAACCGCTTCTGAAGCCGAGGAAGGCGTTACCGACACATATCCCGCGATGCCACACATGACCGTTCACTGCCAGTTTAGCGTCACACCGCGCACTTGTCGCTTCCCCTGACGGTCAGTCGCGGCCTATACATTGCGTAGCCAGGGCCAGGCATAAAAACGCCGGTAACAGGCCAGGCAACGGGAGGGTTTGGCCTGCATAAGCAGCAGAGGCAAGTCTCGCAGCCGCAAATGCGATTTTCGTACTTGTTTGGAGAGGCAGGTCGGGCACATAAAAACCTCGCCATTGACGTGCCTTTTTCCATGGGGTTATCGCGATCAGTTTTATCTCTTCAACCCCCGACAACACTGGTGTAGACCATCACCGTAGTGAGAAGGATCATAATCCCGGCTGTGCCCCAGGCAACCACGTTCTGCCACCAGTTGTTTCTAAAGCTCCCCATTAAGCGCGATCGGTTGATAAGCAGCAACATAT
>Ga0070737_10002158_pt1 | contig 24579 bp, 20 predicted proteins | sample Coa_R1_10_FD_66438 | JGI IMG/M metagenome (GOLD analysis project Ga0070737, IMG submission 66438) | Surface soil microbial communities from Centralia Pennsylvania, which are recovering from an underground coalmine fire - Coalmine... | ecosystem: Environmental > Terrestrial > Soil > Unclassified... | reverse complement strand
TTTTAACTTGTTATTTTCCTTTTTATGTCTTTCTCTGGGTTCTCTGTGGCTCTGTGGTTTGCTCTTTTGTCACTTTACCACTTCCACCTGGCTGTCATCATCCAGCGTGATGCTCGATAATTCACCGTTGTCCTTGGTGAAATGGACGGTGGCAACAACGATGTCATCCTCCGGCACGCGCTCAGTGGCCAGTCCAGTGACCAGGAAATTAACGCCGCGAAAGACACCTTCAATGGTGGTGTTCCAGCGGCGGCGCGTGTTGATGGCCACAGTCTGCGTGATGCGGATACGTTGGCCGGGCTGCAAACTCCGCAGCAGGTTGGCCAACTCCGCCCGCACTGGCCGCGTGGACGATGGCAAAGGTGAATCGGCTGCGTAAGCTGTCGAGTCGAACGAGGAAGCACTCACAAGATGTCTCCTTGACCGGGCGTGCCGCGGACCAGAGCAATGCGCCCGGTGCGTGCCAATTCCAGAATGCCGTAGGGGCGCATCAATTCGATGAAAGCTTCGATCTTGCTCTCTTGGCCGCTAATTTCAACCATGAGGTTCGTGGGGCTAATATCGACGACGCGGCCGCGGAACATCTCAACGAGCAAGCTGATCTCAACGCGCTGCTGCGGGGTAGCGTTGACTTTGATGAGCATGAGATCGCGCTCAACAAAGTTTTCGCTGCTGATGTCCTGCACCTTGACGACGGTGATGATCTTGTCCAGCTGTTTGCGCACCTGTTCCAACTCGGCGTCGTCGCCGTGGACCACGAAAGTCATGCGCGACAGATCGGGCTGCTCGGTCTCGCCAACGGCCAAGCTGTCGATGTTGAAACCGCGCGAAGCAAGCATCCCAGAGATGTGAGCCAGGACGCCGGGTTGGTTCTGTACCAGCGCCGACAAAACGTGCCGCATGTTCCGATTGTCCCCCAAAACCACAAGAACTACACGATTGATCTTAGGAGCGAGACACGCTTGAAGCAATTGGGGTTCGCGGCAATTGGGCTGTTCAGCGTAGTGTGAGGAAACCGACGACGTTGGCAATGTTGCCGATGGTAGTGCGCGAGGCTGGATTCACGATCCGTGTGAGGAGATTATCCAGAAAGAATACGCTTCTTTGTCCGGTGCGATGGTTCACTTCTTCAGGTAACGGTTCCTACTCTAATCCTTCCGCGATCGGGAAAAAATCGATTATTTGCCGATCACCCCCAACTCCTGGCCGACTTCCGTGAACGCAGCAATAGCGCGGTCGATCTGTTCCGGCGTGTGCGCCGCCGACATTTGAATGCGGATGCGTGCCTGCCCTTGCGGCACGACAGGATAGCTGAAGCCAATGACATAGATGTCGCGTCTCAGCAGGGCGTCGGCCATACGTGTGGCCAAGGCCGCGTCGCCGAGCATGACCGGCAGGATAGGATGCTGTCCCGGCTTGAGCTGGAAGCCGGCTGCTTCCAAACCGGCCCTCATGCGGCGTGCGTTATCATGCAGCCGATCGCGCAGGGCGCTGCTCTGGCTGACCAGCTCCAGCGCCTTGAGGGCGGCCATGACAATCGGCGGCGGCAGAGCGTTGGAGAACAGATAGGTCCGCGAGCGCTGCCGCAGCATCTCGATGACTTCGGTGCGTCCGCAGGTGAAGCCGCCCGAAGCGCCGCCCAACGTCTTGCCCAGCGTGCTGGTGATAATGTCTACACGGTTCTCAACACCCAGGTACTCCGCTGTACCGCGGCCGCCTGCACCAAGGATGCCGGTAGCGTGGCTATCATCTACCACCACGATCGCATCATAGCGATCGGCAAGATCGCAAATGTCCGGTAATTTCGCCAGCGCCCCATCCATCGAGAAAACACCGTCGCTAACGATCAGCCGCAGCCGGCAATTAGCGCTGTCGCGCAGGCCATGCTCCAATTCGCTCATATCACCGTGGCGATAGCGGATGCGCCGCGCCTTGCACAGCCGGATGCCGTCGATGATGCTGGCGTGATTTAGCTCATCGCTCAGTACCGCATCCGCATCGCTGAGGATCGTCTCAAACAAGCCGCCGTTGGCGTCCCAGCACGAGCTGTACAGAATGGCATCATCCTTGCCGAGAAAGCGCGCGATGCTGCTTTCCAATTGTTTGTGCAAGGTCTGCGTGCCACAGATAAAGCGCACCGAAGACATGCCGTAGCCGAAGCGGCGCAGCCCTTCATGAGCTGCCTCGACAATGGCGGGGTGATTAGCTAATCCCAGATAGTTATTGGCGCAAAAGTTGATGACTTCGCGGCCATGGACATGAATGGCTGCACCCTGCGGCCCTTCTAACTGCCGCTCGTGCTTGTACAGACCGCGCGCGCGGAGATCCTCGAGTTGGGACCGCAAGACTTGAAGCAAGTGTTGATCGCTCATGTTTGTCACCAGGAGAGACCAGAGAACCCATCGGGATTAAGACTCCATCATTCTATAGCGGGGATGCCAAAAACGCCTTTTTGTTTGCCCGCTTACTGTCGGGTTCTCATAATAAGGGCGTTCCGAAATGAGTGGTGGTTTTGCTGCGAGCCGCAGGCGAGTGCTCGCCTGTAGCTCGCAGCAAAACGATAAATTCTCCACGAGGAGCATTCCCATGCGATGCCTTTCTGTTCCTGTATTGGTGCTTTTCGTCCTTGGCAACATTGGCTCGCCAGCGTCGGCGGCAGATTTTTCGCCGGACCCGCGTTCGGTGCAGCGGTATGGTCCAGCTTATCGCTATCCGCAGGCCGGCTGGATCGTGCTGCACATCGAAGGCGAACCGTATCAACGCGGCCTTCAACATGGCCGACTGTTGGCCGAAGAAATCGCCGCTCATGTCCGCTGCTTTGCTGCCGTGCGCAGTCCCAATGCGCCCGCCGAGGGCTGGAAAGCGACACGCACCCTGGTTAACGCCCTGTTCCTGCGTCGCTACGACCAAGAGTATCTCGAAGAAATGAAAGGTATTGCCGACGGCGCCAGTGCCGCCGGCGCGCGCTTCCACGGTCGGCGCCTCGATCTAATCGATATTGTCGCCCTCAATTCCTGGCCCGAAATCGAAACCCTCGATCCTGCACTCTTGGCCACGCCTAACGGACTGGAAAACAAGCGTTTTCACTCGGAGGCACCGGAGGCGAAAGGGGAGCCCAAACCGATGCACTGTAGTGCTTTTGCCGCCACCGGCAAGGCCACGCGCGACGGCAAGATCGTCCTCGGCCACATCACCATGACCTCGCTTTATCCCGGTACGTTCTGCAATGTATGGCTCGATATAAAGCCCGCGAACGGCCATCGTGTGTTTATGCAGACGTATCCGGGCGGTATTCAGAGCGGCCTGGATTATTATTTCAACGATGCCGGCCTGATTGTGTGCGAGACGACACTGCGGCAAACGCGCTTCGACAGCGCCGGCCTGGCCCTGGCCTCGCGCATTCGCCGCGCCCTGCAATACGCTGACAGCATCGACAGAGCTGTCGAAATTCTCAAGGAGGGCAACAACGGGCTGTACACCAACGAATGGCTATTCGGCGATATTAAGACGAATGAAATCGCCATGCTCGAGCTAGGCACGTACAAGAGCAAACTTTATCGCAGCAGTAAAAACGAGTGGTACGGTGGCACGGAAGGCTTCTACTGGGGCTGCAACAACGTCAAAGATTTGGAGGTGCGGCTGGAGACAGTCGCCAGTGTAGAAGGCCGGCCCGCGGCGACGGTGTTTCGGCCCTCGCCGCGCGACCAAAAATGGCTGGAACTGTACGATCGCTACAAGGGCCGCATCGATGCCGAATTCGGCAAGCTCGCCTTTACGACGCCCCCCCTGGCCGCCTATCACTCCATCGATGCCAAGTTCACAACCAGCGACTTGGCCGGAGAATTAAAGACCTGGGCGCTCTTTGGCCCGCCACTGGGCCGGACCTGGAAGCCGACCTTCCAGGAACGCCAAAATTATCCCGAAGTGCGGTCCCTCGTCAGCAATCCCTGGACGGTGCTGCATGCGACGCCCCCCTCTACTCCCCCCACTTTGGGAGGAGTAGAGGGGGGAAAAGCGAAGACAAAGCCGATCGTCGATCTGCCCGATCCTTTGCACGAGGGCAAAATCGCTGCTGCGGCATTGGCGACGCCGTATCTGCCGCCGACACGCGCTGCCTGGCACGGCACTATTCTGCCCCAGAGCGACGCCGACACTTGGCTGGCAACCGGCTTCGCCCATTACGAGAAAATCGCCGCCCTGGACAACGCCCTGCGCAAACGCGCCTCCGATCACAAGCTGAGCCGTGCCGACCGCGAGCAAGTGGCTCTGGCACTCTTCGCTCATCGTGCCGAGTATGAAGCGGGGGCGCGAGCGCATCCGGAAATGCCCCTGGAAGCGACACGCACCGATTTGCGCCAGAGTGACTGGTATCGCGTGGCGGCCGGCAAGGGGGTCTGGCTGCTGCACAGTCTGCGCCGGCAGATGGGAGCCAGTACCTTCGATGCCATGATGGATGCGTTTGGCCGCGAACACGCCGGCAAGCCAGTCAACGCCGGACAGTTCCGCGCCCATGTCGAGAAATGGATTGGCCATTCATGCGCCGATTTTTTCGATGCATGGCTAAAGCAGACAGGTATGCCGCGCTATCAGATTTCTGTCTCCACTGGTCCAATCACCTCCGGCAGGCACACCGTCAGTGTTGAGGTTGGCCGCGATAAGACCGGCCCGGAAACCGTACTTGATGTCACGGTGGAAACGGCCAAAGGCGAAGAGACGCGCGAACTGCGCATGAAGGGGACCAACGCCCATATTGTCGTCGAAACGAAGGAACAGCCGTTATGCGTCCTCCTCGATAAATACGGCCAGGCGGCCAAGAGCAATGGCGGGCCGTTCTCCATTTTCAGTTTCATTGCCGAATTGGAGCAGTCGCTGATCGTCTACGGCACGACCGGCGAGCGGGCCAGCCAGCACGAAGCGGCCGAGACGCTGCAACAAGCGCTCCGCGAACGCTGGTCGAACATCACGGTGCCCGTTCGCGCCGATACGCAAGTCAGCGAAGAAGAGCTAAAAACGCATCATCTTCTGCTCATCGGCCGGCCGAACACAAACGTGTTGGTAAAGAAATTTCATAAGGAGTTGCCTATCTCGTTCGGCCGCGGTTCGTTTGCTGCGGGCCAAGAGGTATACGCTCATCCGGAGAGCGCCGTCATCGCCGCTGCGGAGAACCCGATCAACAAGCGTTTTTCCCTGGTCGTGATCGCTGGCTTGAGTGCGGCTGCAACGCAGAACACGGTCCCGGTGTTCATCGATCGAAAGATGCGGCCGGCGGAAGTGATGATTCTGCCGCATGGAGCGAGTGCCCGTTCGCTGGTGCTGCCGGCCAAAGATCTGGTGTGCGAGGTGAAATAAGATGCATTAACCCAAGCCGCGACAGTAAGGGGTGGTGAAGCCTCACTACTCCCCCTTGCGGTCGCGGCTTGGATTCACCCTCAATGCACCGGCCCCGGACCATATTCGTCAAGTCCGGCATCGCTGGGACGGTACTCCATCGTATCCACGCCCTTGGTCCGTGGGTCTTCTTCTTTGTGCAGCTTCTTGCTCGGATGCGGCGGTTCCTCGCTGCTTTCTTCTTTGCCTTTGCTGCGGTACGGGCAGGTCGTGCGCGGGCAGCCGGGGTAGTGTTCATGCAGATGGCTGTCTTCCTGGCACTTCGGCTCAGCTTGCGGTTCCTCTTCCGCAGGCGAAGGCAGCTGCTCCACCACAGACGACTTGTCTTTCTTGTTCTCCTTGCCTTCCTTAAACAACTCGATCCACGCCTTGAAAACCGATTCTTCGGACTCCTCGCCAGTTTCGGTGCGCGGCATTGCTGGCGGCGGCACAGCCTCGTCATCTTCATCTCGACAGTAGGGCATGACAACCGGACAGCCCTTGAGCGGTATCTCCTGTTTTTGTATCTCGGCCACTTCGATGGGCGCAGCAACGACCGGGTCCGCTGTTTCGCGGGGCATCGGATCGTCTTCGTCGATGACAATGGGCGCCGCTTCCGCGAATTCTCTCTCGGTCCCTGGAGTTGCTGGCCTGATGCCCTCTCCCGGTTCCTGCACCAGTTCGGGTGCGACCGGCTGCGGCTCATCGGGAATGCATACCTCGTTCGGAGGAGTTGTTTCGTGCGCCGCCGCTGCATAAGCCTGGTTTGCTCGCGCAGCCAATGACGTGAGGCCATTCAACGGCTGGAGGGCGATCGATGCTTCAGCAATCACTTGCATGGATCGGCCCACCACAGAGTCCGGACAGCGGCAGGCATAGTAAGCCAGCGACAAAAAACTACCCGCCATCAACACCGCTGCGGCCAAACAGCACCAGATCAGTTTACGCATACTCTTCCTCTGCTCCTGGAAAGTATTCCCTAATGCGGGCCGGACTATAGCGAGACCGTCCGCGACATACCAGAGCAATTCGAGCAATTCCGTAACCAGGCGAACGGGGCGTTTACACTCCTGCTCGCCCGCGAGGGCGAGGCCGCGAACCTCCTTGCTTCTGCCTTGTCTGAAAAGAAGGAAGGAAAAATAGGATGGCACGGGTATCCGCGTCGTTAGATTTGCTATAATTGATACCGTAGTCCCAACCCGAACCGCCACACCCTCAAAAGTGGGGCAGAAAATGCTTGACGCGGCTGGCGGCGGGCGAGATGATAAGCGAAATGGGACAGTCCGAACAGACAGCGGTTTGGACTCTGCAGAGAGCGTGGGGCTTTCTGCGGTTTGTTGTTTCTAGGGGACTGGCTTGATCCGGTCCGGAGGTGACCAAAAGGGGAGGTGACGGTGAAGCATCGAACATCTCCATCCCGTAATTGGCCGGCCTCCTCACCGGAACCATAAGATTCGGAAGGAGGTCTCTTGAGAATCGCTACCCAAGCAACTGAACAGTTCCTCACTTCGACCTCTCTGGAACGTGCTTGCCTGGCCGCACACGTCGCCACGGAAAACAAGGGCCGTGATGTGTTGGTCCTTGATATGCGGGGGATCACTCCTCTATACGATTTCTTTGTCCTCGCCACCGGCGCCAGCCGGCGGCAAATCCACACCATCAGCGAAGAAATCGACGCCGCCCTGCATGAACAGGGCGATCGCCGGCTGTCCATCGAAGGCTATGAAGCCAGCAAATGGGTGGTGCAGGATTACGGCGACGTGATCGTTCACGTGTTCGACGAGCCGACCCGGCAATATTATGCTCTGGAGGAATTGTGGGGCGATGCTCCCCGGGTCGATTGGCAACGCTGGTATTGAGTTCGGTTTTCCGTTTTTCGTTTTCCGTTTTCAGTCCTCAGCTGAAGAATAAACGCAGAACCATGAGCATGGAAAACCGAAAACTGAAAACCGAAAACCGATATGAACGTCCTTAACTTGTTGCAGCGAAAACTCCAGGACGCGCTGACCGGCCTGGTTAGTGATCCTGCCGTCTACGCCGCCATGCTCAAGCCGGCGCAGGAGGCACGCTTTGGTGATTATCAGGCCAACTGCGCCATGCCGCTCAAAAAGGAGTTGGGCGGAGATGCGCGCCAAATCGCGCAAACCATCGCGGCGCGCCTGCAACTGGAGGACATGCTGGAGCCGCCAGCAATCGCAGGCCCAGGGTTCATCAACCTGACGTTGCGCAGCGAGTGGCTGGCCCAGCAAGTACGACACATGGCCGGCGACGACCGGCTCGGCGTAGCGCCGGTCGAGAAGCCGCGTACCTTTGTCATCGATTTCAGTTCTCCCAACGTCGCCAAACCGATGCATGTCGGCCATTTACGGAGTACTATTATCGGCGATGCGCTGGCGCGGCTGCTGCGCTTCTTGGGACACCAGGTCATCACGGACAATCATCTCGGCGACTGGGGCACACAGTTCGGGATGCTGCTGTACGGCTACAAGCACTTTCTTGATGCTCAAGCGTTCCAGAGCGATCCTGTCCGCGAGTTGGCCCGGCTTTACGTCCACGTTCGCAATCAGATCAAAAAGACGGCGGGCGCGCAAGGCGATGAGGAAGAAGATCCTAACGATCCAATCGCGCAGGCAGCGCGCGCGGAGACGGCCAAACTCCATGCGGGCGATGCCGAGAACCTACGGCTGTGGCGCGCGTTCATGCCGTATTGCTACGAAGAAATCGAGCGGATCTATCGGCGTCTGGATGTGCATTTCGATCACACCCTCGGCGAGAGTTTCTATCAACCGATGCTGGCCGACGTGGTGCGCGAATTGTGTCAGCGCGGCATCGCCCAGGAAAGCGAAGGAGCGGTCGTTGTCTTTTTCGGTGCGGAGGAATCGCCTGCCCTTATTCAAAAGCGTGACGGCGCCTACACCTACACGACGACTGACTTGGCAACGATCCGCTATCGTTTGCAACAATGGAACCCTGATGCGATCCTTTATGTCGTCGATTTTCGTCAGGGCTTGCACTTCAAGCAACTTTTCGACATCGTACGCCGCTGGGGATACGACAAAGTCGAGCTGAAGCATGTCTCATTCGGCTCCGTCCTTGGGGCGGATCGCAAGCCGATCAAGACCCGGGAAGGCGGCGCCATCGAATTGGGAGCATTGCTTGACGAGGCAGTGGCTCAGGCGGCGCGGCGCTATCAACAAACACGGCAGGAACGAATCGAGCGCGGTGAGGAAGTTCCAGAGTTGACGGCCGAAGAGCTGGAGCAGATTTACCAGGCGGTCGGCTACGGCGCGGTCAAGTATGCCGACCTGTCGCAGAACCGCGAATCGGATTACGTATTCAATTGGGACAAGATGCTATCTATGGAGGGTAACACGGCGACGTACATGCAGTATGCCTACGTGCGCAATCGCGGTATCTTCCGCAAGGGTGGCATTGATGTATTGGCCTTGCGTCAGCCTCCGCCGCCGGTGATACTGCAAACCAGTGAAGAGCGTACGCTGGCATTGCAGTTTGTGCGTTTTCATGATGCCCTGGCAGCGGCAGCAGCGGAACTCAAGCCGAACCTTATTACTGGCTATCTCTGGGACTTGGCCAAGACGTACAGCAGCTTCTTCCAGAATTGTCCGGTGCTCAAAGCCGAGACGGTGGAGCTACGGCAGAGCCGGCTGCTACTCTGCGACCTGACGGCGCGCGTGATCCAGCGCGGCCTCGATCTTTTAGGCATTCGCACTGTGGAACGAATGTGACGAACGGTTTTCGGAATACAACGGAACACGGAAAACGAAAACCGAACAAACAGAAAAAGCGATGGATACCGAAAATCGAAAACCCATCCGGCACTTTCTCCGCCGCCGTTTGCGGAACTGGCGCGAACGACATCGCCTGCCGTTCAATTTCTACATTCACCTGATCGGCATTCCGCTGGCTATCAGCGGCGTCGGCTTGCTCTTTTTCCTGCCCTGGTATTGGGGCGTAGGAGCGATCGGTGCCGGTTACCTGTTGCAGTGGATCGGCCATCGCGCTGAGGGCAACGATGTCGGCGAATGGGCGGCGATCAAACGTCTTCTCGGGTTACCCTACATTGGCATCGCGCCGCGCTGGAACCCCGATGACCCCAATCGCCTCTGATGCGCCATCTCACGCCGTCGCCGAGAGTGTCCGGCTCTCTCGTTTTCTCCGTCTGACGCCCGCACTTGAATTGATTTCCGCCTAGATCCGCCATTTCGCCGAGTCACAATCGCTACGATCGGATTTCTCCGCAAAATCGGCAAAACTCGCCTGGATGTTCCGGCCTGCCTTGCCGATATAAGGAATTATCTGTCGGAGTCGATGAACCGGCGAGCGGGGGCGTTAACTCCCGGAGACGAACAATCAGGGGATCAACGCTCCCCGCCCGCTGGTTCGACCGCACGCGCCAGTGTAGTTGCCTGGGGAAATGACTATGGGCTGGAAGTTCTCCTGCGGCGGGCTGACGCTGCTGCTAACGATCCTTGTGGGTTGCAAGGGCCGAGTCTTCCTCACGGAGGATCAGCTCAATATCTACAAAGGTCCGGTGCCGGCCAATTTGCAGGAGAATCCCAATGTCGGTGCCACGCCCACCATCCCGCTGACCAACGCCCCACCGACCTTGTACAACCTTGATCGCCAAATTCGTTATCTGTCGTTGGCCGAAGCGATTGCTATCGCCCTGGAACAAGGCACAGTCGGCCAACCTAGCTTGCTCTTCCCCGGTGTCGGCCTGGACAATCTGGTCACAGCCCCGCAGGGATCACCGCCAACCGGCTCCGACTCCATTCGCGTATTGGCCATGGACCCGGCGACGACGGCGACCAACATCGATGCCTCGCTGGCCAAGTTCGATGCCGTTGTGGGCACCAGCATGATGTGGACCGCCACCGATCAGCCGATCGTCTCGCCGCTGCAAAACCTACAAGCCGGCGGCATCACCACGGGCATCAATGCCATTGTGCAGCAACAAGCCCAGTTCCAAACCGGTATTTATAAGCCGTTGCCGACCGGCGGCGTGGCCGGCATCACTTTCACCGTACCGTATACCTTCACCAACTTGCCGGCCCGCACCAACCCGTTCTATCAACCGTCGTTGCAGTTCACCTTCGAGCAGCCGTTGTTGCAAGGCTTCGGCGTCGAGATCAACCAGCTGCGTGCCTTCCACCCTGGCTCAATTTTACCGATTTCGCCGCCCAACAGTTTGCTGCCGGCGCCAGCGGCTACCTATTTGCCATACAACTTCAACAACCTTTCCGGCGTTGGTTTGGGCTTGCCGCCGGGCATCCTCATCGCCCGTATCCGCTTCAATCAGAACCGCGCCGAATTCGAGCGCAACGTCAACCAGATGTTGCTCAACGTCGAAACAGCCTACTGGAACCTGTACGGTTCCTACTATCAGCTCTACAGCCGCGAGCAGGGTTTGCGTTTCGCTTATGAAACCTGGAAGATTACCGGGGCACAGTATCGGGTGGGCCGGGTTAGCCGCGCGGCTCTGGCTCAGGCCGAGGGCCAATACAATCTCTTCCGCAGTCAGCGCCTGGCAGCCATCGACACATTGCTCGACAACGAACGCCAGCTGCGAGCCATCATGGGCATGCAGATCGAAGACGGCACGCGTCTGGTGCCCAGCGATCCTCCGACCTTGGCCGAGTACCGCCCCGACTGGAAGACCGGCTGGTATGAGGCCATGCAGAATCGTCCTGAGTTGTACATGGCCCGCCAGGACGTCAAAGTGGCGCAGCTGAACGTGCAACTGGCCAAGAACTACCTACTGCCCGATCTCCGCTCTTTCTTGGCCTATGACAGCAACGCCATCGGCAGTTCGCTGGACGGCAACGGCCCCTTGAATGCCTTCCGCAATCTGGCCTCCAACACCTACAACGACTGGACGGTCGGCTTGCGCCTGGGCGTGCCGCTCGGCTTCCGCTTTGCCCATGCTCAACTGCGCCAGTCGCAGTTGCAACTGGCGCGAGCCTATCTGGTGTTGCAGGACCAAGAGCTGAAGGCCGAGCGTTATCTTGGGTATTGGTATCGCCACATGTCGTCGGCGTATTTCCAGATCAAGGCGGCACGGGCCCAACGCGAGGCTTTCGCCACCCAATTGCAAATTCGTTATGAACTGTACAAGGCCGGCGCCAATGAGCCGGGCACACAAGCGCCTGTTACGTTGAACTTGCTCTTGGAATCGCAGCGTTTCTGGGCCGAGGCGTTGGCTACCGAGTATCAGGCTATCGTCACCTACAACAACGCCATCGTCGGCTGGGAGTTCGCCAAGGGCACCATCATGCGGCACGACAACGTGACCATCTCGGAAGGCCCGATCCCCGTCGCCGCTCAGAAGCGGGCTGTCGAACACATGCGTGAACGGACCAAGGCGCTGCTGCTACGGGAACGGGCTGCACCGACCGGCGTGCTGGCCCGGCCGCTGGACGTAAGCGGGCCGATCAACATCTATCCGCAGATCAACGCCGGCTCGCTGCCATCCATCTGGAAGGAGGCACCGCCGCTCCAGGAAGCGAACGAGTTGCCGCCGCCCGAGAGCATTCATCCGGAACAGGGCGAGTCGTTGCCCAGCCCTCTCCAACCGATGCCGCACAATCAACTCTTCCCGGAGAGCGAGATGCCGACCGGTGTAAAGCTCCCTGATACACCACCGCCCCCGTCCCAGCCGCTGCCGTCGCCAGCCCCGCTCCAACTGTCGCCGGCTGAGACCAAGCCGCATCGGACTTCTTCGACGCAGGGCACCTTCGGCGCGATCCGTCCGGCGGATGATGATCCGGCGCCGATCTTGCCGACTGCCTTGAAGACAGATGCACCACCGCCCCCGTCCCAGCCGCTGCCGTCGCCAGCCCCGCTCCAACTGTCGCCGGCTGAGACCAAGCCGCATCGGACTTCTTCGACGCAGGGCACCTTTGGCACGATCCGTCCGGCGGATGATCCGGCGTCGATCTTGCCGACTACCTTGAAGACAGCCGCGCCAGCGCCGGCCGCCAATCCCTCTTTCGCTCCTGCACCCCCGCCGGAAACGCCACCGTCGGCCCTGCCGCCGCCGCCCAATTCAGCCGCAATGCCGACGCTGTTGCCGCTCGACCCGAAACGGTAACGTCGCACCGCTCACGTCCACTCATCGTGATCCCAGTGCCGGCGGCGTTCGTTCTCGGCTTGCAGGGCCAGGAAACTACTGACGCAAAACATGGCGAAGAAGAAGGCCAAGAACATATCGCCGAAGTTCAGATAGCGGATAGGGATAAGCGGCCGGCCATGGGAAGCCATGAGCATATGAACGGCCAGAACGCCGGAAACAACCATCGAGATTCCCAGCGAGAACGCCGTTCCGCGTTGCGGCATGGCCGCCTGACAGATTTCGCGCGCAATTTGGCCTCCATCCAACGGCCAGATCGGCAACAGATTCACCAACCCCCAAAAGAGATTGATCCATACCATGAATGCGATCACGGTTTCAACATACGGGTCCCATCTTGGAGGCAGGTACGGTCCCAGGAAGATAAAAGCCACCATGAAGATGGCTAAAAGGACAAATTCAGCGAATGGCCCGGCGAAAGACACGGCGATCCGCTGCCAACGGCGCGGCAGCTGATTGCTGCCAATCGCCAGGCCGCCCATGCCGTACAACACAATGTAGCCGTGCGTACCGAACAGCCGGCCTACGAGCACATGGCCGAATTCGTGGACGACAATCGAAACAAAGACGCAAGCCACCCACAAGACGAGAATGGGAAAGCCTCCCCCGCCGGGACGCATGGCAGCATCCCACCCCAGAACAATGTTGACAAGCCAAAACATCGGATGGACACGCACCGGCGTCCCAAACATGCGCCAGTGCAGGTCGTAAGGCGTTTCATTGGGTTCCAAAAACACAGTAACAGCCCTTTGAGAGATCGATGCAACACTCGTTGCTGATTGTCCCGGCGCAACGCTCCCTCGGCAAGGGCAAAACGCCCAACACGTCGGTGTTGCTCCGGCGGCATTTCCTGAAGGGTAAGCGAAGTGGCTTCAGCCTCAGAAATAGGTAACTCCGGCCCCCTAGATTTTACGGCGTCGCTTTGCTAAATCCAAAACATGAACGCGCGCGAGTTGATCCTGCTGAGTCCGTATCGAGTTCCGACGCACAGCACGCTTTACCTCGGCGATGAAGAAGTGGCCGCCTTCCTCAATGGTTATACGGCCCTCTGGCACCCGGCTGCTCTGAGCGGAGCATCCACGCCGCCGCATCTGGGTTCGCCCTACGATTATGAGCAGCCGACGGCGGGACACATCTACGCTGTGCCGGACAATCCGCCCTTGGTTCTGCCCGATGACTGGGACGAGCGCGTTCGCGCCGCCGGCGCGCTGGCCTTTCGCGCCACTGCGGACCGGGAGGCCACGCTGAATAATTTGCGTGAGGCGTTGCGCAGTTGGGGAGAGAAGGCCCAACCGTCGCTGCCGTTGCTCCATTTAGAAGCGGAGCATGTGGCTCCGTTTTTCGGCATCGGCTTTGGCCATCTGCACATCGGGGCACTATTTGAGGCGATGGCCCATGAAAACCTCCTGGCATCATCCGAATTTTGGCCGGAGGTGTTGGCTGCAGTGGCGGCACTCGGCAAGGCCGATCCCGAAGCACCGCGGCAGCATTTACAATCGGCCGCCGATCACCTGTTGGCAGCGCGGGAGGTTTTGTATCCGGCCACGCTGCATCTCCTCGATTTGTATTTGCTCGACGGCAAGCACCTGGGCGACTCATGGCCGCGGAGTTTTGAGCGCGGCTTACCGCTGAATCTCATCGCCTGCTCGGCCTTGCTTGAACGCCTGGCCAAAGAACAGCCGGAACGATTGGCGGTGCTGCGTGAACGGATGAGCGGCGAAAGTGCGGAGGTTTGCGGCGGATTATATCTGGAGCGTGAAGATCCGCTTTTGCCGCTCGAATCGCAAGTGTGGAACTTGCTCAAGGGCCGGCAAGTCTATCAGGAGTTGCTAGGGCAGGAAGTGCGTGTCTTTGCACGCCAGCGTTTCGGTTTCTATCCACAGCTGCCGCTGTTGTTACAGAATGCCGGCATCGGCCGCGCTCTGTTGATCGCTTTCGATGAAGGGGTGGTGCCGCCGCACCGTTCGCCGGTCATCAGCTGGCCGTCACTGGACGGCAAGTCGGTCGAGGCATTCACGCGCTCGCCGCAGGACGCCGATAGTGCCCAAACCTATTTTCATCTGACCTATCACCTGCATCAGACCATCATGCAGGACCAGGCGGCGACACTGGCGCTGCTGCATCGCCCGTCCTCCGTCGCTAACGCTTCCGGTTCGTTGGGATGTCCGTGGTATAGCGATTGGATCGAGCTGAGCCGGCTGGCTCCGGTGCTGGGCCGCTGGACGACGCTAACGAATTACTTCAACGAGGTCATGCCGGGCGATTACGCCTCTGCTGCCGAGGCCGACGAACTCCACGGCGATTATCTCGTCGAGCGCTGCCCCTCCGAAAACTATGCCTACGAAACCCAGGAGAATGTGACGCAGCCTGGTCTGGGCGGCGAGCAGCCGATCAGCATGTTTGCTCGGCACCTACGCGCCCGCCGCCGACTCGATACCGCCTGGACTCTCGCCGCGCTCCAGCACAGTCTCGGCGGCGCACCATCGGATATGGCGAATGGTCGGCGTCCATCGGCTGGCGAGGCCGACCAGCCTGCGTCAGCCGGCCGCGCGCCTCTGGAGTACCTGGCTTCCCTGGAAGATCGGTTGGAAAGCGAAGAAACACCGCCGGAAAAAGAATTAGCCGAGCTGCAGGCGCAGCTCGCGGAGAATTTGGCGCAGCGGTTGACAGCACGGGGGCAGCCGAACAATCCCGGTTTTCTCGTACTGAATCCGTGCAGTTTCAAGCGCCGCGTCGCCCTGGAACTGGAAGGAGTGCGTTCCCTGCCGTCGTTGGGAGGACCGCTCAAAGCCGGCCAGCTTGACGGTGAGACGGCGCGTGTCGTTGTCGAAGTGCCGGCACTGGGTTTCGCCTGGATTCCGCGTGAGGGACCGCCGGGCAGCACGCCAACGCGGCGCATGCGCCTGGCTGATGAGCGCATCGTTCGCAATGAATTTTTTGAGGCGGAGATTGATCCACACACAGGCGGCCTGCGCGCTTTCCGCGACCAGCGCACGCGCATCAGCCGGCTCGCTCAGCAGCTGGTGTTCAACCCCGGCAGCACCATGCGCGTTGAGCAGATTGTCACCACATCCCACGGCCCAGCCTTGGGCGAAGTTATCAGTGAGGGCGTCCTGCTCGATGCGCAGGATCAGTCCTTCGCGCGCTTCCGCCAGCGCTTCCGCGCCTGGCTGGGCCGGCCGGTCCTCGACTTGCGCATCGAGATCCTTCCCGATCAGCCGCCGCAAGGCTATCCCTGGCACGCCTACTACGCTGCGCGTTTTGCCTGGCGTGACGAGCGTGCCGTTCTGCTCCGCGGTGTCAACGGCTTGTCATCAGTTACCAGTCAATCTCGACCGGAGACGCCGGATTTTCTGGAGGTCCGTCTGGGCCGGCAGAACACCGTGATATTCCCCGGCGGTCTGCCGTTTCATCAGCGGCACGGTGGACGCATGATCGACGTGTTGCTTTTGTGCCCGGGCGAACAGACGCAGACGTTCGATCTGGCCCTCGGCCTGGATCGTGAGTATCCGATGCAGACGGCGCTGGGTCTGGCGACGCCAGCTCCTGTGGTCGCGCTGGAGCAAGGGCCGCCGCCCGTGGGCGCTGAAGGCTGGCTGTTTCACCTCGATGCACCGAACTTGTTGCTCACCAGTCTACGCCCCGCTCCTGAGGGGGCACCGGGAATCGTGGCGCGCCTTTGGGAAATCAGCGGTTTCGGTGGCCAAGCTGAATTACGTTGCTTCCGTAATCCCCAGCGTGCCCTGCTCCACGACGCACTCGGTATGCCGCAGATGCAAGCCTCGACGCAAGGTGATGCCGTCTTGCTCGACGTGGGCCGGCACGATCTGGTGCAGCTGCACATCGATTTCAGTTGAAGAGCGAACAGGCAGCGTCTGCCGGCTGGTAGAGGGGGCTCAACCAGCCGACAGACAGTCGGCTGTTCGCTCATTACACTTGAAGCGAAAACGCAAAAAACGCCGAGCGCGGCGACAATGCCCTGGAAAACGCCGTACAGGCGCACTTTTTTCCCTATTCGGGAGACTTTTCCCTGGCTGCCCAGTTGCTTGTGGGTAATGCTTGGTTGTCCCCGGCTCAGGCAGTTCTCGCAGGGAGACGCGAGCCGGCTTCGTCAAACTGAGAACAGAGGATCGGAAATGAAGCGTTTACTGATTGGGGGCCTTGTGGCCCTGGGATTGGCCGTAACAACTGCGCCGGCATGGGCGGACTGCTACTTTCAGTGCAATGTCTGCCGGAGCATGACCTTTGTACGCACCTGTAGAAATCGCTGCTGGAACTTCAGCAGCTATTGCAATCCGTTGCCTTGCGTCGGCAGTTGCGGCGCCGGCTATGTTGGCCCGGCCCCGTGGAATGCCCTGGCTGCTTACGGCCATCCTCCTGCCCCTCATCCCGCTCCGGTCGCGGCGGTCCCGGCCACTCCGGCCGCCCCGGCAGCTACCACGCCTTCGTTTAAGGCGCCTCAGCCGACACCGGCCACGAGCAACTCGACCAGCGTGCAACAGGCAGGCTACTTCTACTATGGGCAGACCCCCAATGCGGGCTACGGCTACAATGCCGGCTATGGCTATGGTTATTACGGATATGGCGCCAGCTACAGCTATGCTCAGGCACCTAATTACTGGTACTAAACTGTAGCGGCAACGACTCTCATTCCAGACCGGGGGTTAGGCGGCGCTCGCGGAAGGCATCCCGAGCGCCGCCGTTTTTTCGCGCGTGACTTTTACCACGGATTACGCGGATAACACGGATAAAAAGGATTTCATTCTCGCTCCCACGCGGAGCATGGGAACGAGATAATAATGGATTATCCTTTTTTCTTTTTATCCGTGTTATCCGCGTACTCCGTGGTAAAAGTTTGGCGCGGGAACGGTCCTTCTGCTGGACGGCGGCAGCAGCAGCGGGAATGTTTAAACGTTCGCGCCTCAGGCGTCTGTTCAGGAAGGTTGTGCCCCGCCGCTAGCCGGCCGAGGCTTCTCTATCACAGGAGGATCGATTCATGAAGAGGATATTCGGTATCGCCTTGCTGGCGTTACCGTTGGCGATCGGCTCGGTCCATGCCGAGGGCTGCTGGCCATTTAACGTGAACATGGGCGGCAGTTTCTATTTCCAGAGTAGCCGGGGGCTAGCTGCGCCGCAGGCCGGTCCGTGGTATCTGTACTGGCCGCTCGAAGCGCATTTTGTAGCACCGGCGCCGACCGGCTATCCGTATTGGCCACCGGCGCAAGCGTTGCCGCCGACAACTATCGGCGGCCCTGCCTGTCCGCCGGGGGTACCCGTCGCTCCCGCGCCGGTTGCGCCTGCTGCACCTGTGCCCGCTGTTCCGCCGCCAGTCACCACGGCGCCGTCCCCCCAAGCCACCCCGCCGCCGGTCACGACGATGCCGGCCCCGGCGACTTCCGTCCCGCAGCCAGCGACACCTGCCACGCCGCGACTGCAACTGCCGCCCTATTTGCAGCCGACAAGTTACTATCCTACCCTCTCCAGTGGACAACCGCCAAGCTACTGGTACGATCGATGATGGGCTGCGTTGCGTGGTTAGCCGGACCCCTACGGGGCGCGGCTAACCACGCAACCGCATCATGACGGATTATAGCGGATGTCTACGCTCTTTATTGTAGGAGGCGGCCTGTTCGGTTCCTTGGCTGCCGCTTATACGCGCCACAAGGGCATGGAGGCGGTTGTCTTCGACTGCAGTTGTGCAGGGGCTGCTTCGCCTGCGGCAGCAGGGCTGTTTCAGGAAAAATGGGCCGCTCGGAGGCTGCAACCGTATTACCATCATGCCCTTCCCCTGTTGGAACGTCTCTTCCCTATCCAGCACATCTCGCTGACAGGCGACGACGGCAGCACCGAAACACTGCTCTTCATCCCGCCCTCGGCCATCCTCGAACCGCAGCCGATACGTCAACTGGTCACATCCGTCGGCGATGGCTGGCTGGAAGCGGGAGGCCAACACTACGAGGGATGGGTGTATATCGCTGCCGGTATCTGGTCCGGACAGTTCCTCCCTGGACTCGAAGTCTACGGTAAGGCCGGCGCTGCTTTCCTTTTTGCCGGGGAGCGCGAAGGGCGAATTCACCAAGCCGATGCGAACCGGCAGTGTCTCGCTTTCGTCCGCGACCGCGGCACTACTTATTTCAGCGACGGCACCGCCGAGCACGTCTATACCGAGGAACACGATCGTCTCTCGTTGCGCCGGGCTGCCGAGATGGGACTGACCGAACCGATTGGGCGTTTGTGGGGCCAACGTCCCTACGTGCCGCGTGGTCCTTTCTTTCAACGAATCGCTTCGCGCACTTGGCTGGCCACGGGCGGGCGAAAAATGGGCACCATCCTCGGCGCCTCTTTCGCCCGCCAGCTGGTAGAAGACGAATTGCGCTGACTTGCCCGCTTTGCTACAATGTCTTCGTTCCCATGCTCTGCCTGGGGACGAGGAGTATGCAATCATGGGGCCGATCACCGCGAACGACAATCCGGCGATGATCGACCTGCGCAACCTGTCTCGTTGGTATGGCCGCTTTCAGGCGCTGCGCGAGGTGAGCTTTCAGCTGGCGCCCGGCCGGGTCGGTCTGCTTGGTCCCAACGGCGCCGGCAAATCGACATTGCTCAAAATCTTGCTCGGACTGCTGCCGCCCTCATCGGGCAGCGGGCGCGTCCTGGGACATGTCCTCGGCGAAGACAGCGCCGCCCTGCGCCGTACCATCGGCTATATGCCGGAGTCTGACGCTCTTGTTCCTGGCCTGCGCGGAGCCGAGTATGTCGCCTTGGCCGGCGAATTGTACGGCATGCCGCGCCGCGAGGCCCAGCGCCGCGCTCACGAAGTCCTCACCTATCTGGAGTTGGAAGAGGCCCGCTATCGCCGGCTTGAGGAATATTCCACCGGCATGAAACAGCGTCTCAAACTGGCACAGGCGCTGGTCCACGATCCGCCAATGTTGCTGCTCGATGAGCCGACCAGCGGTCTCGACCCGGCCGGCCGCGAGGCCATGCTGCGTCTGCTCTTGACCTTGGGCCGCGAACACGGCAAAGCCATGCTCTTGTCCACGCATCTGCTCGGCGATGTCGAGTGTGTTTGCGATACGGTGCTGATCTTGCATCAGGGCCGGCTGCTGTTGCAAGGCAGCGTTGCCGAATTGTGCCGCCGCCGTCACGACCGTTACCGTTTGCAAATTCAGGGCGATGCAACTACCTTCCGTGAGGAGTTACGTCTTGAAGGCGTGCGCATCCTTCACGACAATGGACGGGGCGAGCTGCGCGTGGTCGTGCCGCCAGGTTGGGCGACTCGTACCTTCTTCGCACTGGCCGACAACCATCGCCTCCTGCTGCGCGGAATACAGCCGGACGATGAGGACCTGGAAGAGTTGTTTCATCGCGTCTTGAACGAGGAGGGGCGTCATGGGCGAGAGTCGGAACCAGGCCGCGACGCCTGAGCTTTTACACTATCGACCGTGGCGCGGCGCTTTTCGTCCTCCCATCGCCAGCGTTTGGCCGATTGCGCGCGTGGCGCTGATGAGCCTGTTCCGAAAATGGATGTTTTGGGTCATTTATGTCCTTGGCTTGCTCATTTTCCTGCTGTTTTTCTTTGGCCAATATCTGCTGTCCTGGGCGCAGACACAGGCGGGGGAGACCGAGGTGCAGCTGGGCGGCTGGGGACGCACGAATCCGCGCCAGCTGATTCAGCTATTCCGCGGCCTGCTCAAGTTGGACGGCGGCCCCCAAACGTATCACAATTTCTTTTCCTATCAGGGCTACATCGTTATGATCGTCTTGGCCCTGGCCGGCTCCATCCTCATTGGCAATGATCTGCGCTTTGGCAGTCTGCCCTTTTACCTGTCTAAACCGCTGTCACGTTGGCATTACTTACTCGGCAAGGGATTGGCCGTGGCCGTGTTCATCAATTTGATGACGACGGTTCCGGCCCTTCTTCTGTACGCGCAGTGGGGCTTGCTGGAGTCATGGGATTATTTCTACGAGCGATTCGATCTTTTATTGGGTATTCTTGGCTACGGTGCGGTACTGACGGTGACCTTGACGCTACTATTGTTGGCAACGGCGACATGGCTGCGGCGGACGGTGCCGCTCATTATGACCTGGACGACACTGTTTTTCTTCTTTCGTCTGTTGGCGTCGGCGCTGGTCGATGGTCTACGCTTCAGCCCGCGTTGGCGGTTGATTGACTTGTGGAACAGTACCTCGCTGATTGGCCGCACCTGTCTGGGCGTCCCGCCACGGCCGATGGCTTTTGCAAATCAACCCCCGTGGCATGAAGCCGCCCTGATTCTGGGAGGAGTGAGCCTGCTATGCCTGATCTACTTGATTCGCCGGATTCAGGCCGTGGAGATCGTCCGCTGACCGCCGGTTTGGATTTATCGTTTCATGAAACGATAAATCCAAACCACTCTCTAACCGTCGCGGCTCCGACGGCGGCGCCGCTCTTGTTATGCCAGCGCGTCTCCAAATGGTATGGTCCAGTCATCGGGGTCAACCAGGTGACCCTGGAATTGCGTTCGGGCATCACAGGGCTGGTCGGCGCCAATGGGGCCGGCAAAAGCACGCTCCTGCGTTTGATCACAGGACACCTGCGGCCGGATCTCGGCTGCATCCAGGTGCGCGGCTGGGACGCTTGGAGCACCGAGGCGCGGCAGCACGTCGGCTATTGTCCGGAAACGGATGCTTTCTACGAGGAGATGTCGGGACGGCAGTTTGTCGAGTCGATGGCGCGGCTATGCGGCTATTCACGCCGCGAAGCCCGCAAGCGCACCGAAGCCGTCCTGGAGCGCGTCGGCATGGCCGGCCGGGCCGAACGCCGCCTGCGCGGCTATTCCAAAGGAATGCGGCAACGCATCAAACTGGCCCAGGCGCTCTTGCACGATCCCGAGCTGCTTGTCCTTGACGAACCGCTCAGCGGCATTGATCCAGTGGGCCGTTGGGAGTTTATTCGGCTATTCCGCGATTTGGCCGCTCTGGGCAAATGCTTGCTCATTTCCAGTCATGAATTGGAAGAACTGGAAAAGCTGACCGATCACATCGCCATCATGGCGCACGGCCGCATTGCCGCTGTTGGCACCGTGGCCCAGATCCGTGACCGCCTTGACAATCACCCGCTGTTGATTCGCATCGATGTCCGAGGGCATTCCCACGCAGAACATGGGAATGAGAGAGAAGCACGCCGGTTGGCAGCGGCGCTGTTGAAACTGCGCGATGTGGTCGGCGTCGAGTTGCTGGATAGTCCGCCCGATGAGTCCGTCGATCCGGTATTGGTGCGGGCGCGGAACCCGCAACGTTTCTTCCAGGAATTGACGCACCTGGTACTCGAAGAATGGTACGAAATCGCCCGCCTGGAGACGCTCGACGATTCAACACAGGCTGTGCTCGGCTATCTGCTGCGTGGCTGCTCCGCATAACAAGGAAGCACCAAGAACGCCAAGATTGGACAAGAGAGCAATCATCCATGTATCAATCGATTTTCTTCTTCTGTTTCCTCTTTTCTCTGTCTTTCCTCGGCGTTCTTGGCGTCTTGGCGGTTCGTCGTGCCGGTTTGTCCCAAACGCGGGCCTGGTGCTATCTGGTATGGCTTAGTTGGCAGCGGCAGGCGCGGGCGTCGCAGATGGTGTGGATCGCTGTCGGTTTGCTGGCGTTTGCCGTGGCGCTGGTGGCCATCTTCACGGCGATGGGCGCCTGGAGCATGCACTATTGGCGCTGGCCGTACCGCCAGGGGCCGACCTTCTTGCAATGGGCCGATGAAATTCAAATCGTCATGAGCGTGCGCGACAGCTCAGCTAGTGGACAAGGAGTGCAGGCGGCGCTGGCGGCAGCAGTGCGCGGCATCGTCGAGCATTCCGGCTTCGCTATATTCTCGCATTGGGGAGTGTTTTTGTTGTTTTTGAGCTTTTTATTGCCCTTGTTCAATTTGAGTTTTGCTACCGAGGCGCTGGGCGGCGAGCGTGAGAGCAATAGTTTGATCTGGCTTTTGAGCCGGCCTCTGCCGCGTCCGGCGATCTATCTGGGCAAATTCGTCGCCCTGTTACCGTGGACGCTGGGATTGAACCTGGGGGGCTTCGGCTTATTGTGTTTGGCGGGTGGCCAACCGGGATGGCTGGCTTTTCGGTTGTATTGGCCAGCGGTGTTGGCGGCGACGTTGGCGTTCTCGTCGCTGTTTTATCTCATGGGCGCATGGTTCCGCCGGCCGGCCGTGGCCGCCATCGTTTACGCATTCTTTCTGGAAGTAATCTTGGGCAACATGCCCGGTTATATGAAGCGCATCAGCATCGGTTTCTATACGCGCTGTATGATGTTCGATGCCGCCAGCGCTTTCGGCATTCAGCCGGAGCGGCCGGACATTTTTCTGCCCGTAGAGGGAACGACCGCCTTGGCCGTGCTGCTTGGCCTGACAATTGCTCTTTTAGGGATCGGTACTGTGATTTTTTCGCGCACGCAGTATCAAGAAATTGTGTGATGCAGGAGCCAAATCATGCACCAACCATCTCTCACGGATGAACTGCGGAAATCGCCGCTTCACGGCTTCCAGGGCGACCGCGGCGCACCGCCGCCGCCACGCTCTGGGCCGTCGGCATTGACCATTGCCGTCAGCCGCGAAGCCGGTGCGCGTGGCGGCACCATCGCCCGTCGTGTCGGACGCAAGCTCGGCTGGCAAGTCTACGATCAAGAATTACTCGAATATATGGCTCAGGAAGCCGTCGTCAGCCAAGGCGTGTTGGATACGCCACCGACCACTCCCGCCAATTGGATCGAGGCACGCCTGCAACAGTTGCTTCGCGATAAGGCGCTGAGCGAACATCCGACCATCGTGAACCTGGCCCGTGTGGTGCTAGCGCTAGCAGCGCAAGGGCAGGTAGTGCTGATCGGCCGCGGTGCCGGCTGTATCTTGCCGCGCGAAACCACGTTGGCGGTTCGCATCATTGCTCCTCTGCACGAACGCATCGCCTACATGAGTCAATGGCTGCGTCTGCCTATCGAAGAAGCGACAGAGCGCGTCCGTCTGCGCGACGAGCGCCGCCGCGAATTCGTGGCCAACAACTTCCACTGCGATCCCAACGAAGTACATAATTACGATCTGGTCCTCAATTCGAGTCTGCTGGGCGAGGACGTGTGCGCGGAATTGATAGTCCAGGCCGCCCGCGCTCGGGCCGCGCAGTTGGTCCTGTCGCCTTCGTAGCTTAGCTGCGGCGGGGAGCGGAGTGCAATCGCGCTCCGCTCCCCGCCGCAGCTAACCAGACGCCGTTGCAACCCGTCCATCTCTTCTTATAATTTAAGATGGTGACGCGGTTCCCAAACTCGGAGCGGGGGGCGTAAGCCCCTTGAGACGCGCCTGTCTCGGGGGTTTGCGCCCCCCGCTCCAAATTTTCTCCTCTTCACCCCCCGAAGAGGAGAGGTGAAATTATGTTTGAAGGCATTCAACGCAATCTCGGCGAGGCCCTGAAACGGCTGCGCGGCCGCGGACGCATCACGGAAGCCAACATCCATGATGCCATGCAGGAAGTCCGTAGGGCTTTGCTCGACGCCGACGTCAACTATACGGTCGCCAACGATTTTGTCACGCGCGTCAAAGAGCGCGCCATCGGCCAGCAAGTGCTGCGCACCCTCGACCCCAGCGAGCAGATTTTCAAGATCGTCTACGATGAGTTGGTCGCTCTCATGGGGCCAGTCGATACCAGCATCCACTTCGCCAAGGACCGGCCCACGGTCCTGATGCTCTGCGGTCTGCAGGGCCAAGGCAAAACAACCACAGCTGGCAAGCTGGCTCTGATGCTGCGCGAGCGTGGCCGCAAGCCGTTGATGGTCGCTGCCGACTTGCAGCGCCCTGCCGCCGTCGATCAACTCAAAGTCTTGGGCGAACAGATTGGCGTGCCGGTCTACAGCGAAGCGCCGCCTGCCAACCCTGTCGAAGTCTGCCGCCGCTCTCTCGACTATGCCAAGAAAAACCTCCTCGATACCATCATTCTCGACACCGCCGGCCGGCTGCATGTCGACGAAATGCCGATGGATGAGCTGCGGCAGATCGATCGACAATGCCGGCCCGATCAGGTCTATTTCGTCTGTGATGC
>Ga0070737_10002156_pt1 | contig 24607 bp, 19 predicted proteins | sample Coa_R1_10_FD_66438 | JGI IMG/M metagenome (GOLD analysis project Ga0070737, IMG submission 66438) | Surface soil microbial communities from Centralia Pennsylvania, which are recovering from an underground coalmine fire - Coalmine... | ecosystem: Environmental > Terrestrial > Soil > Unclassified... | reverse complement strand
CGCGCGAACGAGCCGTGGCACTGCTCATTGGCGTAGGTCTGCGCCAGCGCGCGGGCGGTGCCGGTGTCGCCGCTCAGATTTTGTGTGCCGTCCGGCCCCGTCAGCGCGGGATTATATCCCGGCATGCCCTGTGGGATGATGTGGTTTGTTGGCAGGAACGCGCCATTGCTTGGCTGCGCCAGCTTTCCTTTGTCGAGCGCGATGGCAAACGCCTGACGCACACGCAGATCATTGAATGGGGCAAGCGCCCAGTTGGTTGCCAGGTAGTCAATCTGCATCAGCGGATATTGGTGGAAGTTGGCGTGTCCGCTGCCCTGCGCCTCGGTGGGCGCCTGCCCAACGTCATCGCTCCCCGATTGAAATGCCCTGTAGGCGGCGCCCGCGTTGGGGTAGATGATCAGGTCAATCTCGCGAAGAATCGGCGCGTGCCCCCAGAAGTGAGGATTGCGTGTGAAGGTGATCTCTTTGCCGTGCGTCCAGCGGGTGATGGTGTACAAATTGCCGCCGAAGCCGCCGGGCATGCTGGCAAGCGTCTGAGTCCAATTGGTGTTGATCGATCCGTCGGCGTTGACAATCAGGTGCTTGGGGACGGCGAAGGCGATGGAATAGGTAAGTACACTCAGAAAGTAGGGAGCGGGCCGGTTCAGATTGAGTTGTAGCGTCTGCGGGTCTACCACGACGATGGCCAGCCCTGGCCCAATGAGCGTGGGGATCGGCCCGCTGATGGTATCGTGCGTGGGATCAACACACTGATCGATCAGGTTGAAATCCTGCGCATTGGTCAGGTCATAGAGATAATAGGCGATGGGCGAGGCCACGCACGGGTCTTCGGCGCGATTGATGGCGTATGCGAAGTCGTCGGCGGTGATCGCTGCGCCATCGCTCCATTTCAATCCCGCGCGCAGGTGAAAGGTGTAGGTCATGCCGCCGTTTGATACCGTTGGCAGGGCTGTCACCGCCCAGGGGATCACCTGTTGCGCCGCGTTGAGCGTGACCAGCGGCGGAAAGATCATCTGTACCTGCTCTTCGGAGATTCGGTCTTGCGCCAGGGCAGGATCGAGCGTTGGCAGGTCTTTCACACCGACGATCTGCCCATGAAACACCTGTTGCGCATCGGCCACTGGCTGCAACAGCGTGGTATTTCCGCTACTCCCCGTTCCCTTAGAACCCAGCGAGCAGCTTGCCAGCACAATAGCAAGGCAGCCCACTAAAACGGCGAACACGCCAAACGCTTTCGTTCGCGTGCGCCGATGTTCCCGGCTCTCACGCAAACTCCACAGATCACCGCGCATCGGAATTGTCCCCTGCCTCATCGCGTCCATAACCGTCCTCATACCCATCCGCCCACATACATGATGGCGAATATCCCAATGCAACGTACACAAAACCATATACACTCAGCTGGCAAACACAACTGGATTTGGCCACAACAAAGAGACAACAAAGATCAAGCGTCTTTTACGTCTACTCCTATGATAGGACGTGCGCTCGCCATGTGTTATAACGTTGCTGAGAAGCCAGCGGACAGTTCTTCAGCCTAATTGTGCGATCTTCCCATTTTTTAGACGAAAAGCGAACAAGGAGGTGTTTCATTATGCCACCGCAGCCATCGCAGCCGTTTCACCCAATCCCACCCGATCCGCCCGATAGCCCCTGGCGCACCCTCAATGCGTGTGAGGTCTATCGCAATCCCTGGCTGAGTGTGGTGGAGTATCAGGTTATCCGCCCGGACGGACAACCCGGCATCTATGGCGTGGTTGATCCCGGAGACAACGCTACCATCGTCGCGCTCGACGCCGACCGGCGCCTCTGGCTGGTACGCGACTTCGTTTATCCGGCGCAGAAATATTGTGAAATGCTGCCCTCCGGCAAACTCGAAGACGGTGAGGAGCCATTGGCGGGGGCGAAACGTGAACTGGCTGAAGAGGTGGGCGCCTACACCGCGCATGATGAGGATTGGACGCTGCTGGGAACGTACTTTCTCTCACCGGGAGTATCCAGCCAACGCAGTCATATCTACCTGGCGCGCAACGCCCTCCCAGGCAAGGAGCGCCGCGATGGCACAGAACAACGCATGACGGCACGCCAGCTTCCCCTGCGCGAGGCGTATACGCTGGCGATCAATGGAGTCTACGATACTGCTCCAACCGCGCTTGGGATTCTACTGGCGTGGGCGCGGCTCGGCGCCTCAGTGGAGTAGGCGCATTCCCACAAGAGCAACTCTCGACGCCTCAGCGGCGTATGGTGAGTGTCCTGGTTTACAAGACAGGAGCACATTTCTTGCTTGACGGTGAGAAGATTGCCTTGTACTATGTTAACACTTCGCACACCAGCGGCTTGCGTACTTTCTCCATCTATTCCACGTACAACGGTACCAGGGTATCACGGCAGCGGCGCAACCACACGTTCGAGCGAGAGCCAGCACAGACAACGCAAGACAACGTAAGATAGCGTAAGATAGCGTAGACAGCCGTAGACAGCGGGGAGGCAACATGGCCCAGGGAACCATTTTTGAGCGGCAGCGAGGCAAGCTCGAGGAAGAGATTCGTAAACAGATAGAGGCGATCAAGAAACCGAACATCTTGATCGTCGGGCGCACCGGCGCTGGCAAAAGCTCGCTAATCAACGCCGTTGTCGGGGAGACCGTCGCGCAGACCGGCGCCGGTCGGCCTATCACACAGTCCTACACCCTCTACCCACACCCTCTGCTGAATCTCTATGACTCAATGGGCTGGGAAGGCGGCGAAGAAGGCGACCAGCGCTTCCGCCAGGATACAAAATCCTTTATTCAGGCGCACCGCACCACCGACCCCAATGACCACATCCACATTGTCTGGTATGTGGTCTCCGCCGCCGATGCGCGCTTCCAGGCGTATGATACACAGCTTGTGCGCGAGGCGTTTGGCGGCTTGCCTGTGCTCTTCGTACTGACCAAATGCGACGCCGCCAGAGAAGATCAGATCGCCAGTGTCGAGCAGACAATCAAGCTAGCATCTATGCAGATTGCGCAACAGGCCACCAGCGCCTCGCCCGCCCCGCGCATCGTCGGCGTGATTCGCACGGCAGCCGATCCGCTTCCCATCCTGCGCCAGAAGCCCTGGGGCATGGATGCGCTTGTCACGGCCACCAGCGCCGAACTGCCCGAACTCCAGCGGTTTGCCTTTGATTCCGCCCAGATGGTCAGCTTTGATCTGAAGGCGAAACGAGCGCGCGGCGTGATCCTGGCCGCCGCAGCGACCGCTGGTGGCGTCGGCCTGACGCCGATCCCTTTCTCCGACTCTGTGTTGCTCACCCCGATTCAGGTGGGGATGGTCACATCGATAGCGATTATCTATGGCTTCTCCACAGACCCTGGCTCACTGACCACACTGATTGGCGGCGCGATTACCCCGATGGCCGCCGAATCGGTTGGCGTGACGCTGGTTGGCAATATCTTCAAGTTCGTGCCGGTGGCAGGCTCCATCGTCGGAGGGATGATCGAGGGAACCGTCGCCTCCACTATCACGGCGACAATTGGCTTCGCCTTCCAGCGCACGTTCCATGAACTGGCGCTCCGCAAGGCGCGCGGCGAGACCAATATCTCCCTGAGCAGCGTCACGCAGTATCTCGAGCAGGCGCTCCCGCAGATTCTCAAGCAGATACAGGAACGAGGCGGCTTCAAGAACCTGCTCCCCACGGGAAGCGCCGACGACGTGAATCCATAGGATTCCATATACCAGCAAGGGGAGCGGCGCATGGCGGAGATACATGTTCCAAATATCGCTGTGATTGGTCGTAGCGGCGTGGGCAAAAGCTCATTGATCAACCGCGTCTTTGGGGAAAATCTTGCAGCAACCGGTTCGGGCATGCCCATCACGCGGTATTATCAACGCTATGCCAACCAATACCTTGTGCTGTATGATACCCCTGGCTGGGAGCCGGGAAGTGAGGGTGAGATCAGGTTCTACCACGACACCCAGGAGTTCTTGAGCCGCTATCGTACCCTCATCCCAACCGATCATATTCACGTCATCTGGTATACTATTGACGCCCCAGGCGCGCGTTTTACCAGCTTCGATGCGCAGTTGATCGGCCAGCTTCTGCGCAACTATCCCGTGATTATCACACTGACCAAGTGCGACATCGCACGCGAGAGCGAGAAAGACAAAGTAGTCAAGGCGATTGCTGACGCGCGCTTGCCCAATGTGATCGCGACGGCGCAGGTGGCGGCGCAGCCCGTGGTTGGTTCGCCGTTTGGCGTTGACGAACTGGTAGACATCACGTTCGAGCAGCTTCCCCTGTATGTGCGCCAGACGTTTGAGTTGGTCGGCGCAGTCAAACAGGCGCTCAATCAGGCGATGGTGGAGAAGGGCAAACAGGCGCGCAAGCACATCCTGGTGGGCGCTGGCGAGGCAGCGGCGGCGGGCGCGATTCCCATTCCCTTTGTGGATATTCCCATCCTGATGGGAATTAGCCTGCGCATGATGTATAAAATCGGCGCTGATTATGGGTTGAGCAAGCCTGAAATTGACGGTATGATCTCCGAAAAGCATATCAAACGCTGGATGTATAGTGCGATTATCGGGCGAAGCGCCGTCCTGGAAGCGGTCAAGTTCATCCCGGCGATTGGCACGCTCACCGGCAGCGCGATAGACGCAGTGACATGCGCAACCATCACCAGCGCGACCGGCTACACCTTCCGCTCCATCTTCCGCGAGATCGCCTGGCGACGCTGGCGCGAGGCAAATTTTCGGGTTGAGGACAAGTGGGTGCAGCGGCAGCTCGACACAACCTTCAAGCGCGTGTGGAGCGACCTGCGCCACGCCAAACACGAAGACCTCGAACGCTACGAAGTATAGTTCAGCAGGCGCGCCCGTAGCCCCTAGTGGCGCTCATCCACCTGGCGGCGCCGCAGAGAGAATAGCCAGGAAGACGCTTTTGTTGCTCTGTGACGCTTCACGCCAGGGCATCGTTTTTGCTGGTGTGACGGTAGTGGATGGGGAGAGAAGTGAGAACACCATGCAGACATCCGGCAAGCAGGCAGACAAATGTAGGGGCCCGACGCTTCAAGGGCGTGTGGTAGGGAAAGGGAGCTAGCCATGAACGAGAGCATAGATGGTCTGCATGAGGCGCCACTCCTGACGCCTGACGCTGCCGACGAGACAAGCGCGAACAACCCAAACAACCCGAACAACCCAAACAGCCCAGGTGACCCGGACAATCTAAACACCGATCCCCACGACGTTGAGGAAAGCAGCGACGGAGACAGCGAAAGTGATGAGCGGCTTGCTGTGGCGCTGCCGCATGTGGCGCTGATCGGCAGGGCGGCGTCGGGCAAAACAGCGATTGCCCGCGCGCTGTTTGGCTCGGATGCGGAGCCGACGCTGGTTGACATCGCGGATCGATATCAGGGCGGGGACGCGCCGCTCGTGCTCGATGATCTCCCCAGTTGGACGCATGGCAACGAGAGCAGCGTTGATTCACTGTTTTCCTATCTGAGAACCGCACGCGACTCCGGCTCGCCGCCTGATCTGATCTGGTACACCCTCGATGCGTCGAGCGCGCGCGTCACGGATTTCGAGATAGAACTGCTTCGCCGGTTCGCCAACGAATGTCCGCTGGCCATCGTGCTGACCCGCTGCGATCTTGTCGCGCCCGATGTGCTTGCCACTATGCGCTCAACGCTACTGGCTGCTGATATTATAGGAAGCCATGGCGTTTTCAACGTGGCGGCTGATCCGCTGCCTGTGCTGGGCGTCGCGCCCTATGGCCTCGGCGAGTTGATCGCTCTCACCGATGCGATTATCGCCCCGCCAGCCGACGAGCCTAGCGCGACCCACGCCAGCAAGATCACCGTCACATCCCCTGACGCCGAAGAGACCATACCGGCGCCTCCACCAGCATGCGCGGCGCCCGAAACGAGTTCAGGCGCGCCTACCGGACAAACGTCGCCTCTGTCGGCGTCGCCCCTAACCTTCAATGCCGACACGCTCGACACAGGCGCACCGCAGCCCTCTCCCGCGCCTGAGGTGTGGCGCGACGCGATTCAGCCACCTGCTCCTTCGGAGCCGCCTACCGCCAATACGCTGCCTTCCTCTTCGGCGTCTCTTGCGCCAGGCCGCAGGGGAGGTGGCGCAGGGCACATGCTGGTACCGGTCGAGGAAGGGCCTTCTACAATGAGCCTGATTGCGCTGGCGGCGGTGATCGCGCTGGCGATTGCATTGCTGCTGCTGCAACTGCGCAGGCGCGAAGAGGACGATTGACCCCACGGATGTGACCAGATTCACAGCGAAATCAAAAATCTGGCTGCTACACTACCGGATACGTTGTGCGCTTTCCCCCACAACGCTGCTGGGAGTTATTTGTCTGGATGACAGCATTGATCTGAGCGGCCAGAACCTCTGTTTGAGATAAAAATCCCCATCCCATGTGACTCTGGGATGGGGAAAAGCTATCGCCTGATGTAGCTACGCCTCTACGCTTCGCTGGCAGGCTCCTCGCTGGCGGCCGGTGTTTCAGCCGCCTCGCCGGCGCGTTCGCCTGCGGCGGCCACATCTGCCGTTGGGTCAACAGGGGCCAGCGCATCAGCATGCGCCGCGTCGGCCTTGCCGTTGGATGTCGCCGGGCTGGCAGCTTCTTCGTCGTTGGCGGCTGGCGCTTGCTCGGCGACAGGAGCTGGTTGCTCCTCCGCCTCTGGTTCAGCCGCCTCTGCCGCTGGCTCAGTGGCCGGAGTGGATTGCTCTGCCGCTGGCGTCTCTGCTGGCGCTTGGGACGCCGGGGGCGCTTGGGTGGCGCTGTTCTGGCTTTCCTGCTCCTCCTGGCGTCGCCTTTCTGCGGCTGCGAAGGCGGCGCCAAATGACGTCATGGGCGCTTCTTCGGGTTGAGACGTCGGGCGCTGTGCGGCGCTGGCGGGCGTAGCAGCGACCGGCGTGGCGCTCTCGGTGGCCTCTGCGGTTGGCGCCGCAGTCTTAGCCTCGGCGGATGGCGCCTCGCCATCGGTCTCGGTTGGCGCGGCGCTGTCCACCTGGCGGATCGAGAGGCCCAGGCGGCGCCGATCGGGCTCGATGCGCAGGATGCGCACGGTAATGTCCTGCCCCTCGCGCAGGACATTCTTGGGATCTTGTGTGCCTGCGGGCATCTCAGAGAGGTGAATCAACCCCTCAACGCCATCCTCGATGCGCGCGAAGGCGCCAAATGGAGCGATCTTGGTGATGGTTCCCGTCGCAAGCTGGCCAATGTGGTAGCGCTGCTCGACGGTTGACCAGGGGTCAACCTCGGCTTTTTTGATGGAGAGCGCGATCTTCTTCTTCTCGCGATCCACCGAGAGCACCTGCACCTCGACCTTCTGGCCTACCTTGAGCACTTCACTTGGGTGGTTGACCCGGCTCCAGGCAAGCTGGCTGATATGCACCAGACCATCCGCGCCACCCAGGTCAACGAAGGCGCCAAAGTTCGCCAGGTTGCTCACCACGCCCTGGCGCACCTCACCCACCTGCAGCTCGTTGAGCAGTTCCTCGCGGCGACGTGAACGCCATTCCTGCACGGCCTGACGCTCTGAAAGAATCAGCCGGTTGCGGTTGCGGTTGATCTCAATGATCTTGAGTTGAAGTTTCCGCCCAACCATGCTCTGGAGCTTGGTTTGCGTCTCGGCGTTATCGGCGGAATCTTCCCGGCGCAGATTGAGAATCTGGCTGATCGGCACGAAGCCCCGGATGCCCTCGAGGTTGACGATCAGTCCGCCTTTGTTGTGATCGATCACCTCGGCCTCAAGCAGTTCGCCCCGCTCAAACTGCTCCTGCGCAATGCGCCATTGGCGCTCCTGGCGGGCGCGTTTGATGGAGACGACCGCGTGGCCCTCAGGTGTTTCGGGCTGCATAATATAGACCAACACGGTATCGCCCACGTTGAGTTCGGCGAGCGAGCCGTAGCCTTGCGCCGGGAGTTCTTTGGTCGAGAGCACCCCCTCGCTCTTCAGCCCAATATCCACCAGGATTTCATCCTGGTCAATGCGGACAATCTGCCCTTCGATGACATCGCCACGCTTGATGCTCTTGAACTGTGAATCTTGTTCATCGAGCAACTGCTGCATATCGGTCATGTCATCAGTGTCGTCGGCGGCGCCATCGGTCATGCCGTTCATGTCATCGAGGTCGCCGAAACCATCGTACGTGTAGGAATCCATCTCGCTCATGTGGTTTAAAATCTGCGAACTTGCTACCCCCACTGGGCGCAATGCTCACCAGCCCCGATGGGCTGCCTTCCTTTCGAGGAAATTTGCCCCTAAATAGGGGAGGGCTTTTCGCTGAAAGCGGAGCCGATCAACCGCTGTTGGCGCGCACGCGCCAATGTGCGCCACCGTACTCTAGCGCATCCAATTGCTCACACGTTTAGACGCGCATACACTTATCCTGGTGACGCTTACGCCTATCCCCCTTTTTCTCTGGTGAATTTGCTGCTGACGCGCATCAGGCCACCTGGGGTAAGACGGGAGCAGTTGCGCTGGCCGGGCAAACACAAGAACCCTGGCGCACCTGACGTGCGCGTTAAAGCAGGCTGGTACGTCGTTTGTGATTGCCCTTGACCTTCCGCCGTTGCCGAAAGACACATCACCCTTCCACATCCCCTACCTTGAATGCTTATCTGAGAGGGTACTGACGCGCGCTTCGCCGGTTGTAGCAAGATTTTAAGAAGGCGTTGTTGTTGGTGAAAGTTGCATGCTCCTGCTACAAAGAGTAGTATATCAGACAAGGGCCAGAAGCGCAAGCGTCGCCATGATTTTCACACATCAGCAGACAATCGTTCTCTCTTTGATCGTCACTTGTCAGGCTCCGCAATGGAATGGACGCCAACAGCTCTTCAGGAGTATACAGGATCATGACCGTAGCGCGCTCGGATTCTACTGACACGGACGCCCTCTCTTCCCTTTCTCGTGAGCGGCTGCTCCATGATGCGCCTGCGCTGGTGGCCTACCTCCGGGCGCGCCTGACGGCAGGCGAGGGCGCGCGTACCCTGCATGCTCCCTTCACGCTGGCGCCCGCCCGCCCGGACGCCCGCCAGGCCGCTGTGCTGGCTCCGATATTCGTACGCGACGGCGCGCCTCATCTGCTGTTCACTGTGCGGAGCGCCGCGCTGACCAAGCATCGCGGCGAGATTTCCTTCCCTGGTGGCTCACGCGACTCCACCGACGGCACGCTTGGCGAGACGGCGCTCCGCGAAGCCTACGAAGAGCTGGCGCTGGCGCCGTCGTCTGTCGCTTTGCTGGGTAATCTCCCCACCGTCTTTTCGGTGGTGAGCAACTTCCTGGTGACGCCCTATATCGGCTGGCTGCCCGATGGCCTGCCCCAACTCACGCCCAATCCCAGCGAGGTGGCCGAGGTGTTCGAGGCGCCGCTTGCCACGCTGGCCGACCCGGCGATCTACCATAGCGAGGAGTGGACACGCGGCGGCTATGCGCATACCGTCCACTTCTACGACTTTGGCGCCTATCGCATCTGGGGTCTGACAGGCTATATCTTGCGCATGCTGCTGGAACTGTTACCCGCCTGAGAGGCTACATCTGTGCGCGTTGCAGCGTGTGAAGCTCGCGGATGCCCTTCTCCGCCAGCGCCAGCAACTCGTCCAGGCGGGCGCGTGAGAACGGCTTGCCTTCCGCTGTCCCCTGCACCTCGATGAACTCTCCGCTCTCCGTCATCACCACGTTAGCGTCTACCTCGGCGTGCGAGTCTTCGCCGTAGTTGAGGTCGAGCAGCGCCGCGCCGTTTACGACGCCCACACTAATCGCCGCCACCTGGCGCTTCACAGGATTGACCCGCACGAGCTTCTTTTCGCGAAGCTGCTGGCAGGCGCGCGCGAGGGCGATCCATGCGCCGGTGATGGCTGCTGTGCGGGTGCCGCCGTCCGCCTGAATCACGTCGCAATCCAGCGTGACGGTGCGCTCGCCCAGGGCGCGCAGATCGAGCGCGGCGCGCAACGAACGCCCGATCAGTCGTTGTATCTCGTGGGTGCGGCCGCCGATCTTGCCCGCGACCGATTCGCGTTGTGAGCGGGTGTTTCCGGCGCGCGGCAGCATAGCGTATTCCGCCGTCACCCAGCCCTGGTTGCGTCCCTCAAGAAACGGCGGCACGCGATCTTCGACGCTCGCCACACAGAGCACGCGCGTCTCGCCAAACTCGATCAGCGCCGACCCTTCGGCATGGCGGATATAGTCAACGGTGATGTGAATTGGCCGCAGTTGGTCGTTGGCGCGTCCGTCGGCGCGTGGCATGGTGTTTCCCCTTCTCGCAGTCTCACAATGGTCTCTGCTTTCTCGCGTTCCCTCTACTATAGCATGTAGAAACGCGCAGAGCGGCTAGCGCGCCTGGTGTTGCTGAGGCCTAGAAGACTTCCTGATCCTCCACCAAGTCGTAGCCGCTCTACAGAGAACGGTTCACCATGCTTATACGTGCTCATATCAAGCACAGCCTGATGAGAGAGTCCTCACTATTGAGAGAGTCCTCACTATTGAGAGACCCGCTCAACAGTATAGAACTCCCGCGCGCCGGATTCGACCAGGGGGATCATACGCGCAAACCACTCGTTAAACTCCGGTCGAGAGAAATCCTCGGTCTGACGCTGCTCCCAGGCAGCCAGACTTTCTGCGATTGTCTCAAAGACGACAGTGAAGAAGGAACCGCTGGCGTCCGTGAGAACGCGATCATCGGGATGTCCCAGCCCCATCTGGCGCGCCTCTTTGAACAGCGCCACCAATTCTCCGCCTCTGCCATATTTGGCCTGGAAGACATTACGAACCAGTATCATATTGCGCTTCTCCTTTCCTTTGAAGTGTCTATGGACGGAGGATACCAGCAGTCTAGCTGTTCCTGCTGGCGTCCTGAATGTCGAGGACGACGCATGGCTCATCACCGACCACCCAGGCGTCGTGTCCTGGGCGGGTGATCGCTATATCCCCTGGCCCAATCTCGACTTCCGTGCCGTCGTCCATGCGTGTGCGCATGCGCCCGGAGATCACATAGGAGAAGTGGGTGCGCTGGCAACTGTCAGTGCCAGCTGCGGCCTTCATGCTCTCCGACCAGCGCCAGCCGGGCTGGCTTGTCATCCGCACGATGGTCATATCGCCGAACGAGACAAACTCCATACGCGCGTTCGGTGGTGTTTTTACGTCGTCGGGGGTGTTGAAACTCTTTGTGTCCGTATCTACCGTCGCCATAGGTTCGCGCTCTCTTTCTCACTGTTCTTCAAGCGTTTCATTGGACGATCACGAGCAATCATGCTCGTCTGCGCAAAGTGTAGCCGAAACATGCGCGTTGGACATTGTGGAAACTACGAAGGTGTAAGAGCAATCAGTACCAATCTTTTTCAGATTCAGAGCGGCGAAGTTCGTCAGGTTTGGTGATGGAAGTCAGCCCCTTTTCAACCGCCCAGGCGGCTATCTGCGCGCGGGTGGTAAATCCTAGCTTTCCAAGGATATTGCTCACATGCGCCTCCGCCGTCCGCTCGCTTACCACCAATCGCGCGGCGATCTCGCGATTGGCGCAGCCCTGGGCGACGAGCGCCGCTACTTCGCGTTCACGCGCCGTCAGGCCGCCATAGCTCGCGCCTGCTGATGTTCGCGGCGAATGTGCTCTTTCCTGTGGCAGGAGCGCCAGGGCTGTTTGCATGAAGTGTTCGCGGAGCGCCGTGTCGTCAATGGTGAGGGCCAGCCTGGCGATGATCTCTCTGGCAGCCGCAAACTCGCGCTGGGCCTGTTCCTCTTGCCTGAGCTGGTGGTAGACCTGGCCCAGTAACCGTTGGATACGCCAGAGAATAGAGGGAGCCTTGCGCTGTTTGGCGCCCTGTTTCGCCTCTTCTAACGCCTGCGCCGCTGGTTCAAAACGCCTGAGCGCAAGCAGCGCCGCGCCTTTCAAGGCAAGCAGATGAGGAACTGACTGGTGTGCGTCGCCGGGCGTGGAGGCAATCAAGCCGTCCACAATCCGTAGCGCGACGGCAGGCTCGCCTTGGGCCAACACAAGCTCACCCCAGACGCGGGCAGTCTGCCGATCAAAAAAGGTGTTCGGGTGTTGCTCACGCGGCGTGATCGTCGTGATTGTTCTAAGAGCAGCCTCTGCGCGCGAAAATTCGCGTCTTTGCGTGTAGGCCAGCGCCAGATAGGGTGTTAGTTGCTTTGTCCAGAGCATCGAACCAAGCCCCTGCGCTCCCGCTAATGCGGCTTCCAAACAGGCGGCGGCATTGTTGACGGCGAGCAGCAAGAGGTAGATTTGTCCCAGGGCGCCATAGGAGGCGGCGATCCACTCCTGGTGTTCGATCTCGGTAGCAAGGCGTAACGCTCCGCGCGCATGGGCAATCGCCGAACCAAACTCGCCAGAGGAGGCAAGCGACAGTGAGGTTGCCATTTCTGCAAATGCCTGTGCCGGTTGTGAGTTGATCAGGCGCGCCAGGCGCAATGACTCCTCGGCGTCTCGCATGCGCTCCGTATGTGTTCTCAGCGCGCTCGAGGTGGTCTCAAGTGTTTCCGGCGCCGTATCCATTGCGCGCGCAGCCAGAAGTTCATGCAGGCTTTGTTGGTCGTCAAGCGCGGCGAATAATTCTAATGCTCGTCCAAAGAACTCCTGTACACCTCTGGCAGGGTCTCCACTGAAATAGTACGCCATGCCTAGCTGCCCAAGTGTTTCAGCCATGCCCTGTTTGTCGTCCAGGAGTTCAAACAGGCGTAGCGCCTCCTGGTGCGCCTCAAGCCCTGCGTGGATTTGCCCTGTGTTTTGCAGCCAGTTTCCCAGTCGGTTGAGGCTGCGCGCGCGGAGCGTCGGGTCGCCAAGCGTCTCGGCAAGCGCAAGCGCCTGACGAAACCAGTCGCCTGCGCGCTCGTAATCGTGCCCTGTCCATAAAAAACCAATCGCCAGTAGACTCTGCCACTCCATCTCGCCCTGGCGCTCCGCGCTGGCGGTTGTCAGCGCCTGCTCATAATCGCTTTGCGCTTGCGTGAAATCGCCAAGCGTTTCATACGCCTGGCCGCGCATCAGGTAGAGATGCGCTGGGATCGCCTGGGCGAGGCGCTTTGCGGACTCCTCAGCGCGTGTCAGGTGATCGATCACGGCGCGCTGAGCATAGAGCGCACGCGCTTTCTCCGCCGCTTCCAGCGAATAGGTCAACGCCTGCCGCCACATGCCAGCTTCATAGCAGTGGTAGGCCAGCGCCTCGATATGGCTTTCGCTGTGGCCGTCGGTAGTGGAGAGACGTTCAAGCGTTCTGGCGATCTCGCGATGCAGCGCACGGCGCTCGCGTTTGAGCAATCCCGCTGAGATTGCTTCGTGGGTTAGCGCATGGCGAAAGGCAAAGTGATCCGCCTCCTCTTCGCTCACCAATTGCGCAGCCAACAACTCTTTGAGTAGCGTCGTCAATCGCAGTTCGTCGCAGCCCAATACCTCCTGGAGCAGCGCCACATCGAAGCGCCGTCCGGCGATGGCAGCAAGCGAGACGAGCCGACAAGCCTCCCCGCTGAGCAGAGACGTTCGTTGCTGTACGGCGTCCTGCACGCTGCGAGGAACCACCATTGTGTGAGAATCGTGTCGCCATGCTTCATCCATCGCCGCCAGCCCGCCTGTCATGACCAATGACTTGAGGAGTTCTTCGACGTAGAAAGGGTTTCCTTCGGAGCGAGTATAGAGCATATCGAGCAGGTTGGCGTCGGCGCTTTGCTGCGCTCCCAGGATTGTCTGTAACATAGCCGCAACCCCATCGCGTGGGAGGCGTTCAAGCGCGATGTCTTGTGAGAGTCGTTCGCGATCCAGGCGCGCCAGCCAGTGGCGCAACTGCGGCTGAATCTCGTCACTACGATACGTGGCAAGCAGCATGATGGGCGCTTCACGGCAGCGCCGCGCCAGGCGGAGCAGAAACTCCAGGCTGAGATCGTCGCACCAGTGCAGGTCTTCCACGATCACCAGGACTGGGCACTGCGCGGTCTGTCCGGTAAAAAACTGTGTCATCACGGCGAAGAGCTGCCGCTTCTGCTGTTCAGGGTCTCCATCCGGCGTCCTGGCTTCGCTCAGCGCCCCTGGAAAGAGCAAGGCAAGGTCAGGGAGCAAGCACGCCAGCTCAGAGAGCAGTGGTGTGTGTTGCTCCGTGGCAGTCGAGGGCGTCATCCGCGCGAAATATGCCCGAAACAGGTCGAGCAGGGGGGCGTAGGGTAGTGATTGATCGGTTGCAAAGCAGTTCCCCTGTAACACCAGCGCGCCGCGAGCTATGGCGTATGCGCGGGCCTCCGCGATCAAGCGCGATTTGCCGACGCCAGCCTCACCATTGAGGCAGACCACCTGCCCCTGCCCGGCAATCGCCTGCTCAACAAGTTCGCTTAGCAGCGCAAGATCAGCCTCACGGCCAACAATGGCAGGACAGAGCACCGTTCCAGGGAGTTGCTTGTTCATCGCTACCATAGCTACCCTCCACCGCCTCGCCATCCCATATGCTGCATGCGCCCACCATTGCCTGTAGCGTAGCATATACCATACAACAGCGGGTGAGAACGTGTGAACCTTACTATCCACACTATTTCCTCATGAGGAAGGGAGTCTCTGTATGCGTATTCAGATCGTTGTCTTCGATGGCTTCGACGAGCTTGACGCCATCGCGCCATACGAAGCGTTGCGTCGCGCTCAGGAACTCGGCGCGGATTTCACCATACAGCTTGTCACGCTTGATGAACAGCCGGAGGTGACGGCGTTTTATGGGCTGCGCATTCGCCCAAACGGCGTACTCTGGCGCAGGGGCGACGACGCGAGCGCCCGGCCCGACATCGTGATCGTCCCAGGCGGCGGCTGGAATCATCCCTCGCCAACGGGCGCACGGATTGAAGCGCAACGTGGCGCGCTGCCTGCCACGCTTGCGGAACTCCATGCGGAAGGGGTTATCCTTGCTGGGGTCTGCACAGGTGGGATGCTGCTTGCCGCCGCAGGGTTGCTCAGCGAGCGAACCGCGACCACTCACCACCTGGCGCATGATGAACTGCGAGCAAGCGGCGCGGCGCTCACCCATGCGCGCGTCATTGATACCGGAGACATTATCACGGCCAGCGGCGTCACCTCAGGGCTAGACCTGGCGCTCTGGCTCATCGAGCGGTTCGCCAGTCCGCAGATCGCCACAGGAGTTGAGGATCGGCTGGAATACGAGCGGCGGGGAACCGTCTGGCGTCATGGGAAGGGATAGGAGAAAGGGGGGATACGCGCACGTCGCTAACAACATATGGTACGTTACGCATAATGGTGGAGTCGAGGCGAGGGATGCGCGCAAGCAGGCGCCCATCGCTAACAGGCATGACATCATCACCGCTGGTGATGGAGCAAAACGAGGGGGATCATGGGTCTGAACCTGTCGCAGCTTGTGCAGTTTATCGTGCTGGCGCTCTTGCAGGGCGTGACCGAGTTGTTTCCGGTCAGCAGCCTGGGGCATACGGTGATCTTGCCCGGCGTCCTGGGCTGGGGTGATGTGCTGAGTGACCCCAACTTCGTCGCCGTGCTGGTGATGCTCCACCTGGGCACAGCCGCCGCTCTGCTGCTCTATTTCAGAAGCGATTGGATCAAGCTCCTTCAGGGCGGGATGCGCGTGCTGATGGCAGGCAGGCTCACCCCCGACGTTGACCCCGGCGGCTATGGGCGCCAGCTTGTCCTCGTCGTCGTTGGCTGTGTCCCTGTGGGGATCACTGGTGTGCTCTTGCAAAAGGCGGTCGAGGCGGATTTTGCGGTTCCCGTCCTGGCCGCCGCGTTTCTGGTGATGAACGGCGCCGTGTTGCTGGCGGGCGAGATGCTCTGGCGCAGGCAGCGTGAACGTGCGCGGGCGGCGCTGGCGCTGCATGGCGGCATGAACATGAAGATGGACGATGTCTCGGTTGAGGAGAAGATTGCCGAGGGCGATGGGAAATCTATCAACGACATGAGCTTCATGCAGGCGTTGCTCGTCGGCCTCGCGCAGGCGTTTGCGCTGATCCCAGGTTTCTCGCGTTCCGGCCTGACGATGGTGGCAGGCATGGCGACCGGACTGAGCCATGAGGCGGCTGCACGCTTTGCCTTCCTGACAGCGACGCCCGTCATCCTTGGCGCGGGAATCATCGAGGTGCCCAAACTCTTGCAGCATCAATATCGTTCGGAGTTGTTAGCGGCTGGCATCGGGGCGCTTGTCGCCGGTACCGCCGCCTATCTCAGCGTGCATTTCCTGATGAAGTATTTTGAGACCAATCGGCTTGATCCGTTTGCCTACTATTGCATCGGCGCCGGGCTGTTGGGCTTTATCTACTTCGCGGTCACATCACACGTCCTCTAAGCCGTCCAAGTCGTCTAGCAGTCTCCAAGGAGCATATCAACCATGAGTCGCAAAACACTTTCGTACACTGTCGGCGTCATCCTGGCGGTCGCCTTTCTGGCGCTGGCTGTATATTATTACCTTCCACACGTCCCGCATCCGTTTACCTCGGCTGCGTATCCAGCCTATGGCCATCACTATTCCCATGTGCTGCTGTTTACCGCGCTGGCGATCATCTCGCTGGTGGGCGCGCGCTTCATTGCCAACTCTGGCGCGTCACCGGCAGCGCCATCAGCGCCATCAGCGCCAGTCTCGCAGCGCAGCCAGCAGTACCAGCAGCCAGCGGGCCAACGTGACCCGCGTGGCTACGATCAGCCCTCGCGTGGGTATAACCAGGGCGCGCCAATGGAATACGACCGCGCCCCACGTGGGTATAACCAGCCGCGCGGCTACGATCCAGAGCCACAAGGCGGCTACGATCAGCGTGGCGGCTATGATCGCCAGGGATACGGCCAGCCAGCCTCGCGCAGTGGCGGCGGGCAGCGTGGATACAACCAGCGTGGCGGATACGATCAACAGGGCTATGATCGCTGACCTAACCCCCAGACCCCCTTCCCCACATGGGAAAGGGGTGAAGGAATGACTTATGCGATCCCGCCCAGTGAATAATTTCCTCTCCCCCGCCGCAGCGGGGGAGAGGCCAGGGGTGAGGGCCTACCCCCTGCCCAGCGCCGTGAGCAAGCGTCCGAGCCGCTGGCGTAGCGTGGCTCCGCGCGCCGCATCGGTGGCATCGCCGCGATAGCGGGCAACGCGATAGGCGCTGGTCAGATCGTCGAGCGCGCGGGTCGTCTCGGCTATCTCCGTCGGATCAACAGGCTGGCTCTGGCTGGTGGATGGCGTAGCTTGCACGGTTTGCGCAGTTTGCGCAGACTGTGCCCCACGGATGCCCTGCGCCGCCTGTTGCAGGGCCAGCGGCGCGTTGGGCTGCGCCAGCAAGCTCCCCAGCCGACGCGCATATTCGGTTGGCGTCTCGTTGGCGCGCCGGGCGTAGACGCCGCCCACCTCCGCCGCCGCCTGAAGCAACTGGCGGTAGTAGTAGCGTGCGAGATCACCCATTGGCGCGGCTGGCGCAGGCGCATCCTCATCGGCGTCGGCAGTGGCCGGGGTATCGGCCTTGCGGGCGCGCCGCCAGCGCAGGTATTGGAGCAACGCCCGCACGCCAACCACCACCAGGAAGATCACCAGCGCCAACACTGCCAGCGCCGCCAGCGCATACAGCACGAACAGCAGCCAGTTCAGCGGCGTATTGATGGACGGCAGATGGGGAGGAGCCGGGGTTTTTGGCGTACCTGGCCGCGTCGTGGTGGTTGTCCCGCCAACAGGTGTCGCGCCGCTGGACGAGCCGCCGGGCTGCACGCTAATGCCAAGGAGCTTCACCAGCCAGGAGGGCAACTGGAACGGCAGCGGAATGGAGGCGCCGCCAAGATGCGCCACCGAACTTGGTGGAATCAGGCGCGAGATCACCGCCGAGTAGAGCAACATCAGCAGCAACAACGCAGCCAGCGCCAGTAGCCCAAACACCAACAGGCGAAGCAGGCGCCGCAGCGCCGCCGCCAGTCCCTCCCTCGCGAGCTGGCGGATGAAGGAGATCAGCCAGATGGCGACGAGGCCCAGCACCACAACAAGCAGGCCAATCATGATCGCCAGCACGACATTGGGATCGATCGATAGCGGCGCTGAACTGTTGCTGGGAGCGGGCGCTGATGTCGTTCCTGTGGTAGTCGTACCACCTGAAGGTGTCTGGCCACCCTGGCCGCCGTGCGGCTGGCTGTTCGATTGGGGGAAGAGATGGCTAAGCCAGGAACCGAATGCTCCGAAGGCATGGCCGATCCCGCCTGCCATCGCTGCCCCTAGCGGCCCCAGCAAGTTGAAGACACCAGTGAGGTAGAGCAGATCGATTGCCAGCACGCCAATCAATGCGGTCAGCCCAAACAGACTGAGGAAGCGATACCACCGCTGCGGCGACGCGGCGCCGCCTGCGTTTGCGTCTGTCTCAACAAAGGCAGGCGCCGTGCGTAGGGCGATCATCCGCGCGAGGCTGATCGCAATCAATCCGCCAGCGATGAAGAGCGGCAATGCCACAAGGCTCGTCACATAGAAGGTAAGGCGATACATGAGCGGCGCAGCCAGCAGGAACACCACCGCGATCACTCCAAGCTCCCACTTGAATGAAGTGAGCAGCCAGCGATGCGGGCGCTCCGGCTGGCGCATGTATTGCTGCACAAAACTGATCGCGCGCAGATAGAGATACAAGAAGGCTCCGGCGGTGGGAACAGCGACCACGACCAGCGGAATAATTGGGGCGACGGGCAAAAAGACGGTGACTTGCAGGTAGAGCAGCACGCCGATCAACACGAGGACGCCAATGTGAAAGAATGGGTTGATCAGTTCGCGCGCCCGCCTGCTGAGCGTGGCGACCCAGGTCACATACCCCAGATACCCCCAGACACAGAGCGCCATCCAGATGGTGAGGCCAAACAGGCTCAACACGGCGCCCGCAATATCTACCTGGATCACCAGCAGCAGAAACAACGCAACTAGCGCCACCACCTGCGCCTCCATCAGGCTGAACGCCGCAGGGATCAACAGCCAGCGGATCATTGGCGGGGCGCTTCGGTCGGCGGTCGGCTGCGTTTGCTGGGCGCCGCGGGTCGGCCCTGTTGGCGCAGGAGTCGGCCCGCCGGGGTTAGCCGATGGATTTGATAAGCTCATTCCACACCTCCCTGCCTCCAATATAGTAGACGGGCAGATCGTAGGTCGAGACGCCGCTCTGCGCCTCGCGATGGCCCACCAGCGCCAGATGCGCGCCCACGCCTGAACGCCGCAAGTCCATCAGATAGGCCACCGTCTCCGCGCGCAGCGCATGCGTGGTGGAGACCAGCACCACCGTCGCGCCCAGGCCAAAATGTGACCGTTGCGTGGCAAGCAACGCCTCGATAGGTGGCCCCACCTGTGGCGCCACCTGCGCAAGCGCCGTCAGGATGCGCTCCTGTTGCTCTTTGCGATGGCTCGGCGCCAGCCAGACAACGCCAGGCGCTATGTTGCCCTCACGCTCCCAGGCTGGCGTCAGGGGCACTCCCTGCCCTGGGTACACGCTTCCCATCCCTATGACGTTGGCGACGCCCATCATGTTTCGTGGCTGCGTGGGAACCCACTGCCGATACGTCAGGGAGACACCTGTGGAGTCGTTGACGCTCGATCTCACGGCAGGCTCCACTTCGGGTGTGAGGGGAATCAGCGTGCTATTGGAGATCAGCCCCGTCGGGATGCGCTCTTCGAGCGCCTGATAGGCCAGCGAAGCGGCGGCGCTGACGCTCAATTCGAGGAAGATGGGATCGAGGCCGTAGCGAATGACCTGCTCTGTGCCGACATCAAGCGCGATGACAAAGCGATATTGCCCGCTTGGCTCAAGCGCCTTCGTGCGTAGCTTATCCAGCCGGGCAGTTGCCTTCCAGTGGATGTGGCGCGGGTCGTCGCCTGGCTGGTAATCGCGTGTGCCAGCGGTACGCATAGGGTCTTCGATCAGGCGGCGCGGCGTGGGCAATTCGCCGAAGGGGGCCAGCGCGGGAAAGGTCAACTCGTTGAGTGGCATGATCAGCGGGAACACCACAAGCGTCGTCTCCGCGCTCTCCGGCGTGGCGCGCTCCTGTGAGCGGCTCAGCCAGCCAAGCGGATCGCTGCTGGTCAGGCGGACTGGCCCAATGCGATAGACGCCACGCGCCGTGCTGCGCAGGGTGTGGGTGCGCGTCAGCGAGCTTCTGCCCCAGAGCGCCATCAGATCGAGCAATAGATAGCGCCGGAAGCGATACGAGTTGCGGGTGACGCCCGTCACCGGCCTGATCACCTGTGGCAGATCGGTCGCGATCTCAAGCCAGGGCAGAGGCAGCGCCTGCTCGTTCTCAACGGAGATCTCGAAGGGAACCGCCTCCCCAAAGAAGGCGCGGGTCGCGCCCCAACGCGCCGAGAGCTTGATCTCGCGCTGGGCGCGACGATACCAGATTTCCGGGAGAACGCTCACACCCAGGATCAGCAGCCCGACGATGGCTATCACTGGTTGTTGGAGGAGCGCGCCAAGCAGTGTGACACCAACCGCGAACACATACCACCAGCGATGCCGCCGCAGGATAGGATCGGGCTGGCGAACAAGCCGACGGGCGCGCTGGCGTTTCGAGGACGCCGCCGAGAGTGTTTGTAGCGCCATATGCTTTGCCTTCTTACCTAACCCCCAACCCCCTTCCCTAGCAGGGAAGGGGGTATCTTTTTAGTTTCCGGCGGGAGGTGTGCGCCCGTCGGTTGACGCAGTTGACGCAGGAGCCGCCTGTGGAGGGGCTTGTGGCGCCGCTGGCGTTGGAGGATAGACGGGTGGATAGGCTGGTGGGTACATCGGTGGATACATTGGCGCAGCCTGGCCTGGGGCAGAGGGCGAATAAGGCGCGGCGGGATACGCCACCGGCGGATATATCGGCGCGCCGGGAAGGGCAGGCATACCCGGCATACCTGGAACCGCCTGCCCTGCCATGACGGGCGCCCCCGGAACGCCAACTGCGGCGACGCCAACCGGCGCGGGCTGCCCCGGCTGCAACGCTTCCACTGGCACGGCGGCGCTGTTGACGATCTCGCTCATCACCTTATCGGCGGTCATACCTGCCAGGCGAGCGCGTGTCTCGATGATCAGCCGGTGCGCCAGCACGACAGGGGCCAATTGCTTCACATCGTCAGGCTCCACATAGTCGCGTCCGCGAATAGCGGCGAGGGCCTCGCTGGCGCGGTAGAGCGCAAGGGCTGCGCGTGGGCTGGCGCCAATCGTCACGGCAAGATGGCCGCGTGTGGCGCGCACGATGGAAAGCAGATACGCCTCGACATCGGGCTGCCAGCGCGCCTGGCGAATCACCTGCTGTAGCGCGACCACCTCGGCGGCGGAGGCGACCGGTTTGAGGTCGTCCAGCGGCTCCTCCGTCTTGAAGCGATGCAGGATGGTCAGTTCCTCGGCGGGGGTGGGGTAGCCCACACGTACACGCATCAGGAAGCGGTCGAGCTGCGCCTCAGGCAGAGGGAAGGTGCCATCCAACTCGATTGGATTCTGCGTGGCAAGCGTCAGGAAGGGCGCGGGCAGCGGATACGTCTCGCGATCCACCGTCACCTGGCGCTCGGCCATCGCCTCCAAAAGGGCCGATTGTGTGCGCGGCGTCGTACGGTTGATCTCATCGAAGAGCAACACCTGGCCGAAGATGGGGCCTGGACGGAAGACGAAATCACCACGCTTTTGATCGAAGAAACTGACGCCTGTTACGTCGGTCGGCTCCAGGTCGGGCGTCCCCTGGATACGCTGAAAACTGGCGTCGAGTGCGCGCGCCAATGACTTCGCCAGCACGGTTTTTCCCATGCCGGGGGTATCTTCCAGGAGGACGTGGCCATCGCTCAGCAGCGCGACCAGCAAGAGGTCAATCACGTTGTCTTTGCCGACGATCACCCGATTGACGGTTGATCGCACGTTGTCGGCGAAGCGTTTCACCGCTGAGAACGGTGGTAGTGAGGAGTTTGAGGGGCTTGGCTGCATGAAAAGATTCGCTCCCTTGCATCTAGCGCATCTGGCGTTTCAAGCGTTTCCAGCGAGGCGTCCGCATGTTGGCGTGCGTCATGTGTTTTTGGTTGAATGCGCATACTGTGGCGCAATGTGTACGTAGAAGTTACGCATGCGCCGGTATGCTTGTATCAAGAACTACGGGACGTGGATACGGATTCTCACCCTGTTGTTTCCTGTCTCGCCCTGCCGAGCATCCACCGCTTATACTACAAGAGCGCGCCCCGAATGTCAACGGCAAGCATCCTGCGGATGAGCGCGCCAATGAACCAATCGTGCGTGGTATACTGGCTTAACGACGCCGTATGGGGATCAGGCGACTATTACGCCTATTCGATAACATCTAAGCGTGTGTGAGGAGGAATGATCATGATCAACGAAGGAAGAGCGGAAGATGCTCCACAACACTTCAGTGACGAGGAACTCGCCTGGGTACGAGAGCATCTGGCGCAGTTGCGCCAATCCGTTTCCGGGCAGCGCATTGTGATCCAGAGCCTGGGGATCGCCTTCGTACTTGGCCTCGCCGCTCATATCGGCGGCTACGCGCTCAAAGAGTCGGTGACGATTGAGCCTTTTAAACTGATGGCCGACCTTCTCTATGCGCTGGGGTGGGCGCTGTGGACCGGGGTTGTCGTGGCCCTGTTCGTCGAGGTCATTCCGAGGGTCAAACAGCGTCAAATCAAGCAGGCGCTCGATGCCTACGAAGCGGCGCTACGTGAGAAGGTTCGATCTGGAAGCGCCCGAACCTCAAAGGGCGATGCTTACACGCATTAAGTCATTAAGTCTACATGGTATACCATGATAAACCGTGATATACATGGAGGAGGCGCATAGATGGCGCAGCATGAACGCGGATTGAAACTTCGCAGCCGCGACGGTCACTTCGAGATGGCTTCGTTTGAGTTGAAGCAACAGCCTGAGGGCTTCTGGATGTGGGTCGCCTGCGATTTTGGAGATCACAACGGCGGCCACTGGCTGGCGCCCGACCCCGAAGACGCCAGCCCAACCGGCCCTGTCGTCGTCACCTCCACGCCGTATTGCTGGCCGTCAGCGGTAGACGCCTTCGCCGCGCGCGACCGCTGGGAAGACCAGCAGAAGTAGCCCGACACAACGATGGAACTTCCCGAAGAACTACGCGCGGCGCTCGACGACGCCTGCTCAGCCTACTCGACGAAAGAGCTAGCCGCCGCCGCCCAGCGCCTCTCGGATCGCTACCGTGGGCTGAGCGCCACTCAACGTGCGCCGGGCAAGACACTGGAAACACCTGACACGCTCAACGCGCGCTCCGCCGTCGCCTACGCCGCCGCGCGCCTGCCAGCCACTTTCGCCGCCACTGCCGCCGCCCTCCATCAGGCGCGTCTACGTATCCCGGCATGGCGCCCGCAATCACTGCTGGATGTCGGCGCGGGATTGGGCGCGGGATTGTGGGCGGCGCAAGCAGAGTGGCCCGATCTTGAACAGGCCACCTTGCTCGAACGTGCGCCGCAGATGATTGCGCTAGGCAAGCAACTCTGCGCCGCTGCCTCAGCGTCCACCATTCGCGAGGCGCGCTGGCGAGAGGCCGACGTGACTGGCGAATGGGGTGCAACTGAACGCGCATACGATTTGGTGGTGGCAGGCTATCTCCTGGGGGAGCTTGCGGCCCCGCCGCGCGAACGATTGATTGAGCGGCTGTGGGAGAAGACGGCTGGCGCGCTGGCGCTGATTGCCCCTGGAACACCAACCGGCTTCGCGCACATCCACGCGGCGCGCTCGCAATTGTTGGCGGCTGGCGCAACTATCCTGGCGCCCTGTCCGCACGACGGCTCCTGCCCCATACGCCCGCTTGCGCCGCCGGATGAAGAGCCAACCGCCGTAGAAACGAACGCAATAGGGCCTGGCCAGGCTGGCAATTGGTGCCATTTCACGCAACGGCTGGCTCGTTCGCGCCTGCATCGCCAGCTCAAAGGCGGCGAACTGGCCTACGAGGATGAGAAGTTCTCCTATGTGATTGCGGTTCGCCCAGGCAATTCGGCTCTGCCAGCGGCTCCTATCGAGGGGCGTATCGTGCGCCATCCGCAGACTCGCCCAGGTGTGGTGACTCTTGAGGTCTGCGCACGCGAAGGTGGCCTGGAACGGCGCATCATTCCTCGTCGCGAACGTGAAGCCTTTCGGCGGGCGCGCGACCTGCGTTGGGGCGATGCGCTGGAATGAATCGAGCGCCGCTACCCCAAAATGGCCTGTAACGATGCGGCGTACCGGGTTGATGTGATACAGTGATACCGTTAATGCTGTGGCGCTGGCGCGTCACACATCGAGGAGCATGCGCTACACAGACGAGCGTAGCAGGTAGCACGCGGAGACGTAGCGCAACGCAATTCAGCAGCTCTGCTGCTCTCAACCACAAAGGGGTTCTCATGCGCTTCCTGGGAACAACGGCCAACATCATCTATCTCATCCTGGGCATCGTGTTCGCGGTTCTTGGCCTCCTGGTCATCGTAGGCTCGCTCGCCCTTCAGGACTACGGCACAACCCTCTATGGTGTCATCTTGCTGCTGCTTGGCGGCGCGCGTATCGCCTGGAGCATTGTACGCATGCGGGCATTTTCGGCGATACAGCAAAGGCAAAGGCAAAGGCAACAGCAGCAGCAGCAGCAGATGTTCCAGCCGGGCTATCCACCCTACCCACAGCAGCCGGGCGCCTATCCGCCACAGTATCCGCCCT